>MDTD01121652.1_pt1 | contig 60181 bp, 51 predicted proteins | sample 811221 | NCBI WGS metagenome assembly MDTD01 (sample SAMN05326646, study PRJNA326480) | marine metagenome | isolation source: seawater | place: Pacific Ocean: South West | collected 2011
CACCCAGTCCACGGCGTCGAACTCAAGGTCGTTGCGTTCCAGGAGGCGTCGGATCGTCTCAACCACGGTGGACACCGCGAAGTTGTAGACGCGACGACCGTCCATCTTGAGCTTCAGGTCTGCCTCCGGTGTTTGCCCGGGCACGTACTGATTGCGCGTGCCGCCGTGGGATCGGTACAGCGAATCCGCCCCCGATCCCCGGGAGCCCAGGAGTGCCGGCAGGATCCGCGACGGTGCATCGTCCGCCGCCGGTTGGACCACCACCGCGCCGGCGCCGTCGCCGAAGAGCACGCAGGTTCGCCGATCTTCCCAGTTCACGATCTTGCTGTATACCTCGGTTCCCACGAGCAGCACGTTCCGGGCGGCGCCGGCGGTCACGTAGGTCCGGGCCGTCTCAAGCCCGTAGATAAAGCCGGTACACGCCGCCATGACATCCATGGCGCCGGCTGCGGGAATTCCGAGTTTGTCCTGAACCACACAGGCGGTGGACGGAAGGCCGACGTAGTCCGGAGTACTGGTGGCCACGAGGACCAAATCGATCTCCTCGGGGCCGACTCCTGCCCGTTCCATCGCCTGCCGGGCCGCGGGAACGGCCAGGTCGCTGGCGGCTTCGTCCTCCGCCGCCAGGTGCCGATAGTGAATTCCGGTATGGGAGTAGATCCATTCGTCGGAGGTGTCGACGATCTGCGCGAGTTCGTTGTTGTGCATGCGGCGCGCGGGGACATGGGCGCCGACGGAGGCAATTCTGGCGTTCACCGTGGGTTTCCTTTGCATAGAAGGTACCAGATGCGGGTACTGTCGGCCAACTCTGCCACATAATTTGTCGGTCGGCAACCGACTGCTTGAAGCCGGTGAACCCGCTGTGATACCGTCTTGTGCATGAAGATTGCGTTCCTCTTCCCTGGCCAGGGGGCTCAGTTCCCCGGCATGGCCAAAGACCTGTACGAACACAGCGCTGCAGTCCGCGACCTCTTCGGTGAGGCGTCGGAGGCAGCTCATATCGACATGGCCGCGCTGCTGTTCGACGGCAGCGAGGACGATCTGAAACAGACCGACAACACGCAGATCGCGATCACCGTGGCCAACCTCGCCGCCAGGCAGGTGCTTGCCGAGTTCGGGATCCGCAGTGATCTCTCCGCGGGATTCAGTCTTGGCGAGTACGCCTCGCTGGTGGATGCCGGCGTGATTTCGGTGGCCGATGCCATTCACCTCACGCTGAACCGCGGCCGCATCATGGAGGAGGTGAGCCGCACACTGGACGCCGACGACGAGCGCGCCGGCATGGCGGCGGCCATGGGCTTGGACCTTCCGCGGATCGAGGAGATCCTTGCGGAGGCCGAGGTCGCGGACGCATTTCCGTCGCTGTACAACAGCCCGGTGCAGACGGTGGTGGGGGGGACCCCGCGGGGCCTCCGCGATGCCGCCGATGCCCTCAAGGAGGGAGGCGTTCGACGGATGCGGCGCCTGCAGGTCTCCGGCCCCTTCCACACCCCGCTTATGACGCCGGCGCGGGAACGGTTCGCCGAGATCATCGCGGGGGTGACCTTCGGTGACCCGGACCATCCGATTTACTCCAACGTCACCGGTGGCGTCGTCGGCAGTGGCGAGGAAGCGCGGGGGCTGTGTCTGGACCAGCTCGTGCAGACGGTGCGGTGGACCACCGAGGAACGGACCCTGCTGGCCGATGGCGCCGAACTCCTGCTGGAAGTGGGCCCCGGCAGCGTTCTGCAGGGACTCTGGAAGGCGGTGGGCAAGGTGGACGATGAGTGGCCCGTGGATCGCGTCCGGACCGCCGGGACGCTTGAAGAGATCGAAGCAGTCGCCAAGGAGATGTGAACATGCTCATAGATGGAAAAGTCGCCCTGGTCACCGGCGGATCCCGGGGGATCGGTCGACAGATCGTGGAAACGTTCCTGGAAAACGGCGCCGTGGTGCACTCGTTTTCTCGCAGCGCCGGTGATGACCTGCCGCGGATGCAGGAAACCTACGGAAGCGACCGGCTGATTCATCATGCCGTGGATGTCGGCGATGAAGAGGCGGTATCCGCCGCGGTCACCAGGGTGCTCGAGCAGTCCGGTCGGGTGGATATCCTGGTGAACAACGCCGGAATCACCCGCGACGGTCTTATCATGCGCATGTCCACCGAGGATTGGCGCTCGGTGATGGACGTGAACCTGGGCAGCGCCTTCTACACCGCCCGGGCGCTGGCGCGGCCGATGATCAAGCAGCGCAGCGGTGCGATCATCAACATCACCTCGGTGGTGGGGTTGATCGGAAACGCCGGTCAGGCAAACTACGCCGCCAGCAAGGCCGGGCTCGTGGGATTCACCAAGAGTCTGGCGCGAGAGGTGGCGAGTCGCAACGTGCGGGTCAACGCCATTGCCCCCGGATTCATTGAGACCGAGATGACCGACCGTCTCAACGGTGACCAGCGCGAAACGCTCACCACCCAGATTCCCATGGGACGAATCGGAACGGCCGAGGAGATCGCCAAAGTCTGCGTGTTTCTCGCGTCGGACATGGCATCGTACATCACCGGAGAGGTGATCACGGTCGGCGGCGGACTGGCGATGTAGCCGGAAATACCTGGAGGAAACATGAAACGAGTAGTGGTAACCGGGCTGGGAGTCGTCAGCCCCGTAGGGAACGATACGGACGCGTTCTGGGAAGCGCTCAGCGCAGGTGTCAGCGGCGCCGGACCGATCACCCGGTTCGACGCCAGCGATCACGCCACGCGGTACGCGGCCGAGGTCAAGGATTTCGATCCCAAGAATCGCATCGACAGGCGCGACGTCCGCAAGATGGACCGGTTTTCGCAGTTCACGGTGTACGCCGCCCGCGAGGCGTTCGAGCAGGCCGGCCTCCTCGACACCGAGGGGGTGTACGACCCGGAGCGCTTCGGCGTGGTGCTGGGTGTCGGGATCGGCGGTTTCGAGACGATCGAGGAGTCGGTGATCGCGCTGCACGAGAAGGGGCCCGGTCGCGTGTCCCCCATGACGATCCCCAAGATGATCTCCAACATCGGACCGGCCCACGTTGCGATCAATCTGAACGCCCACGGACCGGTGTACACGATCACAACCGCCTGTGCCAGCGCCACCGACGCGATCGGAAACGCGATGCGCCACATCCGCGAGGGACTCGCCGATGTGATGGTTGCCGGCGGCGCCGAGGCGCCGATTACGCCCCTCGGTATCGCCGGGTTCAACGTGATCCAGGCGCTCTCGAGCAACTGGAACGACGATCCCACCAAGGCGTCCCGCCCCTTCGACAAGGACCGCGACGGATTTCTCATGGGTGAGGGCGCCGGTCTGCTGGTACTGGAGAGTCTGGAGCATGCCCAGGCACGGGGCGCCACGATCATCGCGGAGGTGGTGGGCAACGGTTTCACCAACGACGCCAATCACCTCACCGCTCCCCACCCCGAAGGCCTCGGAGCCGCAGCGGCGATGACGATGGCGCTCCGGGATGCCGGCATGCAGCCGGAGGAGATCGACTACATCAACGCCCACGGGACGTCGACGCCGATCAACGATCCCACGGAGACGCTGGCGATCAAGAAGGCGTTCGGTGACCACGCCCGGAAGGTGGCGATCTCCTCAACCAAGTCCATGACCGGGCACTGTCTCGGCGCCGCCGGCGGTATCGAGGCCGTGGCAAGCGTGCTCGCGATCCGGGACGGGTTCATTCCTCCCACGATCAACCTGGAGGAACCCGGCGAGGGATGCGATCTGGACTACGTTCCCAATACGGGACGACGCCAGGAGGTGCGCGCAGCGATGAGCAACTCGCTCGGCTTCGGCGGCCACAACGGCGTGTTGGTCTTCAGGCGCTTCGAAGCGTAGGCGGACGCGGACCGCGGCAAAAAAAACGCCCCCCACGCTGCGGATACCCGTCAGCGTGGGGGGCTTTGTTGTCTGAGCGGACTTACTCTTCCTCGGGCTCGAACTCGTCCTTCTCAGCACCACAAACCGGGCACACCCAGTCTTCCGGAAGATCCTCGAACGCGGTTCCCGGCTCGATGTCGCTGTCGGGATCGCCTTCTTCCGGATCGTAGATGTAGCCGCACATGTTGCATACGTACTTCTTCATCGCTCTCTCCCCTATGGCCACTGCACGTCCGTCAGTAGCGTCAGTTTGGTTTTACTTCGTTCGTCCTCCGGATTGAGGTCCAGAGCACGTTGAAAACACTTGATCGCTTCGGTGTTGTTGTGCAGTCCGTAGTGGACCGTACCCAACATGTAGTGAACTTCGGCAAAATTGGGCGTTTCGTCAACCAGTTCTTCCAGCAGAGGCAGGGCTTCATCGAACGCCTTGTGCTTGATCTTGAGCTGGGCGAGGTAGAAATTCGCGATCCGCGACTCCGGCGACGCGACGTGGAACCCGTCGAACGCACCCGCCGCGGCGTCGTCCTCTCCGAGGAAGAGGTTGATAAGACCGACGAAATACTGCGCCATGGCGTGGGACTGGCTGCCCATGTTTACCACCGCCTGGAACGCCTCCAGTGCCTGCTTCAGGCGGCCCATGCGGTACAGACACACGCCGAGCTTGTAGTACGCGTTCCCGAACTCCGGTCGCGTTTCGATCGCCTCGTTGTAACGGGCAACCGCCTCGTCCAGTCGGCCCCGGGAGTAGGCTATGTTGCCACGGAGGAGTTTGATGAAGGACTCCCCGGGAAACGTTCGGTCGAGGGCTTCGAACGCGGCTTCCGCCTCTTCCCACTGCCCCGAGAGATACGTTCCCATCGCGCTGATGTACTGTTCATCCTGCTGATAGCCGTCCATGGGTAGCTCCTTCCGTCGCTGCCTCCCCAGTGTACTCATCGATCTCCACCAAATCAAGCAAAAGGTGGGCTACTCCGGTTCGACGAGGATCTGGGGATACTTCCCGTCGCTGTCGGCGACGAGGTGGAGTCGAACGCGTTTGGGGCTGCCCATCTTCTCAACGGCGGCGGCGCTGAGTTCCACCGTCCCGAGGCGGCACTCGTTCTTCTGGTACACGTTGCCGTACACGCCGTGGGTGGTCCGACCCTCCCAGGTGGCGGGGCTCTTGTTGTAGTAGATCTCGACGGTCGCGTCGGTCATCATGAGGCCCAGGTCGAACCCGTCGTTGGGATTGATGACGACTTTCTTTTCGGGAAACGACAGGTCCCCCAGTACCTTGAGAAAGCTGGTCTCCTTGGTGTTCATGTACAACTCCTCCCGTTGGCTGCGATGCTGTTCGCTGCGATGCCGTTGGCTGCGACCGCGGTCACAGCATTTTCATACTGCCGCGGTACGCGGCGATGTCGAGCACCAGAATAACCGCTCCCTGTTTTTTGTCGAGATCCCCGGTGATCTCTTCGACCCCCGCCATCAGATCGTCGACGTGTTCCTCCGGAACCATCGCAAGGAGCGTCTTGCTGTGGTGCTTGCTCTCGTTCATGAATCCGATGAAATCCGCGAACAGCGGCACGTTGGAGATGTAATGCCCCATGCCCGCCGATTCAATGATCGTGGCGCCCTCGATACCCTCCTCGATGAGGAGTTCCAGAATGCGGTAGAGGTACTCCTCCACGTAGAGGTTGATCATGACCAGCTTCATCACCCGGGCGGGGCCGTCCTCGGCGCGGTCGGCCTGGGTGTTTCGCAGAAATGCCTCGTACAGTGCGGTTTCGGTGCGCGCCGCCAGCAGTTCCCGCTTGAGGTCGGTATGGCTCAGGGCGCGGGAGACGAAGGCCAGAATCTTGAGGTGATCGGTTACGGCCTCCGTGGGGCCGAGAATCACGAAGAAGAGCTTCACCTTTTTCCGGTCCAGCGCCTCGAACTCCACACCCCGCGGCGTGCTGACGATGAACAGCAGGAAGCGGTCGAGGCCCGCAAGGCGCGCGTGGGGTATCGCGATCTCGTTGCCGAAGGCTGTGGACCCCTGCGCCTCGCGATCGGCGAGGGCGGTCCGAATCGTGGCGGAGTCGATCTCCGCCGCTGTCGTGGAGGCCGTTGCCAGTTCCGCCAGCCGTGAGATCATCTCGTCCTTCGTCCGGGCGTGGACATCCACGCGGCAGCTTCGCTTGTCCAGGATCTCGTACAGGTTCATGCGCCCTCCTTCCGCATGTCGTTTCCGCGGATGATTGCGAAGCGCGACAGCGGTGGTCCGATCAGTTCGTTCACGAAGACCGAGAGCAGGATGATGTTTACCATCGTGGCGATGATCGGCTGATACTGCACCGGCAGCGCCGCCATCGCCGGAGAGGCCTCGATCAGCAGAACCAGGCCGATCGCCACGCCCGCCTGCGGAAGCATGCAAATGCCGAGATACGTGCGGATCTGGGGGCTCGTTCCCGCCAGGCGACACCCGGCCCAGACACCACCGTACTTGCCCACGGCCCGCGCCAGAATATATGCGCCGCCGAGAATCAGGATCTGCGGGTTGGCCAGGACGTGGGGCCGAAGCTCGGTTCCGGCGATCACGAAAAAGAGGGCGTAAATCGGCGGTGTCAGCGGCCGGAGTATCCGAAAGATGCGGTGATTGTCGGGCGACATGTTGATGATCAGGGCCCCGGCGGTCATGTTGGTCAGCAGCGGCGACAGGTTGAATACGATCGCCATCGCCGTGGCCATGAACAGGACACCGAGAGTGGTGATCAGGATCTCGTTCTGGTTGGTCCTGCGCCACGCGAGCAGGTGGATCGCAAACCCGGTTGCGATACCGAGGGCCAGCGACAGACCCACTTCCGCCAGGGCGTGGAGCACGATCACCGCCGCTCCGTGGGCGGCCGCAGCCGCCCCCGCCGCGGATCCCGCGTCACCGAGGATGTTGGAGGCCACCGCAAACACCACGCCGAACAGGATGACGGCACCGGCGTCGTCGAGTGCGACAACGCCGTAGAGGTAGTCGATGAACGTCCCCTGAGCGCGGAGGCTCTGGACGATCGCCACGGTGGCCGCCGGCGCCGTGGCCGAGGCGATCGCTCCCAGCAGCAGCGCGAACGGGACCGGCATTCCGAGAAGCGACAGCGCCACCGACACCACCGCGAACGCCGCCATGAGCTGGACGACCGTCACGATCACGATCGCGCTCCCCAGGCGTTTGAGCTTGACCCAGTAGAACTCACCGCCGATCGTGATTGCGATCATGCCGAGGGCCACTTCGGTGACCAGGCCGAGACTTTCACCCATGTGGCGGGGTATGAGCCCGAGAAACGACTCCCCAACGAGGAGCCCCGCGACGATGTAGCCGGTGACCTCGGGAAGTCCCACACGGTTGGCGATCTTGCCGATGAGATACCCCAGCAACAGGAGGATCCCCAGAGAGAACAGGGCGTGCTGTCCGAGAAGTTCGCGTAGTGCGTCCACTGATCCCACTATAGATGACGATTGACCGGGCCGCAATTCTTCGTTCACCGGGCGTCTCGCGCCGGCGAGCCACAGGCTGCTCCATTCGCCGTGGAGTGTTTCGCACAATCCCGACTGTGATGCTATACTTTGCCGCTATGGAACCATCGATTATCTACACGCGCACCGATGAAGCGCCCGCGTTGGCGACCTACTCCCTGTTGCCGATCATCAAGACATTTGTGGACGCCGCCGGCGTCACGGTGGAAACCCGCGACATCTCCCTTGCCGGACGTATCCTGGCGGTGTTTCCCGACTACCTGAAACCTGAACAGCGTGTTGCCGACGACCTTGCCGAACTGGGTACGCTGGTACACGCACCGGAAGCCAACATCATCAAACTCCCGAACATCAGCGCCTCCCTGCCGCAGCTTCGGGCCGCGATCGCGGAACTCCAGGCGCAGGGCTTCGCGGTTCCCGACTACCCCGAGGAACCCGCCACGGAGGCCGAGCGCGACATCCGGCGCCGCTACGATGCCGTGAAGGGGAGCGCCGTGAATCCGGTCCTGCGGGAGGGGAATTCCGATCGCCGCGCGGCGCGGTCGGTGAAGCAGTTCGCCCGCATGTACCCGCATCGCATGGGTGAATGGCGCAGCGACTCCGACTCCCACGTCGCCAGCATGAGCGACGGCGACTACTACGGCAGCGAGGTCTCCACCACCGTCCCGGCGGAAACGGTCGCATCGATCAGGTTTGTTCCCGCCGGCGGGGGCTCCGCCGCCGAAACCCGCGTCCTCCGCGACGGAATTGCGCTGGATGCCGGAGAGGTGATCGACGCCGCCGTCTTCAGCCGCCGGGCTCTCCGGGCGTTCGTCGCCGAACAGATCCGTGACGCCCGCGAGCGCGGTGTCCTGTTTTCGGTGCATCTGAAGGCCACGATGATGAAGGTCTCGGACCCGATCATCTTCGGACACGTGGTGTCGGTGTACTTTTCCGAGGTGTTCGAAAAGTACGCCGACCTCTTCCGCGAGCTCAAGGTGAGCCCCAACAACGGCCTTGGTGACCTCTACGCGCGTATCGCCGACCTTCCCGAGGAGCAGCGCGCGGCGATCGAGGCGGACATCGATGCCGCCTTCGCCGCCGGTCCCGATGTGTTCATGGTCGATTCCGACCGCGGGATCTCCAACTTCCATGTGCCCAGCGACGTGATCATCGACGCGTCCCTTCCGGCGGCGATCCGCAACGGAGGCACGACCTGGGGCCCCGACGGCGCGGAACACGACACCAAGTTCGTGATTCCCGACCGTTCATACGCCTCGGTGTACCAGACGGTGATCGACGACTGCAAAGCAAACGGCGCCTACGATCCCACCACGATCGGGTCGGTTTCCAACGTCGGGCTCATGGCGCAGAAGGCGGAGGAGTACGGATCCCACGACAAGACGTTCGAAATTCCCGCCGATGGACGCGTCGAGGTCGTCGACGCCGCAGGCACTGTCCTCTTGCGTCAGGATGTGGAAGCCGGGGACATTTTCCGCATGTGCCAGGCCAAGGACGTGGCGATTCGCGACTGGGTGAAGCTGGCGGTCACCCGCGCCCGGTCCACCGGTTCACCGGCGGTATTCTGGCTGGATTCCGAGCGCGCCCACGACCGCGAGTTGATCCGCAAGGTTGAGACCTACCTCGCCGACCACGACACCGAGGGGCTGGAGATCAGTGTCATGCCCCCGGCGGAGGCGACGCAGTTCAGCGTGGACCGCATGCGCGCCGGCGAGGACACGATCTCGGTTACCGGAAACGTCCTGCGGGACTACCTGACCGACCTGTTCCCGATCATCGAGCTGGGAACGAGCGCCAAAATGCTGTCGATCGTCCCGCTCATCAACGGTGGTGGGCTCTTCGAAACGGGGGCCGGAGGTTCCGCGCCCAAACACGTCCAGCAGTTTGTCCGCGAAGGGCACCTGCGATGGGACTCCCTCGGGGAGTTTCTCGCGCTTGCCGTATCCCTCGAACACCTGGCGACGACCTTCGACAACGTCGGTGCCCAGATGCTGGCAGAGACGCTTGACGAGGCGACGGGCCAGCTCCTTCAGGCGGGGAAATCGCCCTCCCGGAAGGTGAAGGAACTGGACAACCGTGGCAGCCACTTCTACCTGGCGATGTACTGGGCCCGGGCGATGGCGACGCAGACCCGCGCGCCGCAGCTGCAGGAACGCTTCGCGGCGTTGGCGGCGGAACTGGAACGCAACGAGGCGACGATCGTGCAGGAACTGGAGGCCGCCCAGGGCGCCGCTGTGGACATCGGTGGCTACTTTCGCCCCGATCTGGAGAAGGTGACCGCCGCCATGCGCGCCAGTGCCACCTTCAACCGGATTCTCGAGGAGGCGTGACGGCGCGCGGTGGAACTACACCTCGTAGTCCACCACCGCCTGTTCCGCAGCAACCTGACCCACGAACGCCTTCACCTCGCCGTGTACCGGGTCCTCCTGGTACGCGTCGAGGGCGGCGCGGTCGGCAAACGATGAGTAGAGCACCACGTCCCAGGCACGACCCGAGCGGTTGAAGTCGATGCCGCACTCCACCTCGAGGAGCGTCGGGACGCGTCCTTTCATCGCCAGAATTCGGCGCTGCATTTCGCGGGCGATCGCCTCGCGATCCATTCCATCGTGGTGTTCCACGAGTTTCCACATGACGATGTGCTTGACCATGGGGCAAGTGTAGCAGAAATGGCGTGAAGCGACCGCCGATTGCGGGTATCAGAGCCGCGCCCACCCGCTGTTGGGGAGACGATCCCGATGGCCGCCTACTGCGGCCACGTGAGCGTGTCGAGAAACCACCGATGCATGGAGGGGGTTCCGGCGAGCACGTTGCCCGCCTCCAGCAGCTGTGTCGGAGTCTGGTCCGTGCCGGCCAGGTCGGTCACGACACCGCCCGCTTCCCGGGCGATCAGCGCCCCGGCGGCGATGTCCCAGGCGTGAAGGTGTCCCTCCCAGAACAGATCGTAGCGTCCCGCCGCCACGAAACACAGATCGAGCGCCGCGGCTCCGTGGCGGCGCACGTCGCGCAGGTGGCCCAGCGCCTGTTCCATGAGACGGGCACTCCCCGCCCGCATCGCGTCGCTGGCGCCGAAAATGCCGCTGCCCCCCAGCGCGTGACGCGGCGTGGCGGCCGCCGACACGCGGAGCGCCGTCTCCTGCGACCCTCCGGACCCCTGTGCCGCGTCGCGGCGGAGCCACGCGCCGGCGCCACGCTCGGCGCTGTAGATCTCTCCCAGGGCAGGGGCCGCCACGACGCCGGTGTGCGCCTCGCCGTCCACCCAGTACCCGATCGACACGCACCAGTGAGGCAGGCCGTGCACGAAGTTCGTGGTTCCGTCCACCGGATCGATGATGTAGGTGGGGTCGGTGGAGACGCTGCCGGCGTCGGGCTGTTCCTCGGCGACGATCCGTGCCTCCGGATCCCGGCGGTGAATCGCCGTTACGATGCGCTCCTGCACCGCCCGGTCCACGTGAGTGACAAGGTCGGTATCGGACTTGAACTCGACCGTTGCGCGGTCGAAGGATACCCACGCCGCCAGGGCGTGGGCGCCGGCGTCGGCGGCGATTGCGATCAGAGCGTCACGGGTGAGTGCCATGCCCCACGATACGGCATCCCGGCGGGGCCGGCAAGCGCACGAACGCGGCGGGGTGCCGGCCGCCGGCACCCCGCCGGTCACCTGTGGTCCCCGTCAGTACCCGATGCGTGCGCCGAGCATCAGCCGCCCCGAGGGGTCAGGGAAGATGAACGGCTGCGGTTCAAAGGTGCGGGCACCGCTGGTGATCTGTTCCCGGGCGATGCGGCCGGCGTCGCGGGACGCGATTTCGCCCAGGATGCCGTGCACCACGCCGCCGGCGAGGACGACCCCCGCCGCCGGAAGCATCGACCGGATGCTCTCGCTGCGCCACGCCGCGTTGATCTCGCGGAACGAGTCGTTGATGTAGTCGACACTGCCGAACTGCACACCGTCGGGGAGTGCGAAGTACGCGCCCACCACCGTTCCGGCCATGACCAGCACCGCGCTTGTCGTCAGGAGCGCTCCGCGACCGTCGGCCCCGACCATGAAGTGACCGCTGCCGGGCATGGCGCGGGAGGACTGTTCGGCGCGCCGGATGAAGTCCTCCTGCTGTGCCTGCACCGAGAGTGCACCGGTCAGGTCCCGAAGCTGAGCCACGGTCAGGTCACCGACCGCGGTGTTTCCGGTCTCCGCCAGAAACTCGGCTACGATCGTGTCGTAAGGATGAATGTCCTCCGACGGCAGGGTCCACTCGTCGTGGGACTGCCCGGGACCGGCAAACGCCAGGGACGGCGCCAGAAGTACCAGCGCCACAAGTACCGTGGCGCGCTGTCGTGCGTGTGTCATTGCGATTGTTTCCTCCGTCGATAGTCTGAAACACCGCCCCGTGGACGCGGTGTCACCGGCCTGTCTCCATTTGTCGCACACCCGGCGACGCGTTCGGGAGCGGTACGGGTGGCGCGACCGCCGTGAGTCGGCTACCCTGACTGATTATGGATCTGACGACGACGATTACACTGAACAACGGAATCGGGATTCCCCAGTTTGGTCTGGGGGTATACAAGTCTGCAGCCGGTGAAGAGACAGAAGGCGCCGTGACCGCCGCCCTCGCTGCAGGCTACCGGAGCGTCGACACGGCGACGTTCTACGCGAACGAGCAGAGCGTCGGGGCGGCTCTTGCCGCGTCCGGGGTCGACCGCAGTCAGGTGTTTGTGACCACGAAAGTGTGGAACACCGACCAGGGCTACGGGCGCACGCGGGAGGTGTTCGATGAAAGCCTGCGCCTCCTCGGCCTGGAGACGCTGGATCTTTACCTGATCCACTGGCCGGTTCGAGAATCGTACCTCGATACGTGGAAGGCGCTGGAATCGCTGTACGCCGAGGGACGTGTCCGGGCGATCGGTGTGAGCAACTTCGAAGTCCACCACCTCGAGTACCTCATGCGGAACGCAGAGGTGGTCCCGGCGGTGAATCAGATCGAGCTGCACCCCTATCTCCAGCAGAAGGACATTCGCGCGTACTGTCGTACCCACGGGATCGCCGTGGAGGCGTGGAGTCCGATCGCCCGCGGAACGGTCCTCGATGATCCCGTCATCGGCGATATCGCTGCGGCCTACGGAAAGTCACCGGTGCAGGTAACGGTGCGCTGGGAGCTCCAGCACGGAATCATCACGATCCCGAAATCGGTGCACGCCAACCGCATCCGGGAGAATGCGCAGGTCTTCGACTTCGAACTCAGCGAGGACGACATGGCGGCGATCGACGCCATCGACCGTGGTGAGGCCGGCCGCATCGGCCCCCACCCGGACACCATCGGATCCTGAGGAACGCCGACGTGAAGCGCCTGCTGCGTACCCTGGTGATACTAGGCTCCATCGTCGCCGTGTGTGCCGCCGTTCTCGGAGCTGCGTGGCTCGTTCTCACCCGCCGGCCGGCGCCGGACACCTCCGGCCGCGACATCGTTTCCGGCATCGACGCCTCGGTCGAGATCGTCCGTGACGGGTCCGGCGTGCCCCACATCTACGCCTCCTCGGACCGGGATCTGTGGTTCGCCCAGGGCTACGTTCACGCCCAGGATCGGTTCTGGCAGATGGAGTTCTGGCGGCGCATCGGGGCGGGACGCCTCTCCGAGCTGTTCGGCGAAACCACGCTGGGTACCGATCAGTTCATCCGGACGATGGGCTTTCCGCGGATCGCTGCGCAGGAGTACGAGCGGCTTTCGCCGGAAGCGCGCGCGGCGCTCGACGCGTACGCCGCCGGTGTCAACGCGTGGATCGGCGACCGCCGTCCCGGCGAACTGGCCCTGGAGTTTGAGCTCCTGGGGCTGCAGGGCGTGGACGTGCAGGTAGCGCCGTGGACGCCGGTGAACACCCTCACATGGCTCAAGATCATGGCCTACGACCTGGGCGGAAACTTTCAGGACGAGATCGACCGGCTCGAGCTGATCCGGGCGGTTGGTCTGGAGCGGACCGCGGACTTTTTCCCGCCCTACCGCGGCGACGAGATGCCGTACGTCGTGACCGACTCGGAACTGGAGCGTTTTCTGGCGGAGACCGGACTCCCCGCGGGCAGCACTCCCGCCGGCGCGGTCGGTTCGTCGGGGCCGCTCGCCGACGCCGTGGCGAACCTGCCCACGCGCCTGGTGGGCGGCGTCGACCCCGGCGCCCCGCTGGCCCTGGGGCGCGGCGGCGGCGTGGGATCCAACAACTGGGTTGTGTCGGGAGACCTCACCGGTGACGGTCGGGCGATTCTCGCCAACGATCCCCACCTGTCGATCCAGATGCCGTCGATCTGGTACGAGGTCGCCCTCCACGGACCGGACATCGACGTCGCGGGATTCAGTTTCGCCGGTGTTCCCGGCGTGGTGGTCGGTCACAACGAGAGCATTGCCTGGGGCGTCACCAACGTGAATCCCGACGTGCAGGATCTGTACATCGAACGGGTGAACCCGGAGAACGTGCTGCAGTACGAGGTGAACGGTGAGTGGCGTCCCATGACCGTCCGCTACGAGGAGATCGATGTCCGGGGCCGACCGGAACCGGTGGTCATGCGGGTGCGAGAGACGCGCAACGGACCGATCGTCTCCGATCGTGGCAGTCTGGCGGGCGAGAGCGGTGGTGCGTTCACCCCGCCCATGGGCGTCGCCGATGCCGCCCGAGCCGCCGGCGGGGCTCCTGGCCCCGCGGCGGGTGCCGCCGCCGCCGGCGCCCTCACTCTCACCGAGCTGAGCCTGCGCTGGACCGCCCTGGAGCCGAACCGAACACTGGAGGCGGTGCTGGCGCTGGACCGGGCGCAGTCCTTCCAGGAGTTTCGGCAGGCGGCGGCGCTCTTCGAGATCCCGGCGCAGAACCTGGTCTACGCCGACGTCGACGGCAACATCGGCTACCAGCTTCCCGGCCGGATCCCGGTGCGCCACAACCACGATGGCCGCCTGCCGGTGGCGGGGTGGGTCGACGACTACCAGTGGGACGGCTACATCCCCTTCGACGAGCTTCCTTCGGTCTACAACCCGCCCAAGGGCTACATCGAATCCGCGAATCAGCCGGTGGTATCCGGGAGGTATCCGTACCTCGTGCACCTCGACACGAACCACGGGTACCGCGCACGGCGCATCGCGGATCTGATCGAGTCCGCCGACGGACCGATCACGATGGACACGGTGGCGGAAATGCAGCGCGATGTGTACAACCTGTCCGCCGACGAACTGATCCCGTTCCTGGTCGCTGCCGCCGAGGGTGTCGCGGAAGCCACCGCCGACGGCGAGGAGTGGTCCCCCACCGCGCGGGAGGTGCTGGCGTTCGTGGCGGAGACGCTCAACGGCTGGGACCGGCGCATGGATGTCGACTCGGTCGGTGCGACGGTGTTCGCCTTCGTGTGGCAGGCGCTGCTGGAGGAGGTCTTCGCCGACGAGATCCCGCCGGACCTGTGGTCGAAGGATCGCCTGCTGGGTGACATTTCGCGGATGCAGGATGCCGTGGCGCGCCTGATGACCGACCCGCACAACCCGTGGTGGGACAACGTAAACACCCCCAACTCGGTGGAAACGCGGGACCGGATCCTGCGATTGGCGATGGTTGCCGGGTGGGAGGCCGCGGACGCTGCGCTGGGTTCACGGGTGTCGGACTGGACGTGGGGGACGCTGCACACCGCCACCTTCCGCAATCGAACCCTCGGTGAATCCGGTATCGGCATCGTGGAACGGCTGTTCAACCGCGGTCCCGTCTCCGTGGCCGGCGGCCTGCAGCAGGTCAGTTCCACCGACTACGCCCTCACCGAGCCCTTCGAGGTGGTTCACGTGTCGTCCATGCGCATGATCCTCGCGCCGGGCCGCTGGGATGCGGGACGCCTGGTGCACACTACCGGGCAGAGCGGTCACCCGTACGATCCGCACTACGACGATTTTATCGATCTGTGGCGACGCGGAGCCTACCACGCCCACAACTGGTCACGGGCGGCGGTCGACGCCCACGCCGCGGAAACGCTCACCCTGGTTCCCGCCGCCGACGAGTCCGGCGGGTGAGCGTCCGGGGCGTGCCGCAGCTACACCATCTTTGACGGATCCAGGAGTTCGTTGACCTTCTCCTCAGAGAGGAGGCCGCTCTCCAGGACCACGTCGCGGATCTTGCGCTTTTCGCGGTAGGCGGTGTAGGCGAGTTTGGACGCCTGATCGTAGCCGATCTCGGTCGCCAGCGGTGTGACCAGCGCCAGGGACCATTCGATCCAGTGCTCCAGCCGCTCGCGGTCCGCCTCGAGTCCGGCGATCGCGCGATCGGCGAAAACGCGACAGGTGTTGGCCAGAATGTCGATCGAGCTCAAGGTCTCCAGGGCGATGAGCGGGTTCATCATGTTCAGTTCCAGCGGACCGTTCTGGCCGGCGATCGTGACGCTGACGGCCTTACCGTTCACGTAGGCGGCGACCTGGATCACCATCTCGGGTATGACCGGATTCACCTTGCCCGGCATGATCGACGACCCCGGTTGCAGACTCGGCAGTACGATTTCGCCGAGGGCGCCGCGGGGCCCGCTGGCCAGGAGGCGGAGGTCGTTGGCGATTTTCATGAGGCTGGTGGCCAGGGTGTTCAGCGAGCCCATGAGCTCCACCTGCGCGTCGCGACTGGCGATCGCCTCAAACTTGTTGGGGGCGCTGCGGAACGGCAGCCCCGTCTCATCGGCGATGCCGGCGGCGACGGCATCGGGAAAGTCGGGGTGGCAGTTGATCCCCGTTCCCAGCGCCGTTCCGCCCAGTGCGAGCTCCTCCAGGTCGGGAAGCGCGGTGCGAATCCGCCGGGAGGCTTTCTCGATCTGTACTGCGTAGCCGGAAAACTCCTGCCCCAGCGTCATGGGAACCGCGTCCTGCAGATGGGTGCGACCGAGCTTCACGAGGTCGGAAAACTCCGCTTCCTTCTTTCGCAGCGCCGCGGCGAGATGGTCGACGGCCTCCAGCAGGCGCTCCGCCTCCACCCGGTTGGCGATGTGGATCGCCGTGGGAATGACGTCGTTGGAGGACTGGCCGCGATTCACGTGGTCGTTGGGATGGACGGGGCTGCGGGTGCCTCGGGGCTGGCCGAGGATCTCGTTGGCGCGGTTGGCGATGAGCTCGTTGGTGTTCATGTTCCAGCTCGTGCCGCTGCCGGTCTGGAACACGTCGATCGGGTAGTGCTCGTCCCAGCCGCCCTGATACACCTCCGCCGCGGCCTGCTGCACCGCCTCCGCCAGGGACGCGTCGATCGTACCGAGCGAGCCGTTGACCGCCGCGGCGTGCTTCTTGATCAGAGCCAGGGCGCGGATCATCGGGGTCGGGATGCGCATAGCGCTGACCCCGAAGTTCTGTACCGCCCGCTGTGTCTGGGCACCCCAGTATGCCCAGTCGGGAATCTCCACCTGCCCCATCGAATCGGATTCGTAGCGTACCTGGTCACTCATGCCGTGTATTTCTCCTCAAAAAACTCAGAAAAATTGTCACGCAAACCCTTTCCGGTCCGGAATGGTGTTGCGTATATTACCAGATACTAACGGGAGAGCTGAATGGCAAATATCGCGATCATCGGCGCTGGAAATGTCGGTGCCAACACAGCGTTTTTCATCGCCGAACGAAACATCGGTGGTGTCGTCATGTACGACATCCAGGACGGACTCGCCCAGGGCAAGGCTCTGGATATGATGGAGGCCGCGCCCATTCGCGGCTATCAGTACGCGATTACCGGGACAAACGCAATTGAAGACATCCTCGACACGCGAGTCGCGGTTCTTGCCGCCGGCACGGTCCGGGAACCGGGCATGAAGCGTGAGGACCTCTTCACGAAGAACACCGAGATCGTGGACGCCGTGGCGGCGCAGATGCGCGACTACGGTGGTACCGTCGTCATCGCCACGGAGCCGGTGGACCTCATGGTCATGCGCTTTCGCGAGAAGTCCGGACTGGACGCCTCCCGCGTCGTCGGGCTCGGCGGTGTACTGGACAGCACGCGCTTCCGCTACGCCCTTAGCAGGGAACTCGGCGTGACGACGGAAAACATCAATGCGGTCGTCATCGGGCGTCACTCGGACCAGATGATGCCGCTGGCGGACTACAGCCGCATCAGTGGCGTGCCGGTCAGCACGCTCATGGAACAGAGCGCCCTGGAAGCCGTGATCGAGGAAACCCGCAACGCCGGCGACCTGATCGTGGAGATGTCGCAACGGTCGTCCAGCTTCTACGGTCCCTCCGCCGCCGCCGCCGACGTGGCCCAGGCGATCGTCTGGGATACCAAGCGCATCCTGCCGGTCTCCTTCGTCTGGGACGGGCAGTACGGGATCGACGGGGTCGCCATGAGCCTGCCCGTGGTGCTCGGCTACACGGGAATCGAGCGCGTGCTGGAGCCGAACCTGAGTCAGGACCAGGTCCGGGAGCTCAAGAAGTCGGCCGACGAGATTTCGTCGATCTACGCCAAGGCCTGAGGAGTTGGAGAAATGAGCAAAGTATCAGTCATCGGCGCGGGAAACGTCGGCGCAACCGCTGTCTATTATATAGCGGAGAAAAATATCGCCGACATCGTGATGGTCGACGTGGTGCCCGGCATGCCTCAGGGAAAGGCCGCGGACTTTATGCACGCCGCACCCTCCCGTGACTACAACGTCAAGATCGTCGGATCGAACGACTATTCCGAGATCGCCGACAGCGACGTGGTGGTGATGACCGCCGGCATGGCGCGCAAACCCGGGATGGACCGGATGGACCTGCTCAAGACGAACGTCAACATCGCAAAGCAGGCGGCGCAGGCGATCGCGACCTACGCGCCCAACGCCCTGGTCATCGCCGTGAGCAATCCGCTGGATGTGATCTCGATGGTCACCCTCCGCGAGAGCGGCTTCGCGCTGAAGCGCGTTGTCGGCATGGCAGGCATACTCGATTCGACCCGATTTCGGTATTTTATTGCAGAGAAGCTGAACGTTCTCCCGCAGGACGTAATGGCGATGGTACTGGGCGGTCACGGGGACACGATGGTTCCCCTGCCGAGGTACACCTCCGTCGCCGGGTTCCCGCTGACCGAGCTGCTGGACAGCGAGACGATCGAACAGCTGGTGGATCGAACCCGCAAGGGCGGGGCCGAGATCGTCAGCTATCTCAAGAAGGGGAGTGCGTACTATGCCCCGGCGGCAAGTGTCGCCAAAATGGTGGAGGCGATGATCAAGGACGAAAAGCGCTTCGTCGCCGCAAGTGCGTATCTGCGCGGAGAGTACGGACACCGGGACATGTTCCTCGGGGTGCCGGTACTCCTCGGACGAAACGGGGTCGAGAAGATCTACGAACTCGATCTGACCGCGCAGGAGCAGCAGGCCCTCGACCAGTCCGCAGAGGCTGTTCAGGAGGGTGTCAAAACGTTGGAAGCGATCTATACACCCGGCTGAGGACGGTGTCCCGTCGGGAAGGTATGGTGACCTCCGTGGTGTGGTGCCGGCCTGCATCGTTGATGCAGGCCGGTTTTTTTGTGTCTCCCGCCTTTCGTGACCTTTGAGTTGCTAACTCGGAAGAGGCGCTGTTATATTTGTCGAGTACTAAAGTAGGGATATACGTATTCGATGTGTGGTGCCGGGGACCGGCGCGGTTGCGGCACGTCTGTGCCGGCTCTTCGTTTGCGATCCCTGCTGACAACGCTGTGTTGGAGGGAGAACTTGATACACGAATTTGATGCGGTGATCGTAGGGGCGGGAGGCGCCGGCCTGTATGCGGCACTCGAGGCCAGCAAGACCGCCAAGACCGCGGTGGTGAGCAAGCTGTATCCGCAGCGGAGTCACACCGGCGCGGCGCAGGGGGGCATCGGAGCTGCACTGGGAAACGTGGAGGAGGACACGCCGGAATGGCACGCCTTCGACACGGTGAAGGGTGGCGACTACCTGGTCGACCAGAACGCCGCCAAGATCCTGGCGGAGGACGCGGTCCGGGCGGTGTACGACCTGGAGAACCGGGGACTTCCGTTCAGTCGTCTGGAAGATGGGAAAATCGCTCAGCGGCGATTCGGCGGTCACACGCACCATTTCGGTGAAGGGGCGGTCCATCGCTCGTGCTACGCCGCCGACCGGACCGGGCACATGATTCTTCAGACGCTGTACCAGCAGTGCGTGAAGAACGACGTGCAGTTTTTTGACGAGTACCAGGTGGTGGACCTGCTCCTCGAGGGCACCACGGTCAAGGGCATCGTCACCTTTGAGCTCAAGACCGGCGAACTGCACATCTTCAAGGCCAAGGCCGTGCTTTTTGCCACCGGCGGTTTCGGCCGCATGTTCAAGATCACCTCCAACGCCCACGCCAACACCGGCGACGGTCCGGCGATCCTCGCCCGTGCCGGAATCCCGCTTGAGGACATGGAGTTCTTCCAGTTTCATCCCACGGGAATCCGCGGTATGGGAATCCTCATCACCGAGGGTGTGCGTGGCGAAGGCGGCATCCTGAAAAACCGCGACGGCGAGCGCTTCATGGAACGCTACGCCCCGACCCTGCTGGACCTGGCTCCCCGCGACATGGTGAGTCGCGCGATCATGACCGAGGTTGGCGAGGGCAAGGGCGTTCGCGGCGATCGCAAGATCGATGACTACGTCTGGCTCGACGCGAGCCACCTCGGCCGTGAGGTGGTGGAGAAGAAGATTCCGGACATCGCGGATTTCTGCCGCACCTACCTGGGTGTCGATCCCGCCGAGGAGCCGATGCCGGTGCAGCCGACCGCACATTACGCCATGGGCGGCATTCCCACCGACGTCGACGGTCGTGTGGACACCGGTAAACAGGTGTACGACGGCCTCTACGCCGCCGGTGAGGCCGCCTGTGTCTCCGTCCACGGTGCAAATCGGCTGGGGACCAACAGCCTCGTTGACCTGGTGGTGTTCGGACGCCGCGCGGGCATGCACATCGCCGAGTACGTGAAAAGCGCCTCCCACGGGAGCGTCACGGAGGCGGACGCCGACCGGGCACGTCAGCGGATCGACGCGCTGCGCCACCGCAAGGGCGGGCGCCACGTCGGTCCCATCATGCACCGTATGCAGGAAGTGATGATGGAAAAGGTCGGCGTCTACCGGACCCAGGAGAAGATGGACCAGGCGGTGGAGGAAATCCGCCAGCTGCGGGAGGACTTCAAGGAGGTCGCGGTTCAGGACACCGGCGCGGGGTTCAACTCCGAGGTGCTCCAGATCATGGAGCTGGAAAACCTCCTGGATCTGTCCCTGATCACCGCCGCCAGCGCCGCGAACCGCACCGAAAGCCGCGGCGCCCACGCTCGGGAGGACTTCCCGGACCGGGACGATCCCAACTGGCTCAAGCACACAATGGCGGGTCTGGACAATGACCGGGTGACGATCGACTTCAAGCCCGTCGATGTCAGCATCTGGGAACCGAAGCCGCGGAAGTACTGAGAGAGGAGCAAGGCACCATGAAAGTTACCCTGGCGATCCAGCGTTTCAACCCCGAAACCGACAGCGAGCCCCACGTCCAGAACTACCAGGTGGAGGTTGAACCGACCCACCGCGTTCTGGACGCGCTCATGGACATCACCCAGAACCAGGACGGTACGCTCGGCTACCGCCGCAGTTGCGCCCACGGCGTCTGCGGCAGCGACGCCATGCGCATCAACGGCCGCGAGAAGCTGGCGTGCAAGACCCTGTTCAAGGATCTGGAGATCGAGGAGGGCGGAACCCTGGAGATCGAGCCGCTGCGCCACCTGGACGTGCAGAAGGACCTCATGGTCGATCAGTCGACCTTCTTCAAGAAGTTCCGCAGCGTGAAGCCCTACTTCGTTCCGAAGGCGGCGGAGCCGGAGCACGGCGAGTTTATCCAGTCGCCGGAGGAGCGCGCGCTCTTCGACGAGGCTACCAAGTGCATCAACTGCGCGGCGTGCTACTCCGCGTGCCCGGTTCTGGACAAGAACCCCAACTTTGTGGGACCGCAGGCGATCGTCGCCGCGGCGCGCTTCGTGAACGACAGTCGTGATCAGGGACTGGAAGCGCGGCTCGATGCGCTGGACCAGAAGGACGGCGTGTGGCCCTGTGAGAGCCATTTCGAGTGCACCCGTGTGTGTCCCCGCGACATCAAGATCACCAAGCTGATCAACCTGACCAAGCGTCAGATCAAGAAGTACCGCGACGCCCGAGGCGAACAGACCGCGGAGGAAAGGGCTCAGTAAGGCATGAAGATTCACGAGTATCAGGCAAAGGAACTGTTCAAGTCCTACGGCATCGCCGTCCAGGACCAGGAGGTGATCACCAGCGCCGATGACGCCCGCGCCGCAGCGGAGCGCATGGGCGGATTCGTGGTGGTGAAGGCACAGGTTCTGGTGGGTGGCCGCGGCAAGGCCGGCGGCGTCAAACTCGCCAAGAGCCCCGACGAGGCCGTGGAGCACGCCCGTGCCATCCTTGGCATGGACATCAAGGGCGAGACGGTCGAGAAAGTCCTTATCGCCCCCGCCGCCGACATCAAGAAGGAATACTACGTCGGTCTGATCATGGACCGTGGCAGCAAGAAGATCATCCTCATGGTCACCAAGGAAGGTGGCGTGGAGATCGAGGAACTTGCCGCCACCGACCCCGACAAGATCATCAAGTATCCGATCGATATCGCCTCCGGGATCGACGAGGACGGTCTGGTCTCCGTGCTCACCGGGGTGTTCGAGAAACCGGCGCTGGTGGAGCAGGCCACGGAAACGGTCAAGAAGCTCTACACGCTCTTCGTGGAGAAGGACGCGTCCCTCGTTGAGATCAACCCCTACGCGCTGGTCGACGAGGACACCGTCATGGCTCTGGACGCCAAGGTGAACTTCGACGACAACGCGCTGTACAAACACGCCGACGTTGAAGCGATGAAGAACCCGGAGGAGTACTCCCAGGACGAGATCGATGCCCGCGAGTTCGGGCTGAGTTTCGTGAGCATGGAGGGCGATATCGGGTGCATCGTCAACGGAGCAGGACTGGCGATGGCCACCATGGACATCGTCAAACTCTACGGCGGCCAGCCGGCGAACTTCCTGGACGTGGGCGGGTCATCCAACCCTGAGAAGGTGCTCAACGCGATCAAGATCATCCTGCGCAATCAGAAGGTGCGGGCGATCCTGATCAACATCTTCGGGGGTATCACCCGCTGCGACGACATCGCCAAGGGAATCATCATGGCCACCGACCAGATCGACATCAAGGTGCCGATGGTCATCCGTCTGGTGGGTACGAACCAGGAGGAGGGTCGCGCGATGCTCGAGGAGAAGGGCTTTTCCGTGGCCGACGATCTGAGCACCGCCGTCCAGAAGGTGGTCGCCTCCTGAGGCGGGCGACTGAAGGGAGTCAACGATGAGCATACTGATTGATGAAAACACCAACGTCCTGGTTCAGGGTATTACCGGCCGCGACGGATCCTTCCACGCCCGGCAGATGATCAAGGACGGAACGAAGGTCGTTGCCGGTGTCACTCCCGGCAAGGGCGGCCAGACGATGGACGACGTTCCGGTCTACAACTCGGTGCCGGAGGCGCAGAAGGACCACCGCATCGACGCCACCGTGATCTTCGTGCCGGCGAAATTCGCCGCCGCGGCGGTACGCGAGGCGGCGGACGCCAAGGTGCCGCTGATCATCACGATCACCGAGGGTGTGCCGGTCCTGGAAATGCTGGAGGCGTACCACTACGTCAAACAGCAGGGGCTCCGCATGGTGGGTCCCAACTGCCCCGGCCTGATCAGCCCCGGAAAGTGCAAGATCGGCATCATGCCCTACCACATCCACCTGCCGGGGAACATCGGGGTCATTTCGCGTTCCGGGACCCTCACCTACGAGGTGGTGTACAACCTCACCAAGCACGAGATGGGGCAGAGTACCTGCGTCGGTATCGGCGGTGACCCGGTGATCGGCACCAACTACATCGACGCCCTGGAGATGTTCGAGAACGATCCGGACACCGCCGGCGTGGTGGTCATCGGGGAGATCGGTGGCGATGACGAGGAACAGGCCGCCGAGTTCATCAAGACAAAGATGAGCAAGCCCGTGGTGGCGTTCATCTCCGGTCGGACCGCACCTCCCGGAAAGCGCATGGGTCACGCCGGTGCGATCATCTCCGGCGGGTCGGGAACGCCCGAGGCCAAGGTGAAGGCGTTCGAGGCCGCCGGCGTTCCCGTTGCGGACAAGCCCGACGAGATTCCGGAGCTTCTCAAGAAGAAACTCTGACGGTCGAATGCCCCGGAAACGTGGTCATGCAATGCGGTTGCATCCCGGTACGCCGGGACAAAAGTGACAGTTTCGCTCAGAAAAAAACCGGGGTATAATCCGGTCGCAGCCAGGCCGCGGCGTCATGCCGCGGCTTGTGTTTTGTAACGGCGCAAAAGGGACGGAACTATGGAACTTGTGGGAATTACCAACACCGATTTCGCCGAAGCCCTGTTCGAGTCGTGGCAGGCGGACCCGCAGAGCGTGCCCCCGGAGTGGGCGCGCTATTTCGCCCAGCTGGACCAGGGTAGCGGGGCGACGACGGACGTGGCGGAGCTCGCCCGTGCCGCCGCTGCCTCGGCGGCACGGGCGCTTCCCGCCGCCGCCGGCGCCGGAGCGGTCTCCGCCTCGCCGTCCACCGGGCGGGCATCCACCGGCTTTATCGGCCACGCCGGCGGCAGCCGCATCGAGCTGCCGGCGGACAAACAGGGACGGGTGGACGCGCTGTTGTGGGCCTACCGTGACGTCGGCGCGATTTACGCGGATCTCAATCCGCTGGGGGGCTACGAGACCCCGGAGATGCGCTACATGCGCATCACCGTGGAAGGGGCCTTCGAAAGCCTCTCGCTGGAGGCGTTCGGCCTCGGTGAGGAGGATCTGGACACGGAGTTCTACGCCGGCGGGTTCTTCGAGCCCTCGCGGATGCCGCTGCGGGATATCGTTGCCCGGGCACGGCGGACCTACCTGTCCACGGTGGGGATCGAGTTTCTGCACATCAAGAACCGCGTCATGCGTCGCTGGATTCTGGAGAAAGTCGAACGCTCGCAGCACCGGCAGGACTGGGCGCGGGATCAGAAGATCCGTTTCCAGAAGGACCTGATCAAGGCGGAGGAGTTCGAGCACTTCGTCCACGCCAACTTCATCGGGCAGAAGCGCTTTAGTCTCGAGGGCGGCGAGGGGCTGATCCCGGCGCTCCACTACCTGATCTACACCGCCGCGGAGCACAACACCCAGGAGATCGTGGTGGGCATGGCGCACCGCGGACGCCTCAACGTGTTCACCAATGCGATGCGCAAACCCGCCGTAGAAACGTTCGCCAAGTTCATAGACGCCGAACAGCCCCACGAGTTCGGCGGAACCGGCGACGTGAAGTACCACCTCGGCCACAGTTTCGACTACACCGACAAGTCCAGCGGCCGGACGGTCCATATCTCGCTGGTGGCGAATCCCAGCCATCTGGAGGCGGTGGATCCGGTGGTGCAGGGCAAGGCGCGGGGCATTCAGCGTCGACGCGGGGACATCAACCGCAAGAAGGTGGTGCCCGTTCTCATTCACGGCGACGCCGCGTTTAACGGGCAGGGGGTGGTCGCCGAGACGTTCAACCTGGGCCAGCTCAAGGGCTACCGAACCGGCGGTACGATTCACATCATCGTGAACAACCAGATCGGGTTCACCACCGCCAGCCGCGACGCACGGAGTACCTACTTCGCGACCGATTTCGCCAAGGGCCTGCAGATTCCGATCTTTCACGCCAATGGAGACGACCCCGAGGCGATCTGTCGCGCCGTCGACCTGGCGATGCGCTGGCGCCAGAAGTTCGGGTACGATGCCGTGGTCGATATCGTCTGCTACCGACGGCTGGGTCACAACGAGGCCGACGAGCCGTCCTACACGCACCCGATCATGTACAAGATGATCAAGAACCACCCGAGCGCCCCCAACCGCTACGGCGCGCGGCTGGCGGAGGCGGAGGTCTGGAGTGCCGACGAGCAGGACGCCTTCCGCACGCGCTACCGCAATGTGCTCAAAGAACAGCTCGACATGGCGAAGGGCGACTACAAGCTCAACATGGACGACGCCTTCGAGCACGGCGAGTGGAGCAGTTTTCAGCACGAGTACACCACCGAGCCGGTCGAGACAGGCGTGGCGGAACCCGAACTCCGACGGATTGGCGAGGTCCTGACCACCGTTCCCGACGGGTTCCACCTCCATCGAAAGCTGCAACGGCTGGTAAAGGACCGCCGCGAGATGCTCGATTCCGGAGAGGGGATCGACTGGGGCTTCGCGGAGGCCCTCGCCTTCGGTTCCCTGCTGGCGGAGGGCTATCCGATTCGCCTCAGTGGCGAGGATTCCGGTCGCGGTACCTTCAGCCATCGCCATGCGGAATGGTGGGATGTGCAGCGGGAGACGCCGCACTACTACACGCCCCTCAAGCACGTCGCCCCCGACCAGGGCAGTTTCAGCGTCTACGACAGTCCGCTGTCGGAGTTCGCGGTGCTCGGATTTGACTACGGCTACTCCCTGGCACAGCCGCGAATCCTGGTGCTCTGGGAGGCGCAGTTCGGCGATTTTGTGAACGGTGCCCAGGTGATCATCGACCAGTTCATTTCCTCCAGCGAGAGCAAATGGTTCCGCAACTCCGGGCTGGTCATGCTCCTGCCCCACGGATACGAGGGACAGGGCCCCGAACACTCCAGCGCCCATCTGGAGCGTTTCCTGCAGCTCTGCGCCGACAACAACATGCAGGTGGTGAACACGACGCTCCCGGCGCAGTTCTTTCACCTCCTGCGACGGCAGATGGTGCAGCCGTTCCGCAAGCCCCTGATCGTCATGTCGCCCAAGAGCCTGCTGCGGCACAAGGACGCGCAGTCGCGGCTCTCGGACATGACCGCGGGACACTTCGACCCGGTGCTGGACGATCCCCGGACACCGGAATCCCCCCACACGCTCATGTTCTGCTCCGGAAAAGTGTATTTTGATCTCGAGGCCCGACGGCGGGAGCTGGAGCTGGAGAACGTGGCGATCGTGCGGATCGAACAGCTCTATCCCTGGCCCGCCGAGCGCATTCGCGAGGTCGTGGAGCCCTACCAGGGTGCCACCCGCGTGGTGTGGGTTCAGGAGGAATCCCGGAACCGCGGCGGCTGGCGGTTTGTCCAGAATCGGCTGGCGCGCATCACCGGGGTCGAGAATATTGAGTACGTGGGGCGGCGGCCGAGTCCGTCGCCGGCCACGGGGTCGTTCCGCGAACACCAGGCGGAACTGAACGGGCTCCTGGCGGCGGCGTTTGACCCCGCCAGGGAGGCTGCGGGGACCGCGTAGTTCGCGGGGTCCCCCACGAGAGGAGTCACAACAGGATGAAACAGGCAGTAGAAGTACCCCAGGTCGGTGAATCGGTCACCAGCGGCATTCTCGCCGTGTGGAACGTATCCGACGGTGACTACGTCAACGAGGGGGACGAGATTTTCGAACTGGAGACCGACAAGGCGACGCTGCCGGTACCGGCTCCGGTGAGCGGCGCGATCTCCATCAAAGTCCAGGCGGACGAGGAAGTCGAGATCGGCACCACGGTTGCGGAGATCGACACGGACGCAGCGGCCCCCGCCGGCGGCGGCAACGGGTCGTCCGGCGACGCCGGGGGCTCGCGCTCCGGCGATGCGGCGACCACAGCCGATTCCGCAGCCGATTCCGCAGCCGGCGACGCCGGAGCCTCGGAAGACACGGCCCCCGTCTCTCCGGCGGTCCGGCGGGTCCTCGAGGAAAACGGCCTCGACGCCGCCACGGTGTCGGCGGCGGTCACACCGAGCGGCAAGGACGGCCGTCTGACCAAGGGAGACGTGGAGGCCTACGTGAAGAACCGCGGCGCCGCCGCCGCATCCGGCGGGACCTCGTCGGGGAGTGCGTCTCCGGCCCCGGCGACCCCCGGCAGCCAGGAACGCAAAAAGATGACCAAACTGCGGCAGACGATCGCCGCCAACCTCGTGGCGAGCAAGCAGCAGAGCGCCCACCTCACCACCTTCAACGAGGTGGACATGAGCGAGGCGATGGCGCTGCGAAAACGCTACAAGGACCGCTTCGAGGAAAAACACGGCGTCCGGCTGGGCTTTATGAGTCTGTTCGTGAAGGCCGCGCAACGCGCCCTGGTGGACTTTCCCGCGGTAAACGCCTTCGTCGACGGCACCGAGATCATCTACAACTACTTCTACAACATCGGCGTGGCGATCTCCACGGACGCCGGTCTGCTGGTGCCTGTCCTGCGAAACGTGGACTCCATGAGCTTTGCCGACGTCGAGTCATCGATCGTGGACTTTGCCACCCGCGCCCGCGCCCGGCGCCTGCTTCCCGATGAGTTCTCCGGCGGCACGTTCACGATTACCAACGGTGGCGTGTTCGGCAGCATGCTTTCCACGCCAATTCCGAGTCCTCCGCAAACCGCCGTCCTCGGCATGCACGCGATCACCAAGCGCGCGGTGGTGGTGGACGACGAGATCGTCATCCGGCCGATGATGTACCTGGCCCTGACCTACGACCACCGGATCATCGACGGACGCGAGGCGATCGGGTTCCTCAACCGGATCAAGGGCCAGATCGAGGATCCGCCGCAACTGATGTTTGACCTGTGAGGATAGCTCTGTGAGTGACTACGACGTAATTGTGATCGGCGGCGGCCCTGGTGGCTACGTGGCGGCGATTCGCGCCGCCCAGCTCGGGCTGAAGACCGCCGTGGTGGAAAAGCGGGACGCCCTCGGCGGAACCTGCCTGAACGTGGGGTGTATCCCGTCGAAGGCGCTGCTGGACTCCAGCGAGTTCTACGCCCGCGCCCGGGACGAGGCGGCGAACCACGGCATCGGGATCGAGGGGCTGTCGCTGGACCTCAAGACGATGCAGGGCCGCAAGGACACGGTGGTAAAGAAGCTCACCGGCGGGGTGGCGATGCTGCTCAAAAGCGCCGGCATCGACGTTCACCATGGGATCGGCTGGGTGGTTGACCAGCACACGGTGGCGGTCCTGCCGCCGGACACACAACCCGGCTCCGAGGTCGATGCGGTATCGTCGGCCACGAAGCTCAGCGGCCGGAACCTGCTGCTGGCCAACGGTTCCGTTCCGGTTGAACTGCCGTTTCTGCCCTTTGACGGCAAGACTGTGGTGGATTCCACCGGCGCGTTGGCGTTCTCCGAGGTTCCCAAGCATCTGGTCATCGTCGGCGGCGGCGTTATCGGACTGGAACTCGGAAGCGTCTGGGCCCGCCTCGGGGCACAGGTCACGGTGGTGGAGGTTCTCCCCACGATCATGACGGGCTGGGACGGTCAGGTCCAGAAAACGATGAAGCGCGAGCTGGGCAAGCAGGGGATCGAGTTCCGGCTGAAAACGAAGGTCACCGGCGTGACGGTCAAACGCGGCAGCGCCACGGTCAGCGCGACGGATCCGTCGGGTGAGGAGTTCGAGCTCAAGGCGGACAAGGTGCTGGTCGCCGTCGGGCGCCGGCCCAACCTGGAGGGGGCCAACCTCGAGGTTCTGGGGCTCGAGATGGACGGTCCCCGGATCGCGGTCGATGAGGGCTTTCGGACCTCAGTGGACGGTGTGTGGGCGATCGGCGATATCGTCCACGGTCCCATGCTCGCCCACAAGGCGGAGGACGAGGGGATCGCGGCGGCGGAGTGTATCGCGGGGCGTGCCGGCCACGTGAACTACGACACGATCCCGAACGTAATATACACCTGGCCCGAAGCGGCCAGCGTCGGCAGGACGGAGGAACAGCTCAAGGAGGCAGGGGTCGCGTACCGCAGCGGCTCGTTCCCGTTCGCTGTAAACGGGCGCGCCATGGCGATGGACGCATCGGCCGGATTCGTGAAGATCCTCGCCGACGCGGATACCGATCGCGTACTGGGCGCGCATATCGTCGGGCCGTGGGCCAGCGATCTGCTGGCGGAGATCGTGTCGGTCATGGAGTTCGGTGGGAGTGCTGAGGACATCGCCCGCACCGTACATTCCCATCCGACGCTTACGGAGGTCGTCAAGGAAGCCGCTCTTGGTGTTGACGGTCGCATGATTCACGCAAAAAACTGAGGAGAGGAGCACGAATGAGCACAGAACAACAGTATCCCAAAGGTTTGGAAGGCGTGATCGCCGCCGAGAGCAGCATCTGCAAAATCGACGGCGAGAACGGTAAGTTGTACTACCTCGGCTATCCGATCGATCAGCTCGTCAAGAACGCAGACTTCGAGGAAGTGACCTATCTCCTCCTCAACGGCGAGCTGCCCAAGGCCGACGAACTGGAGGATTTTCGTCGCCGAATGCGCGAAGGTCGGCATCTGAAGCAGCCGATCCTCGAGATGATCAGGAGCTTCCCGCCGGAGTCGCACCCCATGGAGCTCCTCCAGTCGGTGATCAGCTATCTGTCGGGGTACGTGGAGCATAAGATCCATCACGGCCCGCACTGCAACTGCCGGAACACGCTGCACCAGGTTGCGCAGATTACCAGCGTTATCGCCGCCCTGCACCGGTTCCGCAACGGCCAGGAGTACGTTCCGCCGCGGGACGACCTCAACCACGGCGCCAACTTCCTGTATATGCTCCACGGTGAAGAGCCCGATGCCGACGAGGGTTCGATCATGGACCAGTGTCTGGTCCTGCACGCCGAGCACAGCTTCAACGCGAGTACCTTCACCGCCCGCGTCGTCGCAAGTACCCAGAGCACGTGCTATTCGAGTATCTCCGCCGCGATCGGGGCGCTGTACGGCAGTCTCCACGGTGGTGCCAACGAACGGGTGATCGCCATGGTCGACGAGATCGGCTCGCCGGATCACGCCGAGCAGTACATCAAGGACAAGCTGGCGCGCAAGGAAAAGGTCATGGGCATGGGACACCGCGTGTATCGCGCCAAGGACCCGCGTTCCATCGTGATGGAAGGATTTCTGGAACAGCTCTCGGAGAAGAACAACGACTGGACCTACCACAAGATCCTCAAGACCGTGGAGAACACCTTCCGCGGGATCATGGAGGAGAAGGGTAAGCCGATCTATCCGAACGTGGACTTTTTCTCCGGCGCCGTGTACCGGCTGCTGGGAATTCCGTCGGTGCTGTTCACACCGATCTTCGCCGCCGCCCGGGCATCGGGGTGGCTCGCCCATATCCTGGAGCAGCGCGAACACGAGCAGCGGATCTTCCGTCCGAAGGCGCTGTACATCGGTGACATGGACAAGCCGATCACACCGGTATCGGCGCGCTGATCGGGCTGTATATACAAGCCTGTTGCAGATCAGGGGCTATCTTCCGGCACCGCCGGAAGATAGCCTTTTTTTGTGCCTCCGTGCTACTGAAGTCCTTACGGGAGCCGGAGTTACACCGGATTCTGCAACACGGTTCTGTATACTCACAGCGGGTCAGGAAGGTTCGGGAGCTGCCACACCTCGTAGACCTCGTACGCCGGCTCCTCGTAGGGGTGTGCGGCGATCAGGGCCTCGATGGCCGGGCGTACCGTCTCGTCTCTGCACAGGATCTCGAGGCGGTACTCGGAGACGCGTTCCACGCGGTTGGCCGAACCGATGAACGGATCGCTTCCGGGGAGGGGACGGAACTGGCCGGTGCCGCGGGTCTGCCAGGCGCAGGAATCGTACCGTTCGTACCGCCCGGCGCCGGTCGCGAAGATGGCGGCCTTCACCTCGTCCAGGTACGTCTCGGGAACAAATGCCACAAGTTTGAACATGTCAAAACTGTAATGGGATTGAAAAGGTGTGGAAAGGTGCCGGCGGCACTCTGTATCACGTCATGAAGGGCAGACGATCGACGGCACAGACAGTGAAACACACCGGCCTGATTCGCGGAATCGTGATCGCGGTTGCGATCGCGCTCGTGGTACCGATGGCGGCGTTCGGCCAGAACAGCGGTACGGCGGAGAGCGACATGGCACTGATGCAGGCGTACCAGAACACGTTGCGCCGCGTCTCCCAGGAGGTGCTGCCGATAGTGGTCGAGCTGGATACCGTGCAGCGCGTCGCCCGTCAGGGCGGCGACACACCGTCTCCGCTGGAGTTCTTTTTCGGCCGTCCCGATCCGGGTTCCAACGGCGGCGGACAGTCGCGACAGTTCGAACAGCGGGGAATCGGGTCCGGCATCCTGGTGCGACGCGACGGCTCCAAGGTGTACGTCCTGACCAACAACCACGTCGCCGGGAGCGCCGACGACATCACGATCCGGCTCCACGACGACCGCGAGTTCGACGGGACGCTGGTCGGGGCCGATCCCAACAAGGACCTGGCGCTGGTTGTGTTCGAGACCGACGAAGAAATCCCCATCGCCCGTCTCGGAAACTCCGACGACGTTCAGGTCGGTGACATGGTGCTGGCCGTGGGCAATCCCCTCGGGTTCGAGTCGACGGTCACCAGCGGCATTGTGAGCGCCGTGGAACGCCAGGGACCACAACGCAACGGTCTGGCGATGCTCACCGATTACATCCAGACCGACGCCGCGATCAACCGTGGCAACTCCGGTGGCGCGCTCGTCAACCTCCGGGGTGAAGTCGTCGGGATGAACACGTGGATCGCGTCGCAGTCCGGCGGCAGTATCGGCCTGGGGTTCGCCATTCCGATCAACAACGCCCGCGAAGCGATCGACCAGTTCATCGAGACCGGTCGCGTGGAATACGGCTGGCTGGGCGTCAACATGGCCGACCCGCCGTCCAGTCCCTCGGATTCGCTCAACGAGTCCCGCGGCGGCGCGTTCGTCTACAACGTGTACGCCAACTCTCCGGCCGACGACGCCGGAATCCTGCCGGGCGACATTATCGTCCGGGTGGGAACAACTCCGATCGAGAACAGCAACGACCTGCTTCAGGCAGTGACGTCGCTGCAACCTGGAGATCGAACCCGTTTCCAGCTTCGGCGTGGCGGGGGTCTGCGATCGTTGATCGTGGAGACCGGTGTACGCCCCAGTGGAAACGATCAGATACAACCTGCCGACTTGTGGCCCGGAATGTCGGTGGTCGAGGCGACGGAGCAGATCCGGCAAAACCTGGATCTGTCGAGTCGTGGGGGCGACCTGATCATCGGACAGGTCGCGAACGGTTCCCCGGCGGCAACCGCCGGACTCAGAAGTGGTGACATTATCACCCGGGTCAACAGTCAGTCTGTGAGCACCCTGGCGGAGTTCTACTCCGCACTGAACGAGACACACGGAGACGAAGTGGTATTCCGCATTCGTCGCAACGATACCAGCCTTATCATCGGGTTGGTCAAATGACTTAGGATCCTCCTCTTGTGCTGGTCCGTCCGAGGCCTGATGACCAAACGCCCCCTGGTCACAGGCTGAGGGCGGGCCTTTTTTTTTGTATACTCCCTCGCGATGAACACAAACACGATTGTCATTGTCATCGCCGTGGTTCTGATCGGGTTCGGCCTGTTGCGTCGGCGGATGTTCGGGAATACCGGAGTCGTGTCCCGGTCACGTCTCGAGGAACTCCTGGGTGAAGGGGTTAAGGTTGTGGATGTCAGGACACCGGAGGAGTTTGCCGGCGGGCATCACTCCCGGGCGGTCAACATCCCGCTGGACGAGATCGTCGATCGCGCCGGTGAGCTGGGTGAGCCGGATCAACCGGTGGTGCTCTACTGCGCCAGCGGAAACCGCAGCGCCCAGGCGATCGCCCGCCTTGCGCGCAGCGGGTACCGCAACCTGATCAACGGCGGCGGACTCCACCACATGCCGGATTGAGCACCTGTCGGATTGAGACCGCCGCGCGAAATCAGGATTCGTCGCCCTCCAGCAGCATCGTCATCCACACAACGATATCGGTCCAGCCGTAGTTGCTGGCGATGCGTACCGGCGTGAGACCATCGGTCGTTCGTACGTCGAGTTTCGCGCCGGAATCCAGGAGCAGCTGGATGATCTCCCGGTTGCCCACTCGGGCCGCGGTCATGATCGGCCTCCAGCCGGCCTGGTTCGCCAGGTTCACATCCGCCCCGTGGTCGATCAGGTACTGCACCATCTGATAGTCCTCGTTGTCGATGGCGTACCGCAGTGGGGTGACCTCTCCACGGGCGACGGACGTCGCGGCGTTGACGTCGGCGCCGGCCTCCACGAGATACCTCACGATGTCCAGGTGTCCTTGCTCCGCCGCCATCTGCAGCGGCGTCTTGTCGCGGTAGTCGACCGATTCGATCGGGGTGCCGGCCTCAACTTCGGCCCGCACGCCGGCGAGGTCGTCGCGGTCGACGGACCGGTGGATCATCGAGATACACGAGGTGAGGGACAGCACCGCGATACCGAGTGCCAGTCGTGAAATCAGTTTCATGCCGGAATGATACCGATTCAGTTGGAGCCGTTACAAGTCGCGGGTGTCGCAGTCGTTCGACCCCGCCGGAAACGCCCGACCGTAGCCAACCCGCACGATTTGCGGTAGCTTCAGGGAGTGGCAGATCTGCGTCGACACCTGATGCGCACCCTGAGCCTGGGATACATCGTCCTGTTCGGACTGGCGGCCCCCGCCGCACAGGACCGGGAGTCGGACGCAATCGCGGGGCCGGACCCGATCCCCGAAGGCCCGTTCGTGATCGCGGCGATCGACTTCGAAGTCGACGGGCCGAGTCCCGCGCACCCGTTGCTGCTCGTCTCCGGCCTGACCGAAGGGACGGTTGTCGCCGACGCCGCGGTGCTCGAGGAGACGCTGGCGCGGGCGCGCCAGGATCTGCTGAACCGGCGCGTGTTCGACGGGATCGTTGTGGAATGGGCGATCGTTGAGACCCCGACGGAAACCGGTGACCCGACCCCCGTGGAGGTCCTGTTCGTTATCGACGACGGGTGGACGCTGCTTCCCATCCCGTTCTACCGGTACAACTCCAACTCCGGTCACAATCCGTTCGTGGTCCTGTACTGGGACAACATTTTCGGCACCCTCACAGACTTCGGCATGAGCGCCGGATACTACTCCCGCAACTGGACGACGCCCTTCGCCTGGGACGTACGTCTGGACTGGCGCAGGGTACGCATGCTGGGCCGAAACTGGAACTTCTCCTTCGACCAGGAGTTCGAGACCGTGGAGCAGGCGACGCCCCGGGGTGATGTCGAGTTTGCCTACACCGGCTATTCCACGCGCTTCGGTATGTCGACGTCGTTTCAGCTGACCGACTGGCTCCGCTATTCGATCTCTCCCAACGTCGGGTTCGACTACGCCTACGAAACGGTCACCAACACGATCGGGGAGGCTCTTCCCGCGGACCGCGCTGCGGTCGGTTTCAGTCACAGCCTCGGGACCGGTCAGGTCGACTGGATCGAAAACCTCAGGCGCGGGTGGGGTGCATCGGTCTCCAACAGTGTGTCCTACGACCCCGAGAAGCGGGACTGGCAGGCGGACATCGGTGCCAGCGCCGAGCGCCACTGGCTGCCGCTTCCGTGGGCGAGCCCGGCGGTACGGGTGCGGGCAAACCACAACCTCGGCGGCAACCTCCTTTCCCGAGGCGGCGTTGTCCGGGGCGTGCCCAACAACCGGGTCTTCGGCCAGACGCTTGTGGCGATCAACGCACAAACCTCGATCCGGGCGGTCAACTGGCGTCGCGTCACCGACATCCAGGTGGTTCCCTTCGTGGACGTTGCCGCGGCCCGCAAGGAGGCGACACCGCTGACCTGGGACGACATGGCTGTAGGGCTCGGAACCGACGTGGTGGTCTTTCCCGATTTCATTCGCGGGTTCGAAGCCCGGATCAGTGTCGGTGTCGACGGTCGCGATCTGTTCTTCGGCGACGGTGGCGCCGTGGGATTCGAATTCTATCTGACGGAGTCACTGCAGTTTTGAACCGCCATGCGATCGTGCGCCGCGTGGCGGCGTGGGCGTTCCTCGCGGCGCTGGCCGTGGTCTCCGTCTCCTGCGAGACCACCGGCATCCAGGCTCACGCGGATCGCTATCCCGAGTTCCGCCAGATGCGCGCGGAGCTCGCTCCCCTGCGGTTCGATCAGCCCTCCGACACCCCCACGATCCGTGAGTACTACGCCGATGCCAGCCGTGGTATTCCCGGCGTACGCCACGACACCGGGACGGTGCCGACGCTCGGGATGAACGTCGCGGTCCACGTGTGGTATCCGCCGGGGGCACCGGACGGCACCGGCGGGCCCCGCGGCACGGTGTTCGTGGTGCACGGCTACCTGGCGCATCCGCTGCAGCACGCCGCCCTGATTCGGCGCCTCCTGCAGGAGAACTTTGTGGTCGTGGCGCCGGAGCTTCCCGGCCACGCGCTGTCCGACGGGCCCCGCGGCGCGATCGGAGATTTTGCCGACTACGGCGAGTTCTTCAATGACGTCACTGCCTACGTCGAGGGGCACGTGCCGAAGCCGTGGCACGCCGTGGGGCACAGCACCGGGGCCACGACGATCTACGAGTTCGTTCGCCGATTCCGTGACCCCTTCGACGCCGTGGTGTTCGTGGCACCGCTGGTCCGCAGCCGGTACTACGGACTCGCCAGGGCGGGGCGCTTCCTGACCCGGCCGTTCCTGCAGACGATCGATACCGGCTACGACGACCCCCTCGGGGTGGAACAGATGCCGCTCTCCTGGTTCGACCGTGAGGTCGAGTGGAACCGCCGGGCGGACGGGTTCGCCACCGTGCAGCGGTCGATCCTGGTCCTGCAGGGTACCGCGGACCACGTCGTCGCCTGGCGCTACAACCGGAGATTCCTGCAGAAGGCGTTCCGGGAGGTTCACTACCGCCTCTTCGACGGCGCCGGCCACGTCCTGTTTCGAGAAGCACCACCGGTGGGCCCTGCGGCGGTGGAGGCCGCGGTGTCCTGGATCCTGGCCGACGGCGCGCCGTGAGCGGGGCGCGGCTGGTGTCGGCGGTGATCCCGGTGTGGAACCGTCGGGCGCTCATCGCCGGGGCGATCGAGTCGGTTCTCGACCAGACGCTTCCGCCGGGGTGGGAGCTGGAGCTGATCGTCGTGGACGACGGCAGCGATGACGGCACTGTTGAACAGATCCGGCGCTTTGGAAATCGCGTGCGTCTGCTCTCACGTCCGCACTGCGGGTTTCCCGGTGCGGTTCGCAACCGCGGTGTCGACGTCGCCGAGGGCGAGGTGGTGGCCTTTCTGGACTCGGACGATCGCTGGCTGCCGGGCAAGCTCCTGCGTCAGCTTCCGCTGCACGAGGACTCCGATGTTCGCCTGTCGCACACGCGGGAGCGGTGGGAACGGAACGGCCGGAGGGTGTCCCAGGCGTCGCAGCGTCACCGCCGCTCCGGCGATATCTACACCGACGCGCTGACCAAGTGCATTGTGGGTCCTTCGACGGTGATCGTGGACCGGGACCTCTATCGGGCAACCGGCGGTTTCCGGGAGGATCTGGAGGTCGCCGAGGACTACGAGTACTGGCTCCGCATTCTGGTTGCCGAGCCGGCGGCGTACGTGGATGAACCGCTGACGGTAAAGCAGGCGGGACCCTGGCCGCAGCTCTCGGAAACCTACGGTCAGATCGAGGGGTTTCGCATCGATGCGCTTCGCGGTCTCGTCCGCAGCGGCGTACTTCGGGAACGCGGTGGCGACGGCCGGGACGCGCAGGCGCGGACGGAACTGGCCCGAAAGCTGCGCGTGTACGCCCGTGGCGCACGCAAGCGGGGTCGCGCCACCGAGGCGGCCGCCTGCGAGGCGGAGGCTGCCGCGCTTTGACGGGGCGTCGGGCCTGCGATACCTTCTTGCCCATGACACATCCGCGATCGCTCCCTGGCGCAGCCCTCGCAGCCGGCCTCCTCGCGCTCCTGGCGTCCACGTTCACCGGTTGCAGCGCGACGCAGCTCGTTGTGCTCGAAGAGGACGGCTCCGGAACCGCAACCACCTCGATGTCGATCGATCCGGTCTTTGCAGCCTACCTCAACGATGTGGCGGCGAGCATGGGCGGCGACGAGTCGGCGCCGCTCTTTGACGCCGCCGCAATCCAGGCGTCGCTGGAGCGGCAACCGGGCGTCTCGGTTGAGAACGTGGTTGTCGGAGACGACGGGTCGCTGCACATCGAGCTGGCCTTCGATTCGATCGAATCCCTCCTCCGTGCCCAGGGCGAGGCGGCGAGTCGGATCGTGCGATTCGAGCGTACCGAATCATTTCGGCGTCTGGCCGCGTCCGTCGACCGCGACGCGGTGGCGACGATTCTCTCGATCGCCGGGGTCGATCCGTTCGTATCGGAGACGCTCCTTCCACCGGATGACGGGATGAGCGCTGCGGAGTATCGCGACTACCTTGCCTGGGCCTTCGAGGAGTACGTGCAGGATCGCCCGCTGGATGTGATTTTCCGGAACAGCCGGGTGGAAACGACGATCGAACCGGCGGGGGCGGTGGTGCAGGTTCGTGGCGGAGAGGTCAGCGACGGCCGGGTTCGGTTTGACACGCCGCTGGTGGAGGCGGTCACGGCGCAGCAGCCGCTGCAGTACGCGCTCGTATACGCACCGCAGTAGGTGCCGCGGGGCGACGGCTCCGGGACGCAGGGTGGTGCGCCCCGCGGAGTGCGCGCAAACGCGCCGGGAGCAACGCCCCGGCGCGGAACGCTCGAACTATCGCTCGGAGAAGCCGGCCATCTCGCGCATCTGGTGCGCAGGTCCCTCGTCCAGATCCGGATTGCGGTGGACGATGGACTGTACGCCGGTGGCGAGGCCGTACAGGTTGATGAACCCGGTGGCATCGGCGTGATCGTAGCTCGACTCACCGAAACTCGCCAGATCCTCGATGTACAGCGAGTAGGTCGACTTGCGACCGGCGATGATGATGTTGCCCTTGTAGAGGACCACGCGGACCGAGCCGGTCACGTACTGTGACGCGGTCTTCATGTAGGCGTCCATGCTCTCCCGGAAGTGGGTGAACCACTTGCCGGCGTACACCAGCTCGGCGTACTTGAGGGCGAGCTGGTTTTTCATCGCCAGGGTGTCGAAGTCCATGGTGATCATCTCGAGCTCCCGCAGCGCCCGGTGCAGGATCGTCCCCGCCGGGGTTTCGTACACGCCGCGACTCTTCATGCCCACCAGGCGCGTCTCCACCAGGTCCGCCCGGCCAATGCCGTTCTCGCCCCCCAGCCTGTTCAGGTACTCGAGAATCTCGAGTGGCGGGAGCTTCTTGCCGTCGATTCCCACGGGAATGCCCTTGTCGAAGTCGATCACCAGCTCGACTTCGGTGTCCGGTGCCTCTTTCGGGGACTTGCTCAGCTGGAACATCTCATCCTTGGGCCGGTTCCACGGGCTTTCCAGGTCGCCGCCTTCGTGGCTCATGTGCCAGATGTTCCAGTCGCGGGAGTAGATATTCTTCTTGGAGATGTTGCCGATGGGGATGTTGTTTCTCTGGGCGTACTCGATCGCGTCCTCACGACTGCGGATGTCCCACAGGCGCCACGGGGCGATCACGTTGAGCTGCGGCGCCAGCGCCTTGTACGTCAGCTCGAAGCGCACCTGGTCGTTGCCCTTGCCGGTACACCCGTGGGCGACCGCGTCGGCACCCTCCTGCAGCGCCACCTCCACCTGGTGCTTGGCCTGCAGCGGCCGGGCGATGGAAGTTCCCAGCAGGTACTTGCCCTCATAGATCGCGCCGGAGCGGAGCATCGGAAACAGATAGTCCCGGGCGAACTCTTCGCGAACGTCGCGGATGATCAGCTTGGACGCCCCCGAGGCGAGCGCCTTGGCCTCCATATTGTCCCAGTCCTCGTCCTGACCGACGTTGGTACAGATGCCGATTACCTCGCTGCCGGGGTAGTGCTCCTTCAGCCAGGGAATGATGATCGATGTGTCGAGTCCGCCGGAGTAGGCGAGGCAGATCTTCTTGATATCCTGTGGTTTTTCAGTCATGCGGTCCTCCTGTCATGAATCTGTTGCAGTGTTGTTTCGAGCAGGCGCAGGCCGCGCTCAAGCTCCCGTGGTGAGATCACCAGCGGCGGTGCGATGCGCACCACGTCGCCTCCGGAACGGAGCACCAACAGCCCCGCTTCGCGGGCTGCCGGGAGTATCTCGGGAAACAGGCGGTCCTGGTCCGGGCCGAGGTCGATACGGAGACCGCGAAGCAGTCCGCGTCCCCGAAGTTCGATTATCCATGGAAAACGGGCTGTCAGCGCCTGGAGACCCTCCTCCAATTGCTGTGCCCTGGCGCGCACTCCGTCGAGAAACCCGTCCGACGTAATGCGCTCGAGCACGTACAGGGCCGCTGCCGACGTGGCGGGGCCACCCCCGAACGTCGTACCGTGATCGCCCGGTTGAAGAAGGTCGTTCACGCGCTCGGGGATGAGCGTCGCCGACATGGGCAGCCCGCCGGCGAGCGGTTTCGATAGACAGATGATATCCGGCGTCAGCCCGGCGTCGATCGACCCGAAGAGCGCCCCGAGCCGACCCAGACCGGTCTGGATCTCATCCGCGATCAGAAGCACATCGTGGGCGGCGGTCACCTCGTGGAGCGCCGCCACCATCTCCGGTGAGAGTACCCGGAGACCGCCCTCTCCCTGAACCACCTCGACGATGATACCGGCGACGGTGTCGTCCACCGCCTCCCGGAGTGCGTCGGGGTCGTCGAAGGGGACCGTGTCGAACCCGGGGAGGAGGGGCTCGAACTTGCGCCGGTACGCCTCCTTGGGGGTCGCCGAAAGCGCCCCCATCGTCCGTCCGTGGAATCCGTCGGAGAGCGACAGAATCCGATGGTGCCCGGGGCCGCGGGTGGCGTGGGCGTAGAGCCGTGCGTACTTGATCGCCGCCTCGTTCGCCTCGGCGCCGCTGTTGCCGAAGTGCACCGCCGTAAACGGCGCGCGGCCTACCGGTGACGCCAGTCCCCTCAACCGCTCGGCGAGTTCCATGCCCGGAGCGGTGGCGTAGAGATTCGAGATGTGGACCAGCCGCTTCATCTGTCGGGCCACGCTCCTGGCAAGACGTCGGTCGCCGTACCCCAGCGCGTTGACCGCGATCCCGGACCCGAAGTCCAGGTACCTGTTGCCGTTGCCGTCCCACAGCCACACGCCTTTTCCGTGGGAGATCAGCAGGACCTCCCGGGCGTAGTTGCGGGCGAAGGGGGTATCGGTGGTGAGTGCTGTCTTCATCTGCGAGCTCCCTCAGTGCCGCCGTGTTCTTCGACCGCCCGCGGCGGCCGAACCGTTGTACCGTGTTCTCCCGAGAGAATCGCCGCCAGATCGCCACGGCTGCGGAACTGGCCGATCATGACGCGCCGCACACCGGCACCGACGGCGGCGGCGCAGGAACGGAGCTTGGCCGCCATGCCGTCGCGGGCCACCCCGTCGCGGATCAGGTCCTCGATCGTTCCGGGGTCCAGGTCGCGGATGACCAGGCCGGCGCCGTCCAGAACCCCGGGGATGTCGGACAGGTAGCAGAGCGTCGCGTCCCCCAGGGCCTCGGCGATCGCCTGCGCCGCGTCGTCGGCGTTGATGTTCACCGCACCCCCGTCCTCTCCCGTTCCGACGGTGGCGACAACGGGAAGATACCCGGCGCCGGTCATGGCGCGAATCACCGCCGGGTCCACCCGCAGCGGCCGGGCGGTCCTCGTTTCCACCCCCTCGGCGTCCTCGGGAGAGATGATCCGCCCGGTGAGCAGGGACGCGTCGGCGCCGGTCAGACCGACGGCGGCGACGCCGGCGGCGGCGGCGAGGCGTACCAGCGCCGTGTTCACCTGCCCCGCCAGGACCATGTCCACCACGTCCATCTCCGCCGGCGTGGTGATCCGGATGCCGTCCCGAAACCGCGGTTCCATGCCCAGGCGGGCGCTCACGGCGCTGACCGTTTTCCCGCCGCCGTGGACGAGAACGATCGCACCGGCTGTGGTCCCGATCTCCGCCAGGAGTGCGGCGGTGGTCTCCTCGTCGGCGGCCACGGTGCCGCCGATCTTCACGACGAGTGTCTGCTGTGTCACAGTTCGATCCCGTGGTGCAGTCCGGCGGTCTCCGGCAGGCCGAATCGAATGTTCATGTTCTGGACCGCCTGCCCCGAGGCTCCCTTCCACAGGTTGTCGATGACCGACATGAGAATGAGGTGGCCGTCCTCCTGCGCCCAGCCGATCCGGATGCGATTGCTGCCCCGGACGTGTCGTGTCTCCGGCGGCGTGCCACCGGTGAGTTCCACGAACGGCTCGTCGGCGTAGCGCGCCCGAAGCGCGTCCACCGCCGTCGCCGGCTGCGACACCGGGACAACGGTCGTCACCGCCATGCCCTGTTTGATCGGCGCCAGGTGCGGGTTAAAGAACACCGGCGGCATCGCCCCGCCGTTCGCACCCGCCAGTTCCAGGCGCTCGGTGATCTCCGCGCCGTGGCGGTGGCGCGTTCCCGGCGCGTAGGCGTTCGCGTTCTCGTTCCGTTCGGCGAAGAGGAGGTTCTGCTTCGCCGACCGGCCGGCCCCGGAAATCCCGCTGATCGCGTTGATCACCACCGGTCCGGCCACAAGACCTGCGGCGGCGATCGGCAGCAGCGGCAGCAGCGCCGCGGTGGGATAGCAGCCGGGGTTGGCGATCACCATCGCCGATGCCAGCTCGTGGCGGTACCATTCGCTGAGCCCGTAGACCGATTCCGCCTGGTGCGCCGGTTCCGGCGGCGGGGCGCCGTAGGCCGCCTCGAAGCGGCCGGCGTCCACAAAGCGGAAATCGGCGGAGAGATCTATGACCGGGACACGCCCGAGGACGGGGGCGCACACGGAGGCCGACGCGCCGTGGGGCAGGGCGGAGAATACCACGTCGCCGGGGTCGGCGAGCGCCTCGTCGGGAGACACCACCGTCGCGTCCACCGGTCCGTGCGTGACCGCTGCATGCGGAAGGCCGGGGTCGGCCTCCCGAATATCGGTACCCGCGGTACTCCGGGCGGAGGCGGTAACGCGCTCAACGTCGGGGTGGGTGGAGAGAATTCGCAGCAACAGCATCCCGCCGTAGCCGGACGCACCAAGTACAGTAACTCGCATTAGTCGTCAAACTCCGGAACCCGATCGCGCAGGGTGTTCAGAAAGCTCTCGCGGGAGATGTCCTCGCGCAGCGCCACGAACACGGTATCGTCTCCCGCAACGGTGCCCATCACCGCTTCGATGTTGAGGTTGTCGATCGCGATCGCGACGCTGTCGGCGTGGCCGTTCAGCGTCCGGATCACGGCGAAGGCGCCGGTGAAATCCAGGGACACGTAGCCGCGGGCAAAATCGATCGCGAAATTGCGTTCCTGCTCGCGGCGAATCTCTTCGCTCGGGAGGCTGTAGAAGTATCCGTCGTTGCCGACGGCCTGCTTGCCGACCTTCAACAGTTTCAGGTCCCTCGAGAGGGTCGCCTGGGTCACATGAAATCCTTCGGTTTCCAGTCGTCGCAGCAGAGACTCTTGATTGTCTATCCGCTCTTCACGGATAATGCGTTTGATCGCCTTGAGGCGCTTCTGTCGTTCTCGCACCGATAATCCTCGTCATGGTGAATAATTATGCCTGGTTGCGGCATAAAGTTACGTCATCAACAGAAGAGTTTCAACAGAGTTTCCCGCTGTTTGCTCGGATTTCGAAACCCGTTTACACTCAAACGTGATGGATCGTGACGGGCTGGTTGAACTCGTCGTCAGTGACGATGGAATGACGGCCACCGCGACGTTTCTTCCTCCGGTTGGAGAGGGACGTCTGCTGGAACCCAACTACGTCGACACTCTCCTCGATTCGCGCGGCGTCGTCTACGGAATCGACACCGATTCCATCGGCGAAACGGTCTTTGCCGTGAATACCGAACGCCGTATCCGTGAGGATGTGGTCGTTGCCCGGGGTGCCGCTCCCGTCGCGGCCAGACCGGCGTACTGGGAGCTTATCGCGGAGCGCGGCGAGCGAAAACCGCAGTGGAGCGAGGCGGAGCGGGCGGAATACCGCGAGGTCACCCTGCTCCCGGTGGTCCACGCCGGCGACGTGATCGCCCGGCGGATCCCGGAGCGCGAGGGCGTCGCCGGCTCGACCGTCCTCGGTGAGGAAATCCCGTTCACGACCGAAACGGTGGAACAGCTCGAACCCGGGGAGCACACCCGCGTCTCCGACAACCGCGTTGTGGCGGAGATCGGCGGACAGCTTCAGGTTCGCGACGGCGCCTTTCACATCGTGGACCGCCTCGAGATCACCGGCGCCGTGGGCTTCGCCACCGGGAGCATCGAGTTTCCCGGCGATGTCGTGCTCCGCGGTGAGGTGAAGGACGGGTTTCACATCTGGGCGGGACGTTCGATAACCGCCGCCGTCACCGTCGATGTCTCCGAGGTCTACTGCCGCGGTGACTTTGCGTCAACCGCGGGAGTGATCGGACGGGGAAAGGCGCTCCTCCGCTGCGGCGGCAAGGTCCAGGCGCGCTTTGCGAGCATGTGTTTTGTGGAAAGCAAGGCCTCGGTGTTCCTCGACCACTACGCCTACCAGTGCCACATCGGGTGTCAGGATCGCCTTGCGATGGGGAAATCGGGCCGTATCGTGGGTGGCGTGGTAACCGCCGCGAACGGTGTCCGCGCCCACGCCCTGGGAAACCAGGCCAGCGTTCCGACTGCGGTGCGCGTCGGGATCGATTTCATCGCAGAACGCAAGCTCAGACTGATCACGGAGAAGCACCAGGCCGTGACGCTGCGGCTTCAGCGCCTCACCAGTGCGGCAGGCGATGATCCCAGCGACCGACAGATCGACATCCTGCACCGCCTGGAGGAAAGCCGGAACCGTCTGGCGATGCAAATGGGTGAGGTCGCCGGCGCCCTGGACGCCAACGAGGCGGCGGAGGTCGTAGTGGACGGCCCGGTCTATCCCGGCGTCGTGGTCCAGATCTGCCGCAGCAGCTACACAGTCGAACAACAGCTTTCCAACACACGATTTCGCCTGGACAAGGAGTCCGGCCGCGTGGTGCCGGAACCGCGTACCGCCGATGAGTAGCGCGCCGGGCCGGCGTGTACCGCGGCAGGCCGCCCCCACTGACCCCGCTCAGTCTGTCGGCCCCACTCGCCCCGCGCGAGGTGCCTCGCCCTGGCCCGAGCTGTTCCGCCCTGTGGTCCCGTCGACCATGGACTGGGCCAGAACGGTCGCGGCGGGAACGCCTGGCACGGTTGATGCATTCCGTGTCCGGACCGCGGTGCAGACCGCCGGTCGCGGTCGCCGCGGGGCGCGCTGGCTGGATGTGCCCGGCGCGGCGGTGCTGACCACACTCGCGATCCGGCGTGGTGGCGCGTGGGACCCCGGTGACCCCAACCCGGCGGTGGTGTCCCTGCGAGTGGGACTCGCGGTCGCCGTTGCCGTGGAACGCATCGGTCTCCGCGATGTCGGTATCAAGTGGCCCAACGACATCCTGGCGGCGGGGCGCAAGCTCTGCGGTGTTCTGGTGGAGGCGGATCCCCGGTGGTTCTACGTCGGCATCGGGCTGAACCTGGAATCGCCGATCCCGGCGGACGCCGGAGCCTTCGATTTCCCGCCCACCGGACTGCGGAGCGGCCTGCCTCCCGAGGCCGCCCCGATCGGCCCGGCCGGAGTGACCGCGGCGATCGACGCGACGCTTGCTGAGACGCTCACGGATCCGGGCTGGAGTGACCGGGTGTCGGCCCGGCTCCTGTGGCGCGGCGAGGACGTAGTTCTCGTGTCGGAGGGGAGCGTTCTGGCCCACGGGCGGCTCGCGGGGCTCTCTCGGGACGGGGCACTGCTGCTGGAAGACGCTACCGGGGTGACCTCGCGCCACGTGGCGGGCTCACTGCGCCCCGCGGGTACGCGGTGAGCCCCGGTGGCACGGCCTCTGACTACACCCGCACCGTAAAGCCGTCGATCTCCACGGCGAGGTCCTGATCAACCCGCGTGGAAACCGGTGGGTTGGGGCCCGGCAGGATCCGGTAGCTCACCGAATAGCGCGACGGTCCCGGAGAGGGCGGTTCCGTATGGTGGCCCAGGGGAAACCAGCTGTCGCGATACCCGTCGCCGGCCGGGCGCCGCCCGAACGTAAACGCGAGGGGTACGAGCGCCCCCGGATGAGCCGTGGCAATCCACACCGCCGCGGCGGGCAGATCGACCCGCACCGCCACGCCGGCGACACTGACGCTCATCTCTTCGGGATCGCCATCCCGGGTTGCGGGAAGGATCGTGACCTCCGCCACCGTTCCATCGGCGGCCATGACAGCCCCCGTCAGCGGCGGGGCCGGTGCGGCGGAATCCCGCAGCGGTAACTCGAGCGGGGCGTGGCGCAGACCGCCGAGTCCGGGGAGCCCGTCGTGTGCCGCGGCGTGGTCCGGGTGCGACGCCCTGAAGTTCAGCGACACGCCGGCGACGGAGTCCAGGGCGAACGCCGTGGTCTGAAGATCGAGGACACCGTCGATGTGCGCCGTCTCGTGAACTCCGCGGACTCGCAGCCCGGTGAACCACGCGGCGCTCGTCGTTTCCAGAAACCGCAGGTCGCGATCGGTTTGCGTGAAGCCCTGGGCACGGGGCCCCGGTGTGACGGGGGAGCCGCCCATCGTCAGCGTGGCCAGACGTCCCCCGGCGAAGGTGGCGCCCACCGATTCGGTGTCCAGGCGCAGCGTTCCGGTGACCCCGCCCTGCAACTCCCGATGGCCGAACGCCTCATCCGACAGGTCCCGCGCCGCCGCCAGCGCCTCGGTGGTGGGGCGCGGTGACGCCGCCCGCAGCAGCGCCCGCGTTCGGTCGCGGGAGGGACCGGACGCGGCCCGGTTCTCCGCACAGGCCGCCGCCCGGAGCGGGTCGATCCAGGCGCCGCCGGACTCCAGACCGCTGCTGAACAGGTGGGCGTCCGGTTCGGCGCTCGGGGCGCTCAGAGCGTCCCGCCACGCAGCGGCTCCGGCGGCGGTCCCGCGGCGCGCAATGATCTCCCGGGCTGCCGGCACCGTGTCGGCGCGTGCCGGCGGCAGGAGCAGGTGAAGTCCGCCGTCGGCGGAGGAATCGCCGCCGGAGCCGGCCCGCGCCACGAGCAGATCGGTGGAGAGTACCATCCACCGGCCGTCGACGAGGAACCACAGGGTGCCGGCGCCGTCGGTGGGCCCGACAAGCGTGGAGCAGCCGTACCCGAGGCACAGCGTCCCGGTTCGCGATCGCTGGAACGCCCGGGCCTGGGCAGCCGTGGTCCGTACGGGAAACCCGCTCTCCGGCGGTCGCCCCAGGAGTCGTCCGAGCCCCGTGTCCCACGGGTTGGTGGGTCCCCAGACGAGGTCCCACTCCAGGTCCTCGGCGGTAAGGTATACACCGTCGGCGCCGCTCCAGCCGCCGGACCAGATCTCGCGGGCGGCGGCGTCCACAGCGCGCCGAAGGCGGTCCACGGCACCGGTGTCTCCGCTCTCGCGGGCCCACGCCGGGAGCCCCGCAACGTGGAGAACCGGGCGGGCGGCGATCGCCTCCGGCGACTCGAGAATCTCCGCAAGAGTCTCAATATCCTGTGGTGAAGTGATCAGGGAAGAGAGAAGAAGCATGATATCTGTCAGTCTATCGGCCGATGACGCGAAAATCGCGCAAAAATCTGTTGATGATTGGGCAAATCGTTTGTATCTTTCCTCGCGCGAATTAAGCGCACAACACCTTAATCATACACCACTATCACACGTATCCAAAGAGGGAGTGTTATGGCGAAACAACTGAAGTTCGACGAGGAAGCACGACGTTCTCTGCTTCGCGGCGTGGAGAAGCTCTCCCGCGCAGTCAAGGTTACGCTCGGTCCCAAGGGCCGGAACGTACTGCTGGACAAGAAGTTCGGCGCCCCCACCGTTACCAAGGACGGTGTGTCGGTCGCCAAGGAGATCGAGCTCGAGGACGCCTACGAGAATATGGGCGCGCAGCTCCTGAAGGAAGTTGCCACCAAGACCAACGACGTTGCCGGTGATGGAACCACCACCGCCACCGTTCTGGCCTATGGTATCGTCCGCGAAGGGCTCAAGAGCGTCGCTGCCGGCCTGTCGCCGATGGGTCTCAAGCGCGGCATCGACCAGGCGGTCGAGATCGCTGTTGACGAGATCGGCAAGATGGCCAAGACGATCAAGGATCGCAACGAGATCGCGCAGGTCGCGTCCATCTCCGCCAACAACGACAAGGAGATCGGCAACGAGATCGCCGACGCCATGGAGAAGGTCGGCAAAGACGGAGTGATCACGGTCGAGGAATCCAAGACGATGGAGACCACCACCGACTTCGTCGAGGGTATGCAGTTCGACCGCGGCTATCTGTCGCCGTACTTCGCGACCAACCGCGAGCACATGGTTGCCGAGCTGGAGAATCCCTTCATCCTGATCCACGACAAGAAGATCTCCAACATGAAGGACCTTCTGCCGATCCTCGAGAAGGTCGCGCAGCAGAGCAAGCCGATCCTGATCATCGCCGAGGATGTCGAGGGCGAGGCGCTGGCCACCCTCGTTGTGAACAACATCCGCGGTACCCTCAACGCCTGTGCCGTGAAGGCGCCCGGCTTCGGTGACCGCCGCAAGGCGATGCTCGAGGACATCGCGATCCTCACCGGTGGACAGGTTGTCAGCGAGGAACTCGGTCTGAAGCTCGAGTCCATGGACATCAGCCAGCTGGGTACCGCGCAGTCGGTGAAGGTGGACAAGGAAAACACCACCATCATCAACGGTGGCGGCAAGCAGACCGACATCAAGGATCGCACCGCCCAGATCAAGGCGCAGATCGAAGAGACCACCAGCGACTACGACCGTGAGAAGCTCCAGGAGCGCCTGGCGAAGCTCGCCGGCGGTGTCGCCGTCATCAACGTTGGTGCCGCAACCGAGACCGAGCTCAAGGAAAAGAAGCATCGCGTCGAGGACGCCCTGAGCGCCACTCGCGCCGCGGTTGAGGAAGGTATCGTTCCCGGTGGTGGAACGGCGCTGACCCAGATCCTCCCGGCTCTGGAGAAGGTCGATGTCTCCGGGTTCGACGAGGACATCCGCGTGGGCTTCAACATCGTGAAGCGCGCCCTCGAGGAGCCGATGCGGCAGATCGCGATTAACGCGGGTGTCGACGGATCCATCGTCGTGGACCGCGCCAAGAAGGAAAAGAAGGGCATCGGATTCGATGCCGCCACCGGTGAGTGGGTGAACATGGTGCAGGAAGGCATCATCGACCCCGCCAAGGTGACCCGTTCCGCGCTGCAGAACGCGGCGTCGATCGCCGGTCTCCTCCTCACCACCGAGTGCGCCATTACCGACCTGCCGGAGAAGGAAGACAACGCCGGCGGCGGTGGAATGGACGGTATGGGTGGCATGGGCGGAATGGGTGGCATGGGCGGCATGATGTAACGCCCGTCCCCACGACCCCAGAACATGGAAAAGTGAAGCGGCGGGGCTCTGCCCCGCCGTTTTTTTCAGGTAGAATGGCACTATGAAGCGCGAAGACTTTGTCTGCACCATCGGGTTCCAGGGCGACGCGGCGATCGTCGACGGAACCGCCCGCAAGCGATACGGACGGAAGGCGTGGGCCGACCTCCTGGAGGCGGGACTGTACCGTTACGCGTTCTGCGCCGCCCTCTACGACGACGACCTGGACCGGTTTCTCGAGCGGTTCCGAGCCGCAAGCGGTATCGAGATCCCCTCGGTGGACGCCCTCCGGCGCCTGTTCGGCGTGTACGCGGTTCCCGATGATCTCACCAAGGTCCAGGTGATCTCCTGAGCACCGGGAGCTCAACTTGACCCTGCACCGTGGCCGTGATACCGTACGCAGAACTTTCAGTAAAACCTGTATACAAAGGACGATAGATCATGAATACGATGTTTAGCCTGCCGCTGCTGGTGGGTGCCCCGGAAGGCGCTGCCGCCGGTGGACCCGCGTCGGTGGCACCGACCCTGGTTACGTTCGGACTTGTTTTCGCGATTTTCTATTTCCTCATCATTCGTCCGCAGAACAAGCGCCAGAAAGAAACCAAGCAGATGCTTGAAAACCTCAAAAAGGGCGACCGGGTGGTGACGATCGGCGGTATCCGCGGAACGATCTTCTCCATGAAGGACGATGCCGTGGTTCTCAAGGTCGACGACAACACCAAGATCCAGTTTTCCAAGAGCGCGATCAGTTCTGTAGTGGACAAGAGTTCCGCCGCCGCCAAGGACAGCGGAAAATCTTCCGAGGACGCCGAAGAGTCCGGCGAGACCGAGTCCAAATAACCATATCCCGTTCTCCGACCGGAGTTGCATGAATGACTAAACGACTACGTCTGTTGATCATTCTGGTACTCGTGGCTTTTGGCGTCGGCGCGATCATGCCGACGCTGCGCTGGTATTTCATGGTACCCGAAGACCAGAAGCTGCTTGCCCAGAGTTCACGAATCGAAATCAGGGACTGGGCCCAGAGCCAGGCCCGTACCGCCATCGACGAGTTGCGCGCCAGCGCCGCCGCCGGCGATCCGTTGCCGCAGGACTACACGTTCCTGACCGACATCGCCGCCGAGAATCTGAAGTCGATCGATGAGCCGGTTCCCGACACCTGGAGCACCACCGATGTCCTCGCGAGTTTCCGCGACGAGACGGAGGCGTTCCAGGCGCTGGAGGACCACTACCGAAACCAGATCCTGGATCTCAAGGATATGAAGAACCGGATCGTGCAGCTTGGTCTGGACCTTTCCGGCGGTATCAGCGTCACCCTTGAGGCGGACCGGCAGAGCCTTGCCGACCGACTCGGGCAGCAGCCCACCGCCGCCCAGATGGACGAGGCGGTATCGCTCGCGGTGGAGATTATCCGCAACCGTATCGACCGCTTCGGCGTGACCGAGCCCCAGATCCGCACGACCGAGAACAATCGAATCGTGATCGAGATTCCCGGTGACAACGACCGCGAACGGGTAAACTCGTTCCTCCTCGGCCGTGGCAGCCTCAATTTCCGCATCGTGAACAACGACGCCACGCAGCAGTTGCTGCAGCTGCAGGCCAACAATCCGGGCTGGTCACCGGAAATCGACGGGACCCCCGATTTTATCCCGGCGGGAACCGAGGTTTCGGAGTACGTCAAGCGCGACTCCTACGGAATCGACGAGCGGGTGAACTGGATCGCGATCTACCAGGATATCGACCAGTACGGCCTCGACGGGTCTCACATTCAGGACGCCCAGGTCGCCCGTGACCCGCTCACCAACCAGCCGACGGTCAACTTCGTCCTCGACTCCGAGGGCGCCGACAAGTTTGCGGCGCTTACGCGGGACCACGTGGGAACCTCGCTGGCGATCGTCATGGACGATACGGTCCGCGCCTACGCCCGGATTCAGGAGGAGATCCCCACCGGCCAGGTGCGGATCACCGGTTTTTCGGAGGAGGAAGCGCAGAACATCGCCCTGGTGCTGCGGACCGCAGCGCTTCCGGTTGACCTCAACGTCGTCAACCAGCAGGTGGTTGGTGCATCCCTCGGTGAGACCGCGATCCAGGTCGGACTCCGGTCGATCGCCCTCGGGTTCATCCTGATCATCATCTTCATGATCCTGTACTACAAGGGTGCCGGTGTGGTCGCCGATGTGGCGCTGATCCTCAACCTGTTCTTCATCGTGTCGATCCTGTCGGCGTTCAACCTGACGCTGACGCTGACCAGTATCGCCGGTATCATCCTGACCGTCGGTATGGCGGTCGACGCCAACGTCATCATCTTCGAACGCATCAAGGAAGAGTACCGTCTGGGCAAGGGCGCCCGGGCATCGGTTCGGGCCGGCTTCCAGAAAGCGTTCTGGACGATCATGGACGCCAATATCACCACGTTTATCGCGGCCCTGTTCCTCTCGCAGCTGGGTACCGGACCCATTCAGGGATTCGCCGTCACCCTGGCGGTGGGTATCCTTTCCTCGATGTTCACGGCTCTGGTGGTGACGCGGCTGTTCTTCGATTTCAGCACTGAGACGCTCAAGCGGAGCAAGCTCAGCATCGCCTGGAGGAACGCATGAAACGGGTATTCGACTTCATGAAAACCCGGGCGGTGATGCTGACCATCTCTGCCCTTGTCATTGTCGGCGGTATCGTCGGCACCGTCACCCAGGGCGGATTCAACCTGGGAATCGACTTCGAAGCAGGACTCAGCATTACCGCTCAGATCGACACGGGCTCCGATATCACCGTAGCCCAGGTTCGTGACGTTCTGTCGGACTACGACGGCGCTCAGGTCCAGCGAATCGGAAGCCCCGACCAGGACCGCTTCGTCATCCGCGTTCGCGACGATGGAACGGTGGACAACTTCCAGCAGGTTGTCGGCGCCGGGATCCTCGACGACCTGAACACAGGCTTCGACGGAGCCACCATTCAGGAACTGGAACGGGCCTACGTCGGGCCGCGCTTTTCGCAGGACCTGACCCGGCAGGCGGTCACGCTCACGGTGTTCGCGCTGCTGCTGATCCTTGCGTACCTGTGGTTCCGATTCCGCCTGGGATACGCCCTGGCATCGATCGCAGCGCTGGTGCACGACGTTCTCGTGATCGTCGGCATCATCGGAACGTTTCAGCTCGAGGTTTCCACGGCGACGATCGCCGCTGTCCTGACGATCATCGGTTACTCGCTGAACGACACGATCGTTATCTTCGACCGGATTCGTGAGAACGAGGCGCTTCTGCGGGACAGCTCGTTTACCTCGGTGATCAACACCAGTATTTCGCAGAGCCTGAGCCGGACGCTCATCACCTCGCTGACGACGCTCCTCGCCGTGGCGGCGATCTTCGTCTTCAGCACGGGGCAGATTCAGCTCTTCGCCCTCAAGCTGATGCTCGGTGTGATCGTCGGTACCTACTCCTCGGTCTTCGTGGCCTCTCCCGTGCTGCTGGCATGGCAGAAGTCGGCGCGGGCGCGGCAGAAGCGGCGGGATGCCGAGCGGTACCGCAAGGGTTCGGTGACCCGAAGCGACGGTGCCGCCGATGCGGACACCCCGTCTGCACAGGCGGCGCAGACCGCCGATGCCGAGGCGGTCAAACGGGAGCTCGCCCGCAAACGGAGCACCAAAAAAGGCAAGAAACGCTGACCGGCCGGTGCCGGACACCGGTTTTTCCACACAGCCGTCGGTTCTCCGGCGGCTTTTTTTTGTATGATGGACCCGACGACGGAGGGAAAACCACATGAGTGACACGGAACGACTCACCCATTCATCATTCGGCGCGCTTCGCGAGCGCCTGGGTTCGATCAGGGGAATCATCTCCGACATGGACGGCGTGATCTACCACGGGAACCGGCTGCTGCCGGGGGTTCCGGAGTTCGTGCAGTGGCTGAAGGACACCGACACCTCCTTCGTGTTCCTGACCAACTCCAGCGAACGCAGCCGTCGGGAGCTCAAGGACAAGCTGAGCCGCATGGGGGTGGATGTGCCGCTGGACAACTTCTACACCAGCGCCCTCGCCACCGCGGGCTTTCTGCAGTCGCAGAAACCGGGGGGCAGCGCCTACGTCGTCGGCGAGGCGGGGCTGATCAATGCCCTCTACGACGCCGGGTATACGATGAACGACGTGGATCCCGACTACGTGGTGATCGGCGAGACCAGAAGCTACAGCTTCGAAAAGATCGAAAAGGCGATCAATCTGGTGATGAAGGGTGCCAAACTCATCGGGACAAACCCGGACCTGACCGGGCCGGTGGAGAACGGGATCATTCCCGCCTGCGGCGCCCTGATTCAGCCGATCGCGCTGGCGACGGGGGTCACGCCGTACTTCGTCGGCAAACCCAATCCACTCATGATGCGCCAGGCGCTGCGGCGGATCGGGTGCCGCCGGGAGGAGACGGTCATTATCGGTGACCGTATGGATACGGATATCATCGCGGGACTGGAGTCGGAGATTACGCCGATTCTGGTGCTCACCGGCGTGACCGCCCCGGACACCCTGGACACCTTTGCCTACCAGCCGCACTACGTGATCGACGGCGTGGGGCGCATACCGGAGCTGTGCGCAAACGGGGAGGCCTCCTGATGGCGGCTCCAGAACAGCTCGAGGTCGCCGGGCTCAACTGGCGGGTATTCGGTATCGGCGGTGGCGACACCGGCTCGGGGCGTGGCACCGGCACGCCGCTGGTGGTGCTCCATGGCCTGTTCGGCGCCGGCGACAACTGGCGCAGCCAGGCGCAGGAACTGGCTTCCGGCCGACCGGTTCTGGTTCCGGACATGCCCAACCACGGCACCTCGGCCCACACCGAGGACATGGACTACGCCGCCGTGGCTGCGCGGATATGGGAGGCGCTGGACGCGATGCCGCAGATGATCGGCCTGTCCGGGGAGAGCTACGCGATTCTCGGGCATTCCATGGGCGGCAAGGCGGCGATGGCGATGGCGTTTGCGCGACCCGAGGCCACCGAACGCCTGATCGTGGCGGACATCGCCCCGCGCCGGTACCCGCCGCGGCACGAGGAGATCTTCGCGGCGATGGAGGCGGTCGCCGCCGCCGGGGTGGCGCGGCGGGGCGAAGCGGACCGGGTGATGGAACCCTACATTCCCGAAAAGCCGGTGCGCCTCTTCCTTCTCAAGAGCCTGGTACCCGCAGGCGACGGCGACGGCTACCGCTGGCAGCTGAATCTGGAGGGGTTGCGGCGGTCCTACGACGCGATCAGCGACTGGCCCTTCACCGACGAGCGCTACGGGGGGCCCGCGCTGTTTGTGACCGGCGGCGCCTCGCCCTACGTGTCGGAGCGCGATCACCCCGCAATTTCGGCTCACTTCCCGGAAGCCCGCATCGAAACGATCCCCGGCGTGGGGCACTGGCTGCACGCCGAGGCCCGGGATTCGTTTGTCGAGATAGTGCGGGACTTCCTTTCGTAGTATATTGGGGCTCACCGTGGAACAGCCGCACCTGTCAGTACGACCTGGAAAGCCATATCCCCTCGGCGCGACCGTTCTCCCGGGGCGCGTCCATTTCGGGCTGGTGAGCCGTAACGCGACGCGCGTCTGGCTGCAGATCTACGATACGCCGGAGGCGGCGTACCCCATCTGGGAGTTCGAGCTCCGTCCGGAGCTCCACCGCACCGGTGATGTGTGGCACATCGAGATCACGGGGATCGGCGCCGGTACGCTGTACATGTTTCGGGTGGACGGCCCCTTTGCGCCGGAGAAGGGACTGCGGTTCAACGCCAACCGCCCGCTGCTGGATCCCTACGCCCGTGCCCTCACCGGCGATTTTCGCTGGGACCTGAGCAACGCTCTCGCCTACGACTCCGCATCGCGGCGCCGTGACATGAGCTTTCGCACCCAGGGCGGTGCCGCCGGTCTCCCGAAGGCGATCGTCGTGGACGACGATTTCGACTGGCAGGGCGACCGACCGCTGAACTACCCGCTCCGCGAAAGCATCATCTACGAAGCCCACGTGCGCAGCCTCTCGCAGCATCCCAGCGCCGAGGTACAGCACCCGGGCACCTATCGCGGCGTGATCGAGATGATCCCCTACCTCAAGGAGCTGGGAATCACCAGTATCGAACTGCTGCCGGTGCAGGAGTTCGATGAGTTCGAGAATGAACGCCACAATCCCCGGACGGGGGAACCGCTCACCAACCACTGGGGTTACAGCACGATCGCCTTTTTCGCACCGAAGTCGAGCTACGCCGCCGACGGGCAGCTCGGCGAGCAGGTCAACGAGTTCAAGGAGATGGTGCGGGAGCTTCATCGCGCCGGCATCGAGGTGATTCTGGACGTGGTGTTCAACCACAGTGGCGAGGGCAACGAGCTGGGGCCCACGATCAGCTTTCGCGGGATCGACAACACCACGTACTACATGCTCGACGACAACCCGCGCTACTACCGCAATTTCTCCGGGACCGGAAACACCTTTAACTGCAACAATCCCGTCATGCGTACGCTGATCACCGAGGCGTTGCACTACTGGGTCGTGGACATGCACGTGGACGGCTTCAGGTTCGATCTCGGGAGTATCCTGGGGCGCGACGACCACGGGAACCTTCTGGAGGACGCGCCGATCATCGGGCGGATCGCCGAGGATCCGATTCTGCGCAACACCAAGGTGATCGCCGAGGCGTGGGACGCCGGTGGCGCCTATCAGGTGGGGGCGTTTCCCGGACGCTGGGCCGAGTGGAACGACCGCTTTCGTGATGACGTCCGTCGCTACTGGCGCGGCGATCTCGGCATGGTCGGGGCGCTGGCGACGCGTTTTGCCGGAAGCTCGGACCTGTACGACGCCGGCGGACGCAAGCCGTTTCACAGCATTAACTTTGTCACCTCCCACGACGGGTTTACGCTGCGGGATCTGGTGAGCTACAACCGCAAGCACAACGAACCCAACGGTGAGGGCAACCGCGACGGCCACAACGCCAACTTCAGTTTCAACCACGGCGTGGAGGGTGAGACCGACGATGTCGCGGTGAACCGCCTGCGGATCAGGCAGATGAAGAACTACCTGGCGACGCTGCTCCTCTCCCTGGGAACGCCGATGCTCCTCTCGGGGGATGAGTTCGGGCGCACCCAGCGTGGCAACAACAACGCCTACTGCCAGAACAACGAGATCAGCTGGAATGACTACCGCCTGGGCGAACGGTACTCCGAGGTGTTCCGGTTTGCGCGCATGCTGACCGCGCTGCGGAAGGCGCACCCGGTGTTTACGCGGCCGGAGTTCTACACCGGCCGGGACAACAACCGCAACCTGCGCCCCGACATTCAGTGGTTCGATGCCGGTGGCACCCATCTGGACTGGAGCGGGGCATCGTGCTGCCTGGCGGTGCACATCGACGGCACCGAAGCCGGCGTCGCCCGCGGCCGCAGCGACGACGACTTCTTTATTATGTTCAACGCAGGCCACGAGCGGACCGAGTTCACGGTGCCGGAAGCACCGGAGGGTCTGCGCTGGGTCCAGGTGATCGACACCGCCGCGGATCCGCCGGACGATTTCCGCGAACCGGGGTGGGAAGCGCCGACGGCGCAGGAGGGTTCGCTGGCCCTCTGCGGGCGGTCGATGGTGGTGCTGCGGACCCGACCGCTTGCTTGACAACGCCTCCGGACAGTGATACCCCTACAGTGCCCGTCACCCGTTCATGATTTCCAGCGCATGCGTCGTCAGCGCCAAGCGGTGGCGTTTTTTTTTCTTGGAGGTACCTCAGCATGGCCGACACCCTGACCCGAGACGAGCGACTCTACCGCATCCGGCACACCACCGCCCACGTCATGGCGGAGGCGGTGCTGCAGATGTTTCCCGACGCCAAGATCGCCATCGGGCCGCCGATCGACAACGGTTTCTACTACGACTTCGACCTGCCCCGATCCCTCAAACCGGAGGACCTCGAGCAGATCGAGGAGAAGATGCGCGAGATCGTGAAGGGCAAACACGCCCTCACCCGGGAGGTTGTGGGCAAGGAAAAGGCCCGCGAGATCTTCCACGATCAGCCGTTCAAGCTGGAGCTCATCGACGATCTTCCGGAGGACGTGGAGGTCTCGACCTACACGGTGGATACCTTTGTGGACCTCTGCAAGGGGCCTCACGTAGAGGACACCGGGGCGATCCATCCCAAGTCGTTCAAGCTGTTGAACGTTGCCGGGGCGTACTGGCGGGGGGACGAAAAGCGCCCCATGCTGCAGCGGATCTACGGCACCGCCTGGGAGACACCCAAGGAACTGCGGGAACACCTCAACTGGCTGGCGGAGATCGAAAAGCGCGACCACCGCAAGCTCGGTCGCGAACTGGATCTGTTTTCCACCCACGAGGAGGCCGGGAGCGGTCTCATCTACTGGCACCCCAAGGGCGCCCGCATCCGCACGGCGATCGAGGACTTCTGGCGCGAGGAGCACCGGCGCGGCGGCTACGAGCTGTTGTACACGCCCCACGTCGGCAAGAGCTGGCTCTGGGAGACCTCCGGTCACCTCGGGTTCTACGCCGAGAACATGTACTCCCCCATGGAACTGGACAACGCGGACTACTACGCCAAGCCGATGAACTGTCCGTTCCACATCATGATCTACCAGACCGCCAAACGCAGCTACCGCGATCTGCCGCTGCGCTGGGGTGAGCTGGGCACCGTCTACCGCTACGAGCGCTCCGGCGTCCTCCACGGACTCCTGCGGGTGCGCGGATTCACGCAGGACGACGCCCACATCTTCTGCACGCCGGACCAGGTGGAGGACGAGATCCTGGAGGTGCTCCAGTTCTCCATGCGTATGTGGCACGCCTTCGGATTCGACCGGATCAAGGCGTACCTCTCCACGCGACCGGAGAAGTCCGTGGGCGATCAGGCGGACTGGGACCGCGCCACCGAGAGTCTCCGCAAGGCGCTGGAGGCGGAGGGCATGGAGTACGAACTCGACGAGGGCGGCGGGGCGTTCTACGGTCCCAAGATCGACCTCAAGGTACAGGACGCCCTCGGTCGCGAGTGGCAGATGACCACCGTTCAGTTTGACTTCAACCTGCCGGAACGGTTCGGCATGACCTTTGTGGACAAGGATGGCCAGGAGAAGCGGCCGTACATGGTGCACCGCGCCCTGCTGGGATCGCTGGAGCGCTTCTTCGGGGTGCTCATCGAGCACTACGGTGGCGCGTTCCCGGTGTGGCTGGCACCCGTACAGGGCGTTGTGGTGCCCGTGGCGCCGGCGTTCAACGACTACGCCGACCAGGTGGCGAAGACGCTCTTCGATGCCGGGTACCGCTTTGAGGCCGACCTCTCCGACAACCGCATGAACGCCAAGATTCGCAGCGCCCAGACGAGCAAGGTCCCGTACATGCTCGTGGTTGGCGAGAATGAGCAGACCGCGGGCCAGGTGAGCGTGCGGACGCGCACCGGCGAGCGACTGGATCCCATGTCGGTGGACGCGTTCCTGAAAATGGTTGCGAAGAAGGTCACCGACAGGGAGCTCATATGAGCGCGTCCACGGGCGCTGCGGGGTCGGCTCTGACGCGGCTGAAGGCGCTGGATCGTGAGGCGTGGCTCCTGGAGCACGTCGCCGCCACGATCAGCTGGGATCAGGAGACCTACATGCCCCCGCGGGCGGTGGACGAACGGGCGGAACAGCAGGCGCTGCTCCAGAGCCTCGTGCACGAGCGCAACACCGCGCCGGAGGTCGGGGAGCTCCTCGCCGCCGCCGGTGTCGACCCCGACTCCGACGATCAGGACGTGCCGGCGTCGGTACGGGACCGTCTCGGCGAGGTTGACGCCGCATTCCTCCGGGAGAAGCGCCGCCAGTACCGGCACGCCACGCGGCTCCCGGCGCGCCTGGTGCGGGAACTGGCGGAAACGGGCAGTCGCGGGCAGAACGCCTGGATCGGTGCCCGGAAAGAGAACGACTACGACCAGTTTCGGCCGTGGCTGGAGAAGCTGATCAGCCTCAACCGCGAGATGGCCGATGCATTGGGCCATTCCGGCGAGCGCTACGACGCGCTCCTCGACCAGTACGAGCCGTACATGACCACCGCCGAGGTATCCTCGGTGTTTTCCACGCTGCGCTCCGGCCTCGTCGATCTGGTGGAGCGCATCAGCGCCGCCGATCAGGTGGACGACTCCTTCCTGAACAACACGTTTCCCGTGGACCGCCAGGAGGAGATGAGCCGCCGCGTCATGACGGCGCTGGGATACGAGCTCGACCGCGGACGCCTGGACCGCAGCGCGCACCCGTTTACCACGACCCTGGGGAGCCACGACGTGCGCATCACCACGCGCTACGACGATTCGATGCTCATGTCCTCGCTCTTCTCCACGATCCACGAGACGGGCCACGCCCTCTACGAACTCGGGGTCGGCGACGATCTTCACGGGACCGTGCTGGCGGAGGGGACCAGCCTCGGCATCCACGAGTCCCAGAGCCGTATGTGGGAGAACATGATCGGCCGGAGCCGTGCGTTCTGGCAGCGCTGGATGCCGGATCTGCAGGGCCTCTTTCCGACCCAGCTCGACGGTGTGGACGTGGAACGGTTCTACCGTGCCGCCAACAAGGTCGAACCGTCGCTCATCCGGGTCGAAGCCGACGAGGTGACCTACAGCCTCCACATCATCCTGCGATTCGAACTGGAGCGGCAGCTGATCGACGGCTCGTTGTCGGTGGAAGACCTTCCGGAGGCGTGGAATCAAACCACGCAGGAGGTTCTCGGTATCGTGCCGCCCACCAACGCCCAGGGCGTCCTGCAGGACGTACACTGGTCCTTCGGCGCCTTCGGATACTTTCCGACCTACGCCCTCGGGAACCTGTACGCGGCGCAGTTCCTCACCGCGATCGAGGCGGCGATCCCCGACATGTGGGAGCAGGTTGCTGCCGGTCGCACCTCCGAGATCCTGCAGTGGCTGCGGACCAACATCCACCGCTGGGGGCGCGTGCGCAGCGCAGGACAGCTGGTCAGCGGCATCACCGGTGCCGACCTCGATCCCGGGTACTTTCTCTCCTACCTGAACCGGAAGTACGGGGAGCTGTACTCTCTGTAGGGGGAGCATGGTGGCCATTCCCTTCGCGTTGGTGACATTCGCGGGACTGGCCATCGGTATCGTCCTTCGTCTGCGCCTCCGACGCATTCGGTCGGCGTCCTACCCGTTGCGTGTGCGGCACCGGCGGACGATCGGTGTCCCGTTGGCGGCTTCCGCGGCGATCGCCGCCGTGGGTGCCGCAATCCTTCTCTCTCCATCCGACATGATCTCCGCCTGGCGCGGCGCCGCGGTACTGCTGACGGCGGCGGCGGCGTGGATGTGGCTCGTGCTTGCGCTGCCGCGCTGGTGGCGACTTCCGGCGCTCGTTCTGCTTGCGCTGCCGGCGCTTGCCGCCGCCGACGTGTGGACCAGCACCGCCGAATCCGGGTACGGACACGCGTGCAACGGCGACCTGGTTCTCCGCGTCGCCGGCGCCGACGAGGCCGGCGCAGACGCCGCCGGCGGAGACGGTGTGGAGATCGCGCTGCTTCGCGTCGATCTGAACCCCGGACCGCCACAACTCGCGGTTCGGGTGCTCCCGGTCGTGGCCCTCGCAGCGGGTGCCACGACGGCGGGTGAGGCGACCTCGGGTGAGGCGACCTCGGGTGAGGCGACGGTGCCCACCACACCGGCAGGCGTCACCACACCGGCAGGCGTCACCACACCGGCAGGCGTCACCACACCGGCAGGCGTCACCACA
>MDTD01180063.1_pt1 | contig 60177 bp, 58 predicted proteins | sample 811221 | NCBI WGS metagenome assembly MDTD01 (sample SAMN05326646, study PRJNA326480) | marine metagenome | isolation source: seawater | place: Pacific Ocean: South West | collected 2011
GCTTCCGGCGGCACCCGCTGCAGCACCGCGTCGGGATCGAAGCCCTGGAAATAGATCGCCGCGTCGGGGCTGCCCGGCGCCGCCGCAGTGTCGGCGACCAGGGCGAAGACCGCCAGTTCGTCCGCCAGCCTCTCCGCCGTCTGCAGCATCAGCCGGGCCCCGTTCCAGTCCAGGGTCGCGAAGACGGCGTCGCTGCCGTCGGTCTCCGACAGCATGCTGCGGTCTGCAGCAACCGCGAAGAGAAGGCGCAGGCCCAGCAGGTCCCTGTAGAAGGCCATGGCACGGGCCATGTCCGCGACCCGCAGGTTCGGCACGATCATCGAAGCGTCCGTCACGGCTCAGTCCTCGACCTGAAGTTCGACGCCGCCCATCGAGCGGCCGTCATGGGCATTGAGCTGGAAGGTGTAGTGGCGGCCGGCCTCCGCGAACTGGGTGCGGACCATGGAGCCGGTCATCACCAGGCTGCCGGCGGGCAGGGTCTCGCCGCGCGCGCCCAGATGGGCGGCCAGCCAGGACAGGGCCGCCAGCGGATGGCCCAGCACGTCGGCACCGGCGCCCTGGTCGATCATCGTGCCGTCGATCGCCAGCCGGCCGGTGCAGGCGGCGAGGTCGGGCCAGGCCGCCAGCTCTTCGCCGAGCACGATGCCGGCATTCCAGCCGTTGTCGGCGATGATCGAGAAGGCATCCAGCCCGTCGTATGACGCCGCGCGGTCGTCGATCAGCTCGAAAGCCGGGGCCACCGAGGCGACCAGTTCTTCCGCCGCCGCATGGTCCAAGGGGCCGGCTTGCGGCGGCAGGTCGCGCGCGGTGCGCAGGCAGATCTCGCATTCCAGGCCCAAACGGCCATAGGCGGCGAGGGAGGTCCGCGCCGGGCTGTGCGCGACCCCGCGGTCCAGGATCACGCCGGCCAGCGGATGATCCAGGTTGCAGAACGCCTGCATGCTGGCCGAGGTCAGGCCGATCTTCCATCCGGCGGGGGTGCCCCGGCCGGCCGCGCGGAAAGCGGCGACGACCCGGTCCTGTATCGCGTAGGCAAGGTCCAGGTTCGCGCCCTGCTGCGGGGCATAGCCCGGAAAGCGCCGCCCGGCCTGGTGGTCGGCAACGATTGCCGCCGCGATTGACGCCGCGTCGTCGGGACCGGACATGTTGCTCCCCTTCAGTCTTGGGCCGGGATCGTGGCCGGGTCGATGAAGTCGATCCCCTCGATCGTGGCCCAGACCGTGGCCCCGGTGAAGCCGATCGCCGCGACCGCCATCGCCAGCGCGACGCAGAGGGCAACGCCGTCCTCCTCCAGATAGGCGAAGGACATCGTGATGATCACCAGGGCCGGCGGGACATGGGCGAAGGGAATCGGCGACAGCATCGAGATGCCGAGCAGCATCACGATGCCCCCCACGATCCGCTTGGTGGTCTCGAACGGGGTCCGCCAGCGCGGCCGGATCAGGCGTTCCAACCGGCGCAGCACCGGCGTCAGCCTGCCGATCAGGCCGGACAGCCGGCGGGTCGGCAGGGCGCGGCGGGCAACGAAGCGGGGAAAGACCGGCGCCTCGCGGGCCATCATCATCTGGAAGGCGGGAATCGCCAGGAAGATCGCAGTGAAGGTTGCGGCACCCGGCACCAGCGAGATCAGGCCCAGCAGCAGCATGACGATGCCGAACGAGCGTTCCCGCAGGCTGGTGATCAGCCAGCCCAGGGTGACCCGGTCCGCGGGCGCCCCCCGCAGCAGATGCTCGAGAACTTCCGAGGTGGGGGTGTGATATTGCGGCGCACTCATCCGAGAAGGCCGGCGCACGGCTCCGGGCACCGGTCCAGCCGCGTTCTCTGCGCTGCGGTCCGTCCGACCGGGGCTGCGCCCCGCGCCGCAGGGGCCGCCATCCAGTTGACGGGGCAGATCGCGATTCCGATAGTCACGCTGCGTCACCGGCTCGGGCAGGCAAGGCCTCCGGCATAAGATCCTCCAGCAAGACCCGTCCTGTCATGACCCTTCCTTCAGGCTGTCCCGCGATGGCTGAGACGACGCGGATCGCTGCGGGTCCGGCGGGTGGCGGCGCGTGTCGTGGCGGGGCGCGATGACGACCCTGACCACCCTGGCATTCTTGGGCGATCTGATGCTTGGCGGCAAGCTGAACGAGGTGCTGCCGGGGCGCGCACCGGACTGGATCTGGGGCGATGTCCTGCCGGTCCTGCAGGGCTGCGACGCCGTGATCGCGAACCTGGAGGCACCGGTCACGGGCAGCGGCCGGCCCTGGCGGAAGACCTGGAAGGCGTTCCACTACAAGGCGCCCGTTGCGGCGCTCGACGTGCTGCACAGCGGCAAGGTGCGCTGCGTGGCGCTGGCGAACAACCATATCCTCGACTATGGCGAGGAGGGCCTGTGCGATACCAGGCGCCTGCTCGGGAAAGCGGGCATCGGCCATGCCGGCGCCGGCCCCGACCTGGAGACTGCGGCGCAACCGGCCCTGCTTGACCTGCCCGGGCTGCGGGTCGGCATGATCTCCGCCACCGATCAGATGCGGTCGTTCCGTGCCGATGCCGGAACCGCCGGAACCCACTACCTGCGCTTCGATGGTGCCTCGCCCGACCTGCCGGCGCTCTGCGATGCGGCCGCACGGTTGCGGCAGCAGGGCTGCGGCACCCTGGTCCTGTCCCTGCATTGGGGGCCGAACATGCGGCAGCGGCCGCGGCACCGCTTCCGGGACTTCGCCAGCCGGGCGATCGAGGGGGGCTTCGACATCATCCACGGGCATTCCGCCCATGTCTTTCAGGGCATCGAATGCCATCGCGGCGGCATCGTGCTCTACGACACCGGCAATGCCGTCGACGACTATCTGAACTTCTGGAATTTCGCCGGCAACTGGAGCTTTCCGTTCCGGCACGACGACTGGTCCTTCGTCTTCCTGCTGGAGCTGCGCGACGGCCGGCCGCAGCGCCTGCGCCTGCGACCGATCTGCACCAGGCCCTGGCCGCTGCGCCTGGCCCGCGGCAAGGAGTTCGAGGCCATCGTGTCGCGGATGACCCGCCTGAGCGCACGGCTCGGGACGGCGCTGCGCCGCACCGACGAGGGGCTCGAGATCTGCTGTGCCGGCCAGGACGGCCGCACCGGTGCAGGCAGCACCGCAACCGACTGATGCGATTGTAGAAAATAGAAAAATAAAGTAAAAATTCGCTATTTCAATAATAATATATTATAATGGGAGACATGAAAAAGATCTCTCTTTTTCAGAAATTCAAGGAACAAGAAATGCAAATTCCTGCAGGGACAAAGCCGGCCATTTACGGTGCGATCGCCGGTGCGGCGATCGTCGCGCTCGTCGGCTTCTCCTGGGGCGGCTGGGTGACCGGCAGTACCGCAGAGGAAATGGCCGCGCAGCGCGCCGACGCCGCGGTGGTTTCCGTCCTGACCCCGGTCTGCGTCGCCGAATTCAGGCGCGGCGCGGATTCGGCCGCGCAGCTGGCGGCACTGAAGGAGACCAAGTCCTGGGACCAGGGCAAGTTCGTGAAGGAAGGCGGCTGGGCCGACCTTCCCGGCGGCGGCGATGGCGGCATCACGCTCGCGCGTGCCTGCGCGAGCGCCCTGACCGAGGAGAGCTGAACCCGGGCGGGCCCGCCCGCGACGCCGGGCCCTGCGCTGCGGCGGGCCGCAGCCGGGGGGTGCGGCGCATGTCGTCGCAGGGGCCGGCGCACCGACCCGGCGCGCCGGCGGATGCGCTAGCATAGGGGCTCTGCCCAGCCTGCCGGGGAACGGCCCGCATGTCCCGCAAGCTCGCGCTTGTCGCGATCCTCGTCCTTGCCGTCGGCGGCATTGCGGCCGCCGTCCTGATCCTGCGGCCGCAGGCGGCAGGCGAGGCATTGCGCCTCTACGGCAATGTCGAGGTGCGCCAGGTCGACCTGGCCTTCCCTGTCGAGGGCCGGCTGGAGCAGGCCCTGGTGGAGGAAGGCGACGAGGTCGCCGCGGGGCAGGTCGTGGCCCGGCTGGAGCAGGGCTATTTCGCCGATGCCCTGCGACTCGCCGATGCGCGGGTCGCCGCCCGCGCCCAGCAGCTCGCGAAGCTGGAGGCCGGCTCCCGGCCGGAGGAGATCGACGAGGCCCGCGCCCGGGTCGCCGCCGATCGCGCGCTGCTGGCCAAGGCGCGGCAGGATTTCAGCCGCCAGAGCGAACTGGTGGAGCGGCGGGCGAGCCCGCAACGGGCCGTCGACGATGCGCGTGCGGCCCTGGATGCGGCCCGCGCCGCGCTGGAGGCCAGCGAGGCACGGCTCCGTCTGGCGCAGATCGGCCCCCGCGCGGAGGATATCGCCGCCGCGCGCGCAGAACTGGATGCCGAGGGCGCGTTGCGCGACCTGGCGGCGCGGCGGCTGGCCGATGCCAGCCTGTCGGCGCCGGCCGACGGCGTCGTGATGACCCGGGTGCGCGAACCTGGCGCCGTGCTCGCGCCCGGCACCACCGTCTATGTTCTGGCGAAGCCGGATCCGGTCTGGGTGCGCGCCTTCGTGCCGGAGCCCGATCTGGGGCGGGTGCAGCCCGGCGCCGCGGCGAAGGTCTATACCGATTCCCGCCCGGGCAGGCCCTATGCCGGCCGGGTCGGCTATGTGGCGCCGGTGGCGGAATTCACGCCGAAGACGGTGCAGACCCCCGAACTGCGCACCGACCTGGTGTACCGCTTCCACGTCGTGATCGACGATCCCGACGAACTGCTGCGCCAGGGGATGCCGGCCACCGTGGCGATCGACTGACCCGGGCGGTGATGAGCGGCGACGCCAGAACAGGGCAGGGCGCCGCGCCGGACATGGCGCCCGCGCGGGCGGTGGCGGTCCTGGACGGTGTCGCAAAGCGGTTCGCCGGCACGCGCGGCGGGGCCGCGGCAGCCCTGCAGAATATCGACCTGCAGATCCGGCCGGGCCGGGTCACCGGGCTGGTCGGCCCCGACGGTGCCGGCAAGACCACCCTGCTGCGGCTGATCGCCGGCCTGCTGCTGCCGGATGCCGGCCGGATCGAGGTGATGGGCCACGACACGGTGCGGGCGCCGGAGGCGGCGCGCCAGTCCCTGGGCTACATGCCGCAGCGCTTCGGCCTTTACGAGGATCTCACGGTCGCGGAGAACCTGCAGCTGCACGCGGACCTGCACGACCTGCCGGCGGCGGAGCGGGCGCCGGTCTTCGCCCGCCTGCTGGACTTCACCGGCCTGGCACCGTTCACCGGCCGCCTGGCCGGTCGGCTGTCCGGCGGCATGAAGCAGAAGCTCGGCCTGGCCTGCGTCCTGATCCGCCGGCCGGCGCTGCTGCTGCTCGACGAACCCACGGTCGGCGTCGATCCGGTCTCCCGCCGCGACCTCTGGCGGATGGTCCAGACATTGCTGGCCGAAGGCACCGCCATCGTCTGGGCGACCGGCTATCTGGACGAGGCGGAGCGCTGTGCGGAGGTGGTGCTGCTGGACGAAGGCCGGCTGCTCTATGCCGGGCCGCCCGCCGACCTGGCCGGCCAGGTCGCGGGACGCAGCTTCCGGCTGAGCGGGATCGCCGGCGACCGCCGCGCGGTGCAGGCACGCGCGGCGCGCCTGCCGGGGGTGCAGGATGCCCTGATCCTGGGTGCGGAGCTGCGGCTGGTCCTGCACCCGGGCGCGGTGCCGCCGGATCCGGCTGCGGTCGGGGCGCGGGGGGCGCGGCTGGAGCCGGCCGCGCCGCGCCTGGAGGATGCCTTTGTCGGCCTGCTCTCGGCGCGCCGCGGCGACGAGGCGCCGGCGCGGCTCCAGACCCGGGCGACGGACCTGCCGGCCGATCGTCCGGCGATCGAGGTGCGCGGCCTGAGCCGCCGCTTCGGCGCCTTCCTGGCCACCGACGATGTCAGCTTCCAGGTCGGCCGCGGCGAGATCTTCGGCCTGCTGGGGCCGAACGGGGCCGGCAAGTCGACGACCTTCCGCATGCTCTGCGGCCTGCTGCCGCCCAGCGCCGGCACGGCGCTCGTCGCCGGGGTCGACCTGGGACGTTCGGCGGCGGAGGGGCGCGCCCATCTGGGCTATGTGGCGCAGAAATTCTCCCTCTACGGCAACCTGACCGGGCGCCAGAACATGGCCTTCTTCGGCGGCGCCTACGGCCTGTCCGGCCGCCGGCTGCAGCAGGCGATGGCGCGTGCGGTCGACGGGCTGCGGCTGCAGCACTACCTGCGCCGCAACGTGGCGGAGCTGCCGCTGGGCATCAAGCAGCGCCTGGCGCTGGCCTGCGCCATCCTGCACGGCCCGTCGATCCTGTTCCTGGACGAACCGACCTCCGGCGTCGATCCCCTGACCCGGCGGGAGTTCTGGCGTCACATCAACGACCTGGCCGCCGCCGGGGTGACGGTCCTGGTGACCACGCATTTCCTGGACGAGGCGGAGTATTGCGACCGGGTGGCGCTGATGCAGGCCGGGCGGCTGATCGCGCTCGGCCCGCCGGCGGAGCTGAAGGCGGCGCAGGCCGGGCCGGAGCTTCCCGACCCGACCCTGGAGGATGCCTTCATCGCCTATGTCCGGGCGGGAGGGCCGGGGCCGTGAACCATGCCGCCCTGCGCCGCACCGGCGCCCTGATGCGCAAGGAGGTGGCGCAGATGCTGCGCGACCCCTCCGCCTTCGCGATCGCCTTCGTGCTGCCGCTGGTCCTGCTGTTCCTGTTCGGCTACGGCGTCTCCCTGGATGCCGACGAGGTGAGGCTTGCCGTGGTGGCGGAGCAGCCGACCCCCGACAGCCGGGCCTTCACAGCGACCCTCGCCAATTCCCGCTATTTCCGGGTCACCGAGCTGCGCAGCCGGCAGGAGGCGCTGCCGCAGCTGGTCGACGGCCGGGTGCGCGGCGTCGTGGTGCTGGGCCAGCGCTTCGCCGCCGACTGGCACGGGGCGGGCACCGCGCCGATCCAGCTGCTGCTGGACGGCGCAGATGCCAATACCGCCCGCCTGGTGCAGGGCTATGTGCAGGGCGCCTGGGCGGTCTGGCTGCGGCAGGAGGCGCTGCGCGCCGGCCGGTCGGCGCCGCTGGCGGTGACCGCGGAGACGCAGTTCCGCTTCAACCCGGCGCTGCGCAGCCGCAACTTCCTGGTCCCCGGCCTGATCGCCATCATCATGGCGCTGATCGGCACCCTGCTGACCGCCCTGGTGGTGGCGCGGGAATGGGAGCGGGGCACGATGGAAAGCCTGATGGCGACCCGTGCGCGGGTGGCGGAGATCCTGGTCGGCAAGCTGCTGCCCTACTTCGTGCTGGGGATGGGCGGCATGGCGCTGTCGGTGCTTCTGGCCGTGACCCTGTTCGCGGTGCCGTTCCATGGCAGCCTGGCGGTGCTGGCCGGGGTCTCCGCCCTGTTCCTGCTCGGCGCCCTGGGCACCGGGCTGGTGATCTCCACCGTCACCCGCAACCAGTTCGCCGCCGGGCAGGTGGCGATCATCCTGGCCTTCCTGCCGGCCTTCATGCTGTCCGGCTTCATTTTCGAGATCGGCTCGATGCCGCTGCCGGTCCAGGCGCTGACCTACCTGTTTCCCGCCCGCTACTTCGTCGCCTGCCTGCAGACCCTGTTCCTGGCCGGCACCCTGTGGGAGGTGATCCTGCCGAACGCCGCGGCCCTGGCCGCGATCGCCGCCGTGCTGCTGCTGGCCGCGGCGCGGCTCAGCCGCAAGCGGCTGGACTGAGGGCGGGACCCGCGCGATGTGGCGGCGCATCCTCAGCCTGTTCGTGAAGGAGATGCTGGCCCTGCTGCGCGAGCCGAAGTCGCGCTTCGTGGTGATCGTGCCGCCGCTGCTGCAGCTGCTGGTCTTCTCCTACGCCGCGACCTACGACGTCCGCGACGTGTCGCTGGCGGTCCTGGACGAAAGCCGTACCGCGGAGAGCCGGGCACTGGTCTCGCATTTCGCCGGCGCGCCGTCGGTCGGCACCCTCCTGCACGTGGCCAATGCGGCGGAGCTGCACCGGCTGATCGACGCGCGGCAGGCGATGGCCGGCCTGCATATCGGCCCGCGTTTCGCCGCGGAGCTGCGGCGCGCGCCGCCGGCCACGGTGAACCTAATCCTGGACGGGCGGATGTCGAACACCGCCCAGGTCTTCGCCGGCTATGCCGCCGGCATCCTCGACGGTTTCAACCGGGACTGGGGGGCCGCCCAGGGCTGGCCGGCGCCGCCTTCGGCGATCCTGGCGCGGGCCTGGTTCAACCCGAACTTCGAAAGCCTGTGGGTGGTGGTGCCGGGCCTGGTGGGCGTGCTGACGATGGTGGTGGGGCTGGTGGTGACCGCGCTCTCGGTGGCGCGGGAGCGCGAGCTGGGCACCCTGGAGCAGCTGCTGGTGACGCCGCTGCGGCCGCTGGAGGTGCTGGTCGGCAAGACCCTGCCGGCGGTGCTGGTCGGCCTGGTGGAGGGCAGCTTCATCGTCGCCGTCGCGCTGCTCTGGTTCCAGGTGCCGCTGACCGGGTCGGTGGCGCTGCTCTACCTGGCGCTGCTGCTGTTCCTGCTGGCGGTGATCGGGGTCGGGCTGTTCATCTCGGCGCTGGCCGCCACCCAGCAGCAGGCGATCGTCGGCGCCTTCCTGTTCCTGGTGCCGGCGATCATCCTGTCGGGCTTCGCCTCGCCGATCCAGAACATGCCGGACTGGCTGCAGGCGGCCACCTGGGCCAATCCGGTGCGGCACATGATGGTGATCCTGCGCGGCGTGTTCCTGAAGGACATGCCGGCGGAAGTCGCCTGGGAGAGCCTCTGGCCGATGGCGCTGATCGGCTTCCTCTGCCTGGCCGGCGCCAGCTGGTTCTTCCGCCGGCGTCTGGGATGAAGGGGCCTGGGATGACGGAGCGGCTGGGCTGAGACGGCCGATCAGACCTTGTCGAAGTCGACGACGACCTTCTTCGACAGGGCGCGGGACTGGCAGGTCAGGATGAAGCCTTCCTCGACCTCGTGCGGCTCCAGGGAGTAGTTCGCCGCCATCTCCACCTCGCCTTCGCGCAGATGCGCGCGGCAGGTGCAGCAGACGCCGCCCTTGCAGGCGAAGGGCAGGTCCATGCCTTGCGCCAGCGCGGCGTCCAGCAGGGTCGCGTCCGGGTCGGCCAGGTCGAAGCGGGTGGCACGGCCGTCCAGCCAGACGGTGACGTCGGTGCCGCCCGCGTGCGCCGGCCGCTCGGTGCGGCGCGGCGGCGGCGCGGCGGGGCCGGTCAGGAACAGCTCGGCATGGATCCGCTCGTCGGGCACGCCGGCCTCCGCCAGCACGGTCTTCACCTCCTCGATCATGCCGCCGGGACCGCAGAGGAAGAAGGCGTCGACCGCCTGCGGGTTGATCAGGCCGCGGCAGAAGGCGCGCGCCTTGTCGGCGTCCAGCCGGCCGTTGAACAGTTCGGTGTCCTGCGGCTCGCGGCTGAACACGTAGAACAGGCTGAGCCGGCCCATGAAGCGGTTCTTCAGGTCCTCCAGCGCCTCGCGGAACATCACCCCGGCGGTAGTGCGGTTGCCGTAGAACAGGGTGAAGCGGCTGTGCGGCTCGGTCGCCAGGGTGGAGCGGATGATCGACAGGATCGGCGTGATGCCGCTGCCGGCGGCGAAGGCGACATAGGTGCGCTGGGCGTCGGGCTCCAGCACGGTGTGGAAGCGGCCGGTCGGCTCCAGCACCTGCAGCACGTCGCCGGGCTTCAGCGCTGCGTTCGCCCAGGTGGAGAAGCGGCCGCCCTCGACTTTCTTGATCGCCACCTGCAGGCGGCCCTCGTCGGTGCCGGCGCAGATCGAGTAGGTGCGGCGCACATCCTCGCCGTCCAGGTCGGTGCGCAGGGTCAGGTGCTGGCCCTGCACGAAGCGGTAGGCCTCGGCCAGGTCGGCCGGCACGTCGAAGGTGACCCGCACGGCCTCCTCGGTCTCCGGCTCCACCGCGGCGATCGTCAGGGGATGGAACTGCAGCATCAGCGGGACCCTCGGCTCAGATGCACTTGAAATATTCGAACGGCTCGCGGCAGCCGAGGCAGCGGTACAGCGCCTTGCAGGCGGTGGCGCCGAACTCGCTCAGCTTCTCGGTCTCCGCATGGCCGCAATGTGGGCAGGCGATCTCCGGGTCCAGGCCCAGCAGGGCGGCCTTGCCGGCGGCCTTCTGCGGCGGCGCGATGCCCGCTTCCCTCAGCTTCCGCCGGCCCTCTTCGGTGATCCAGTCGGTGGTCCAGGCCGGCGACAGCACGGTGCGCACCTGCGCGTCCGGCAGGCCGGCGCGGGCGAGCGCGGTCTGTGCCTCGATCTCGATCGCGGCGGTGGCGGGGCAGCCGGAATAGGTCGGGGTCAGGGTCACGACGATGCCGCCGTCGCGCTCCGCCACCTCGCGCAGGATGCCCAGCTCGGCGATGGTCAGGGCCGGGATCTCCGGGTCGTGCACCTGCGCCATCGCCGCCCGCGCCCGTTCCAGGGCGCTGCTGCCGGCTGTGGTGGCGATGGCCATCGGCGGCGCTCCGGACCTACCAGCGGGCGTCCGGATGCGCCCGCGCCAGCACCTGCATCTCCGCCAGGACATAGTCCAGATGCTCGCTGTGGTGGCCGTCGCGGCCGCCCCCCTGCATATAGGCACCCTGCGGCTTGACCAGGGTGGCTTCCGCCAGGGCGGCATCCATGAAGTCATGCCAGGGCGCTTCCAACGTCGCCGGATCGGGGGCGATGCCGGCGGCGGCCAGTGCCCGGTCGGTCGCGTCGCTGGCGAACAGTTCTCCGGTATAGATCCACAGGTCGTCCAGCGCCGCCTGGATACGGTCGTGGCTTTCCTGCGTGCCGTCGCCCAGCCGGATCATCCAGTCGGTGGAGAACTTCCGGTGGTAGCGGGCCTCCTTCACCGTCTTGGCGGCGATTTCCGCCAGCCGCGGATCGGCGGACCCGCTCAGGGCCGTCGCCAGCTCAAGGTGCCAGGCGTCGAACAGGAACTGGCGGACGATGGTGACGGCGAAATCCTCGTTCGGCTGCTCCACCAGCAGGATGTTGCGAAATTCGGACGTGTCGCGGAAATAGGCCAGCCGGTCCTCGTCGCGGCCCGCCCCCTCCAGCTCGCCGGCATAGGTCAGCAGCATCCGCGCCTCGCCCAGCAGGTCCAGCGCGACGTTGGACAGCGCCAGGTCCAGCTCCAGCTCCGGCGCATGGCCGCACCAGGCGCTGAGCCGCTGCGCCAGGATCAGGCTGTTGTCGCCAAGCCGCAGGGCAAGGGCGATCCGCTCCGCCTTCAGGCGGTCGGCCAGGTCGGTTTCGGCCATCTCGAAGGTCCTTTCCGCGCCCGTGAGCGGCTCAGATGTTCTTCACCTCGTCGGGGATCCGGTAGAAGGTCGGATGCCGGTAGATCTTGTCCGCCGTCGGCTCGAACAGGGTCTCCTTGTCGCCGGGGTCGGAGGCGGTGATCGACGCCGAGGGCACCACCCAGATCGAGACGCCTTCGCCGCGGCGGGTATAGACGTCGCGCGCGTTCTCGACCGCCATCTCGGCATCCGCGGCGTGCAGGCTGCCGACATGCTTGTGGCTCAGCCCGTTGCGGGAGCGGATGAAGACCTCGAACAGCGGCCATTCCTGCGCATTGCTCATGTCCGTCTCCTTCAGCCGGCGATCTTCTCGGCGCGGCGGGCGCGCTTCTTCTCGGCATGGGCCAGCGCGGCTTCCCGCACCCAGGCGCCGTCGTCATAGGCCTTGCGGCGGGCCTTCATGCGGTCGCGGGCGACCGGGCCGCCGCCCTTCACCACCCGCTTGAACTCGTCCCAGTCGATCGCGCCGAAGCGGTAATGGCCCGCTTCCGCGTCGAAATGCAGGTCGGGGTCCGGCATGGTCAGGCCCAGATACTCCGCCTGCGGCACGGTGACGTCGACGAACTTCTGGCGCAGCTCGTCATTGCCGAACAGCTTGATCTTCCAGGCCATGCCCTGGGCGCCGTGCTGGCTTTCGCCATCGGGCGGGCCGAACATCATCAAGGACGGCCACCACCAGCGGTCCAGCGCATCCTGCGCCATCTGCTTCTGCTCCGGCGTGCCGCGGCTGAGCTGCAGCATGATCTCGTAGCCCTGGCGCTGGTGGAAGCTCTCCTCCTTGCAGATGCGCTGCATGGCGCGTGCATAGGGCCCGAAGGAGCAGCGGCAGATCGGCACCTGGTTCATGATCGCCGCCCCGTCGACCAGCCAGCCGATGGCGCCGATATCCGCCCAGCTGAGGGTCGGGTAGTTGAAGATCGAGGAATATTTCGCGGCGCCGGTCAGCAGCTGCTCGACCATCTCCTGCCGGCTGACCCCCAGGGTCTCCGCCGCGGCATAGAGGTAAAGGCCGTGGCCGCCCTCGTCCTGCACCTTGGCCAGCAGCACCGCCTTGCGGCGCAGGCTGGGGGCGCGGCCGATCCAGTTGCCCTCCGGCAGCATGCCGACGACCTCGGAATGGGCGTGCTGGGAGATCTGGCGGACCAGGGTCTTGCGATAGGCCTCCGGCATCCAGTCCACCGGCTCGATCTTCTCGTCGGCATCGATGCGGGCCTGAAAGCGTGCGGTACGCCGTTCCTCCAGGGCCTGGCCGTCCTGGTCGCCGTGAAGCTCGTGGATCTGCGCAGGGGTCATCCATCTTCCTCCCGTTCTGATCCTGATTATGTCACATTAATTCAGATTTTCAAGATCGGGGTCGTGACATATTGCCGGCCGCGCCGCAGCTTCACGCCCCCAGGCCGCCGAACCGCTGCCGGAACGCCGTGGACGGCGCGGGCAGGGGGCCGTCCGGGCCGGTGAGCAGGCTGTCGATGCCGGCCTCCGCCGCAGGGGCGAGCGCGCGGTAGATGGCCATCGCCCGCTGCCGCGCGGCATGGCCGGGCCAGTCCGGCGGCAGGAAGTCGCTGGGCAGCAGCGGGTCGCGCAGCAGCGCGCGGCGATAGTCGTGGATCAGCAGCACCCGGGCCTGCAGGGCGGCGGCGGGGTGCGGCAGGCTGGCCGGCGGCTGCGACGGCCCGTCCCCGGCCAGGCTGGCGGCAAGCGCGGCGAAGCGCTCCGCGAAGGCGGCATAGGCCTCCGCCACCCCGTCCAGCGCCCAGCATCCCTCCGCGGTCAGGTGCAGGGTCTCCGGCAGGGCATCGAGGCCGCGCCGGCCGTCGATCACCACCGCCCGGCCGGTCAGGCCGAGCACCTCCAGTGCCGCCTGCACGGCGCCTTCCGGCGGGTTCGGGTGCAGGAACAGGCCCGGTGCGAGCGCACCGAAGCCGGCCCAGCCCAGCTCCCGCCGCAGCGCGTCGCGCGCCGGGCCGCCGTCGGGATAGATCACCACCTGCCAGCGGCCCTCCCATTCCAGCTCCCCGGCGTCGTAGATCCGGCGGGTCGCCGCGGCGAAGCGGCGGGCTCCGGACTCGGTCAGGCCGTAGAAGCTGTTGCGCCCCCGGCGCTGGCCCTGCAGCCAGCCATCCGCGGCCAGCCGCGAGACCGCGGTGCGGACCTGGCTGTCGTTGATGCCGAACGGTTGCAGGAAGCGGATCAGGCTGGCCAGGGAGACGGTGCCGCCGCGCGGCGCCACCACGTCGCCGAATGTGGTGATGATGAAGGAGCCGGCGCGCAGCCGCCCCGAACCCCGCGCCTCCCGCAGCATCCCGTCGATCAGCGCGTCGGGAAGCGGCGGCAGCCCGGTGGGCGATGTCGCTTCGGCGACCGGATCGGCCGCGGCGTCCGCGGCGTGTCCCGCCGGCGGCTGACTGCTCGGATTGCTCATCCGTCCTGTATCCCGCAGCGATGGCGGTCAGGGCAAGCGGCTATCGGGGCAGGGACCGCCGGCCGGGAATGGCAGGCGGGGTGGCGGGCCGGCGGCGAAGGCGGTATCAGACCTGCCGGGCGCCTGCGCGCCTCATGGACCAGCAAGCCGGGAGGGCGAGGCCATTTCCGATCCGAACGACGCTGCCGCAGCAGGGGCCGCCGCACCGCAAGCGGACGGGACCGGACATGTCCCGCAGCAGCTGCTGAAGGGCTATCGAAGGTTCCGCACGAACCGCTATCCGGAACAGGCCGCGCTGCTGGAGGAACTGGCCGACGGCCAGGCGCCGCGGATCATGATCATCGCCTGCGCCGACAGCCGGGTGGATCCGGCCACGATCTTCGGCGCGGCCCCGGGCGAGCTGTTCGTGGCGCGGAACGTGGCCAATCTGGTGCCGCCGTTCGACGCCTCGGGCGGCTATCACGGCACCTCGGCTGCCATCGAGTTCGCGGTGATGGGCCTGCAGGTCGAGCATCTCGTCGTCATGGGGCATGCCCGCTGCGGCGGCATCGCCGCCTGTCTGGCGGCGGCGGAACACGGTCCGGACGGGCAGCAGAACGCGCCGCGGGCGGTAGGGCGCTTCATCGACCCCTGGGTCAAGATCGCTGCGCCGGCGCGAAGCGCGGTCCTCGCCCGCGGCGACAGCGATCCGGATGCGGTGCAGCAGGCCCTGGAGTACGAGTCGATCGGCCTGTCCCTGGACAATCTGCGGACCTTCCCGTTCATCGCCGAGGCGGAGCAGGCGGGGCGGCTGCGCCTGCACGGGGCCTGGTTCGCGATCCGCGGCGGCCTGCTGCACTGGCGCAACCCGGAGAATGGCTGCTTCGCCCCGGTGGCGCCGGCGGCCTGAGTAGAGGGGCACCGGCAGCCTGACCGGGCCGGCGCAGGCAGCGCGCTCAGAGCACCATCTGCGTCTGCGTCACGAGGGCGATCAGCTTGCCTTCCGCGCTCTCGATCCGGGTCTGCCAGACCATCGTCCGCTGGCCCCGGTGCAGCGGCGTGCAGACCGCCCGCACCTTGCTGCCCAGCGGCGCCGGGCGGAAGAAATTGGTCTTGCTCTCGATGGTCGTGGTGCCCTTGCCCTCCGGCAGGTTGAGCACCGTGGCGACGGCCCCCACGGTATCCGCCAGGGCCATCACGGCGCCGCCATGCAGGATCTCCGGGCGGGTGCAGAGCTCGTCGCGGACAGCCAGCTCGGCCACCACCTCGTCCTTGCTGGCCGCGACATATTCGACGCCGAGCAGTTCGGCGAAAGGCAGCTTGTTGGTCTGTGCGACGTGCAGCGGGTCCATCCGGCATCCCCTCCGTTGCGGGACGGCCGGCCCGGTGCCGGCCCTGTCCCATCGGCAGGGATTTGAGCCCGCCGTTCGCTGCAGGACAATGACCTGTCGGGTTATTGCCGGGATGTCGCCGGCAGGGCCCTCAGAACGGGCCGCGCAACAGGGGGAGGCGTGACGATGAAGGCACAGATCATCCGCAGCTTTGGCGGGCCGGAGCTGTTCGAGGCGGCGGAGCTGCCGGATCCGGTTCCGGGTCCCGGCCAGGTCCTGGTGCGGCAGGCGGCCAGCAGCGTGAACCCGGTGGATACCAAGTTGCGCGCCAATGGCGGACCGATGGCGCCGGAGCTGCCCGCAGTGCTGGGCTGCGACGTGGCCGGCATCGTCGAGGCGCTGGGCCCGGGGGTGACGGCGCTTTCGCCCGGCGATGCCGTGTTCGGCTGCGGCGGCGGCGTCCGTGGCCAGGGCGGCGCCTATGCGGAGCGCATCGCCGTGGATGCCCGCTTCCTGGCGCGGATGCCGGCCGGCCTGGGCTTCGCCGAGGCGGCGGCCCTGCCGCTGGTGACGATCACCGCCTGGGAGGGGCTGTTCGACCGGGCCGGCGTGACAGCCGGCGACACCGTCCTGGTCCAGGGCGGCGCCGGCGGGGTCGGCCATCTCGTCATCCAACTGGCCGCACACCGGGGCGCGCGGGTCTTCGCCACCGTCTCCGGCCCGGACAAGGCGGAGATCGTCCGGCGCCTGGGGGCGGAGGAGGCGATCTTCTATCGCGACGAGCCGGTCGCCGACTATGTCGGCCGGCTGACCGGCGGGCAGGGCTTCGACCTGGTCTTCGACGCCACCGGCGGGCGCGACCTGCCATCCTCCTTCGCCGCGGCGCGGCTCTATGGCCAGGTTGTGGCGATCGTCTCCCGCTTCGACGCGGATCTCGCCCTGATGCAGGCGCGGAGCCTGTCGCTGCATGTCATCTTCATGCTGCTGCCGATGCTGCACGGCATCGGCGGCGACAGCCATGGCCGCATCATGGCCGCGGCCGCGCGGCTGGTGGAGGAGGGGCATCTGAAGCCGCTGCTGGATTCCCGCCGCTTTCCGCTGGCGCAGCTGGCGGATGCCCACCGCCACCTGGAAAGCGGCCGGGCGGTCGGCAAGGTCGTCGTGGAGATCGACCCGTCCATACCGCGATAGCGGTAGCCGACCGGGCGGAATCGGCACTGACCCCCATGTTGCAGCGCATTATCCTGGATCCGTGAGGTGCCGTCGGGCCGGCGGCGTAAGGACAGCAATGCGTAGCAGTGTCATGGATTGGCGTGTGCAGGGGACCTTGTCTCCGACGGATTTCATCGTCCAGGCGTATCGGGGCAGCCAGGACGTGGCGAACAGCCCGAACCTGGGATGGCTGGACAGGATCATCCAGCGCGCGCGGGCCGAGGGCCGGTTGGTGTCGCGGGCGGACGTCCGGCCGCGCCTGATCGGGCCCCGCGCATTGCCTACCGTGGTGATCATCGACGTGGAGGAGGCGCCGCGCCGGTACCGGCTTCGCCTGGTCGGGACAGCCCTGGTCCGTCTGACCGGCCATGACAATACCGGCCGCACCTTCGACGAACTGGCGGAGGAGCACCGGGAGGCCAATACCTTCTTCATCGAGACCCTGGACCGCCTGGCGGCGCGCCGGCGCCCGCTGATCTTCACCGGCAACCTGTTCTACCGCGACCTGGAATGGGTCCGCTATCGCTGCCTGGCCTGTCCCGTCTCGGAAGATGGCGAGCGTGTGGACCGGGTCGTGGCCGCCGTGGAGCTCCTGCCCGCAGCACCCTGACCATCCGGGGCGCAACGATCCCGGCATGCCGGGCCCGGCCAGAGGGACGGGCCCGGTGGGGGACGGGCCCGGTCTTGTCCTGCCGCGGCGGGACCAGCCTGCCCCGCCGCGCCTGTCTCCGGCGTTACTGCGCCGGCCGTGCCGTGCCGCCCGCCGGCGCCTGCTGTTCCTTCATCAGCTCTTCCCGCTGGCTTTCCTGCGCCGCGGCGGCGTCGCGCTGCATCTTGGTCTCCAGGTCGACGAACTCCGGCGCCTGCTCCAGCTCCTCCCGCGACAGCATCGTCACCAGCTGGATCTCGCCATCCTCGTCCTGCCGCGGCTCCAGCGCCTCGATCGGCACGCCGACCGACTTCTCGCCGATGCCCAGGAAGCCGCCGACGCCGATCACCGCCGCGGTGACCCGGCCGGAGCGGTCCATCACCAGGTCGTCGATATCGCCGACCTTTTCATCCTGCGGGTTCACCACGGCGCGGCCCAGCATGCTGCTGGCCAGGGTGTCGGTGCCGGCCTGGGTGGCGATGAAGCCGCCTGCCGGAGCGGCGCTGGACATGGTGGTGACGGTGCCGGAAGCGCCGGCGTCGGCGTTCTCCCGGGTCGGCATCTCTCCGGTTCCGGCGTTGCCGGCCTTCATGTCGCCGGCCTTCAGGTCACCGGCGGGCTTGCCGTCGGCTGCCGGCGTCACGGATTCGGTGGCGGCCGCAGAAGGCATGGCGCCGCTCTTGGTCGTGCTGGTGTCGGATTGCGCCAGCGCACCGCCGGCCAGAAGGGCTGCGGCGGTCGTACCGGCCAGAAGAACACGCATCATGACATTTCTCCAATCTATCCGGGCGGGCGGACGACTCGCCGCCGCCTGCACGTTCCAAGAACAGATTGGCTTTTGACTGGTTCCGGGCTGGAAGAAACAAAGTGACCGCTTCGCTTCGACTTGATGGCATTTGCGCCGATTTGATCAAATCCGCCGGCAACGCCCGGCGGCTGTCAGTCGGTGAGCTTTTTCAGGCCGCTGGCATAGCGTTGCCAGTTCGCCACGTAGTGCCGGGCCGACATTTCAAGCGCCGCTGCGGCATCCGCATCGAGTTCCCGGATCACCTTTGCCGGGGCGCCCATCACCAGGCTGTTGTCGGGAATCTCCTTGCGCTCCGGGATCAGGGCATGGGCCCCGATCAGGCAGTTCCGGCCGATCCGCGCCCCGTTCAGGACCGTTGCGCTCATCCCCACCAGGCTGTTGTCGCCGATCGTGCAGCCATGCAGCATCACCTTGTGCCCGATCGTGACGTTCCGGCCGATCGTCAGCGGCATCCCCGGATCGGTATGCAGGATGCTGCCGTCCTGGACGTTGCTGCCTTCGCCGATCTCGATCCATTCGTTGTCGCCGCGCAGCACCGCGCCGAACCAGACGCTGGCATCGCGCAGCAACCGTACCCGGCCCAGGACCGTCGCGTCGGGCGCCACCCAGGCCTCGCCCTCCGGGATCTCCGGTCGCTCTCCATCCAGACTGTAGATCGGCACGCTGCTCTCTCCTCTCCAGGATCCTCGCGGGCCGCCACCATAGGCCGGGCCGCAACGAAATCTAAACCCCTGCGGACCAGACTGGAGGCGATGCGGTCGCCGGACCGCGGCAACCGACCGGATGACCTGTTCCCGATGGCCATGTCTGCAGCAATGCCGGGGATTGCGATCCTCGACGCCGATGGCCGGCTGCTGGCCTGGAACGCCGCCTTCGAGCGCGAGTTCGCGGACGCGGCCCAGAGACCAAGGCGCGGCCTGCACCTGGCGGCGATGGAGGGGGAGGGTCCGGCGTCCATGGCGGCGCCGGCCGCCGGCATCCATGCCCGGACCCTGCTCCGGGGTGGCACCTGCCACGTGATCGAGGAACTCGCCCTGCCCATGGGGGGCACGCTGCGGACCAGCAAAGCGCTGCGCCAGAACACCGCCGGTGTCGCGCCGGAGGCCGGTCGGGCCGCGGAATTCCGTGCCGCCGGCGATGACAGCGCCCCGGATGATGGCCTGCTCGGCCGCCTGTCCGCCGCCGAACGGCGTGATCTGGCGGAAGACGTTGCGGACCTGATCGCCGCGGAAGGGACTTCCGCGCCGCAGTCCGCGCCGTTCGACATTGTCGACCTTGTGGAGGGCGCCGCCGCCCAGGTGGCGGCGCGCGCCGGCGGGAAGGGCCTGCGGCTTGCCGCCTTCGTCGCGCCGGAGCTGCGCACCGGCGCCCTTGGCGATGCCCGTTGCCTGGGCCGCATCCTCTGCCGCCTGGCCGGCATTGCCGTGACGTTCACGGATGCCGGCAGCGTCACGGTCGAAGCGGTACCGGCCGCGGCGCCGCAGCCGCGGAACGTGCCGCCGGGGCGGTGCCGCATCAGGTTCCAGGTCGTCGATACCGGCACCGGCATCCCGGAGAGCGGCACCGATGGCCTGTCCGCAGGCCTTGCCCTGGCGGTTTGCGATCTGCTGGCCAGCCGGGCGGGTGCCCGGATCGGCCTGGATCGCCGGCCGGAGGGCGGCAGCCTTGCCTGGCTGGAGATCGACCTGCCGGTGCGGTCCGCGTCGCGGGACGGGCAAATGTCGGATTCCGATGCACGCGTCCTGCTCGTCGACATCGCGGGGCAGGCGCATGCCGACCTGCTGCGGCATCTCCAGGCGCTTGACGTGCCCGTCGGCCAGGTCGCCGACATGCGCCTGGCGGCCAGGGAACTGGCGGAGGCCCGGGCAATCGGCCTGCCATACCGGATGATGGTCGTGGGTGCCAGACAGGCGGCACGGGCCGCGGCGCACGGCGCGGCCCTGTCCGCGGTGCTGCGCGCGGCGGTGCCCGGCGAGACGCGGCTGGTGCTGCTGGGCGATGGCGTGACACAGCCGGCGGCCTCCCGGCCCGACTGGGTGGATGCCGTGCTGCCGCGCCCGATCTTCCTTCAGCCGCTTCTGGATTGCCTGCAGCCGGCGGATGACAGCTTCTGGAACACGGCCGCGGCCTGTCATGCGGCACCCGCCGCGGCGCCCCGGCCTGCGCCCGCCGGGATGCCGGAGCGGGGCGAGGCGGACCCGCCGCTGCGCATCCTGCTGGTCGAAGACAATCCGATGAGCCTGCGGGTGATGCAGGCCTTCCTGTCGCGCCCGGGATTCTGCACCGACGTGGTGACGGAAGGCGCGGCCGCGGTCACCGCCGTTGCCGGCAGGGCCTACGATGTCGTGCTTCTGGACCTGCGGATGCCCGGCTGCGACGGGTTCGAGGTGGCGCGCCGCATCCGGGCCCTCGACGGCCCGCAGCGCCACGTCCACATCATCGCGGTGACCGCCGACGTCACCAGCCAGGTGCAGCGCCGCTGCCGTGCGGTCGGCATGGACGACTATCTCGCCAAGCCGGTGCAACTGTCGCTCCTGGAAGAGAAGCTGCAGGCCCTGCCGCGAACGGCGGTCCCGGCGCCGGCACAGGCGATCAGCGCATGGTCTGGGGCAGGAAGGTCGAGATCTCCGGAAAGCCGATGATCAGGGCCATGATCACCACTTCGCAGGCGAGGAACCAGAAGCAGCCCTTGAAGATGGTCTCCAGCGGAATGCGGTCGCCGACCACGCCTTTCACGACATAGACGTTGAAGCCGACCGGCGGGGTCAGCAGGCCGATCTCGATATACTTGACCATGATCACGCCCAGCCAGACCAGATCCAGGTTCAGCGCCTGGAACATCGGCAGGAAGACCGGGATGGTGATCAGCAGGATCCCCAGCGGGTCCAGGAACATGCCCAGGATCAGGTAGACGATCGACAGCGCCAGCACCAGCAGGATCGGATCGACGGCCCAGGAGCCGATGGTGTCGGTCAGGAAATTGCCGGCGCCGGAAAAGGCCAGGAACCGGGTGTACATCACCGCGCCCATGCCGACGAAGAAGATCTGCGCCGTCGCCGCCATCGCGTCCTTCACGCTGGCCAGGAAGTCGGGCAGCTTCATCCGGCCCTGCAGCACCGCGATCAGCAGCGCGACGAAGGCGCCGCCGGCACCGGCCTCGGTGGGGGAGACGATGCCGCCGTACAGCCCGCCGATCACCGCCAGGATCAGCGCCAACAGCGGCCAGACCTCCGCCAGGGCGGTCCAGCGCTCCCTGCGGGTGCCGCGGAACTCTTCGCGGCCCTGTTCCGGCGCCAGCGACGGGTTCAGGCGGCAGCGGATCAGGATCATCGCGGTATAGACGACGGCGGTCAGGATGCCGGGGATGATCCCCGCGATCAGCAGGTCGACGATGGAGACCTGGGCGAAGATGCCGTACAGGACGAACAGGATGCTGGGCGGGATCAGCGCCGCCAGGGTGCCGCCGCAGGCGACGACACCGGCGGCCAGGCCCTTGTCATAGCCGTGGCGCAGCATCTCCGGCACCGCCAGGCGGGCCATGGTGGCAGAGGCCGCGACGCTGGAGCCGGAGGCGGCGCCGAAGCCGGCGCAGGCCAGGTTGGTCGCCACCGCCAGGCCGCCGGGCAGGCCGCCCAGCCACAGCCGGGCGGCGCGGAACAGCGCGGTCGAGATGCCGGACTGGTTCACGATCGCGCCCATCAGCAGGAACATCGGGATCGCGGTCAGGTCCCAGTTGGCGGAGAACTCGTAGGGGATCGTGCGGACGGTCGACAGCGCGACGTCGAAGTTCAGCAGGATCCAGAAGCCGCCGAAGGAGACCAGCCCCAGCGCGACGCCGATCGGCACCTTGGCCGCCAGCAGTGCCAGCAGGACGGCGAGGCTGACGACAGCGACGGTGATCGTGTCCATCAATGACGCTCCCTCAGGCCCGGCGGACGCGCAGGGCGTCGCCGACCAGGCGCAGCACCAGGTAGAGCAGCATCAGTGCGCCGGCGAAGGGCAGCAGCCAGCGGGTCGGCCAGACCGCGACATAGAAGCCAGCGGCCTCCCAGACCTCGCCCTTCTCCGTCTGCTGGATCGCCATGATCCAGGCCTGCCAGGTGAAGATCGCCAGATAGAGGATCGTCGCCAGCTTGGCGAACAGGTCCTGCAGATACTGCCCCCGGGGCGACAGCATGCGGGTGAACAGGTCGACCTTGATATGGTCGTCGTTCAACGCCAGCCAGGCCCAGGGCAGATAGGCGGCGGCGACCATGTAGTAGGCGGAGACGACCTCCGTCGTGCCCGGCAGCGGCAGGTTGAACAGGGTGCGGCCCAGCACGTCCACCGTGACGTTCAGCATCATCAGGGTGCCGGCGAGGATCGCCACCCACAGGCTGACCCGGATCGGCGGGTTCAGCCAGCGGGTCAGGCGGTTATGCCCGTCGTCCGGCCTGCCGCCGTCTGGCGTGTCCAGTCCGGGGGCGGAGATGCTGTCGGATGCCATGCCGGTCAGTCTCGGAGGTCAGCGCGTGCCAAGTTGCGTCTCGGAACGCGTGTCGACGACCGCGACGGGCCGCCGGAAGCAGTGGGCCGCAGCCGTCCGTGCGAACGGCTGCGGCTGGGCCGTGGCCGCCCGGGCGGCCGCTCTGCGCGGCCGGCCCGGGCGAGAGTGAAGCCTGATCGGGCCGTCCTCAGAAGGAGTCCGGATCGACCTTGGAGTAGATCTCCTGCCAGACCATCTCCGCCATCTTGTCGATGTCGGTGCCGATCTCAGGCGCCAGCTTCTCCCACTTGGCGTAGTTCTTGTTGTAGGCGTCGATGATCGCCTCCGGGTCCTTCACGCCGAAGCCCTTGGCGGTGTCGATGTTGCGCTGCCGCTGGATCTTGTCGAAATCCTCGGTCAGCTTCTTGAACTCCGCGGCATCGGTCGGCTCGATCAGCTGCAGGCCCTTTTCCTTCTGGGCCCATTCCAGCGCCTTCTTCTCGTTGTCGATGAACTGGCCGATCGACTGCGCCGCGCTGAACCAGGCCGCCTTCTTCAGGTGAAGGATCTTCTCTTCCTTCGTGAAATCGTCCCAGACGTCGCGGTTGATCAACAGGCCGAGGGCGGGGCCGGTCATGCCCAGCGGATAGTTGGTCAGGTTCTTGACGAAATCCGCATAGCCGAAGGTGCGCAGCCATTCGACGACGCCGAAGGTGCAGTCCAGGCCGCCGCGCTGCAGCAGGCTGACCGCCTCCACCAGGGTGGCGGCGACCGGGGTCGCCCCGGTCATGCCGACCAGCTCGGTATTGCCGACGCCGGTGGCGCGGACCCGCTTGCCCTTCAGCTCTTCCATCGAGGCGACGGGCTCGCGGCAGGCGAAGTAGTAGGGCGACACGGTCCAGCCGGCCAGCGGCACGGCGTTGATCTTGCGGAACTCCGCCAGGCATTCCGGGCAATCGAGGGTCAGGGTCTCCGTCGCCGCCGCGCCGGCGACCACCGGGTTGGTGCCGAACTGCACGGTGCCGTAGATCGTGTTGCTGGCCGGGACCAGGTTCGGCACGTAGCTGGGAATGCCGATGCCGGCGGCCATCAGGCCGTTCTGCACCGCGTCGAAGGTGGTCTTCGGGTTGGCCAGCTGGCCGCCCGGCACCAGGCGCCACTCGATCTCGCCGTCCGTCTCCTTCTTGATCTCCTCGAAGATCGTCGGCAGGGCGACGGCGTTGGTGTACTCGGCCTGCGGCAGCCAGGAGCCGTAGATCAGCTCCTTCGCCTGCGCATCGTTGCTGCCCAGCGGCGCCGCAGCCAGGGCCAGGCCCAGAAAGCCCGCGCCGGCCACCGCCGCCAGCCGGCGGCTGGCGCGAACGGAGTCATGCACTCCCATGGATTTTCCTCCCGTTGAACGACGACGCCGTGCGGCGCCCTTGTGCGGATCTCTTGCTGGTCGCTGCCGCATTCTTGCGTGGGCATTGGCCGTTGCCGGCAGGGTGTGACCGGTGCGGTCGCCGAGCTGGCCGGACGGGCCGATGGCGAACCCCGGTCACGACCCGGATGACCGACAGCCTTGATGGCGATGGATCACTCTGTCAAGTAAATCGCACCCGCAACGACGAGGCTCAGGGGCCCGTTCAGTGGGACCGGCCGCCGCCGGCGCCGCTGTCGCGGCAGGCGGGACCGACCCCGGCCGCGGCAAGGATCCCGGGGATCGCCTCCTGCTGGCCGATGGCCATGACATGGACCCCGGCGATGCCGTCGATCTCCTGCATCTGCTGGATCAGCTCGATGCAGATCCGCTGTCCCTCCAGCCGGGGATCGGCGGCGGCTGCCAGACGTTCGATCACCGCGTCGGGGATCACCGTTCCCCAAAGATGCTCGCGCATCCAAAGGGCGGAGCGGGCGGAGGCGATCGGGCCGGTCCCGGCCAGGAAGAAGCAGCGCTCCGTCACGCCGCTGTCATGCAGCCGCTCGGCATAGCGCCGCAGGATGCCGATGTCGTAGCAGAACTGGGTCTGCATGAACTGCGCGCCGGCGTCGATCTTCGCCAGCAGCCGGTCCGGCCGCCAGCCCGGTTCCGGGTCCACCGGCGTTTCCGCCACCCCGATGAAGAAGTCCGGCGGTGTCGCGATCGGCCGGCCGGACGGCATGGTGCCGGTGGCGCTCATCTGCTGCATCGTCGCCACCAGGGCCGGCGTGTCCAGGTCGAAGACCGGCTTGGCCTCTGGCTGGTCGCCGGCCGCCGGGGAATCGCCGCCCAGCGCCAGGACGTTGACGATGCCGGCCGCGCCGGCGCCCAGCAGGTCGCTCTGCAGCGCCAGGCGGTTGCGGTCGCGGCAGGTCATCTGCAGCACCGGCTCCAGGCCGTGCTGCGCCAGGAAGGTCGCGGCGATCAGGCTGGACATGTGGGCGCGGGCGCCGGCGCCATCGGTGACGTTGACGGCATCGACCCGGCCGCTCAGCGGCGCCGCCTTGTCCAGCAGCGCATCGACGCTGCAGCTGGCCGGCGGCACCAGTTCCGCGGTGACCGCGAACTCTCCCGACAGCAGGGCGCGGACCAGGCCGCTCTGCACCGGCAGGGTGCGGCAGTGGCAGTCCAGGCCGCCATGGCGGTGCGGCGCGACGGCATCGTCGCGGGCATCGGGCAGGGTCTCAGCTTCGCTTGCGTGAAACGACATAGCTTTCATCCATGAACCAGAGTCCGCGGTGCCGCTGCAGCACCTCGCGGGTCGCATCCAGATAGTTCCCTTCGCCGATCGCCTCGGTGATCAGGTCGTCCTCGATCTGGTAGACGTAGATCGCAGCGTTCCAGGCGGCGAAGAGGGTGGAGGTGCCGATGCTCGTGCCGGCATCGATCTCGGTCGGCAGGGTGTGCATGTCGTAGCGGAACAATGCCCGCCGGTCGGAATAGGTGTTGAACCGCAGGTCGTGGCCGGCCCGCCCCAGATGGCTTTTCAGCTCCTTCATCAGGACGTGGCGGCTGGTCTGCTCCAGGGTGCGGCCCGGCCAGATGCCCTGGATGATCTCCAGCCCCGGGTCCTGGCCGTGGCTGTGGATCCCCAGCATCCGGCCGCCCGGTGCCAGCGCCTGCGCCAGCGGGCCCAGCACCTTCGTCACCTTGAACTCCGCGCTCATCCGCGCCCGGTAGGGCTGCGATGCCAGGATCAGGTCGTACTGCCCGTCCACCCGGCCCGGCCGGGGGATGATCGGGTCGACGATGAAATGCTGGTCCTCGCGGTACAGCACCAGGACCGAGGGCCGGACATAGAGCGGATTGCCCGTCTTCTCCGACGGGCGCACCTGCCAGCCGTCGGTCAGCAGCGGCAGCAGGCCCTTGATCTGCTCGTCGAAGTCGTGCGCGGTATTGCCGCGCAGCGGCACCGCATGCCAGTTCAGCGCGGCCGCGGCCGACAGGCTGCGCGGCATCAGCCAGGGCGCCTCGCTGTAGTACAGGTTGGTGATCGCCAGCACCGTCGGCGGGTGCTCGAACAGCCGGTCCGGCACCTTCTCCAGTGCCAGGCGGACATCCTCCAGGCTGATCTCCTTGCCGACCACCAGGAAGGGAACCGTCGGATGCCGCCGGTGCATGTCGCGCAGCACCCGGCTCATCACCGTGCCGTCGCCGACGCCGGCGTCGAACATCCGCAGCGCCGGCGGGCTGGGGCGGATCTGGCCAAGCTCCATGCCCACGCGTTCGGAGATCACCCACTTCTCAGAGCAAGTGTTCACGAACATCAGGTATTTCTGGCGGTTGTCGTAGAAGCGGAAGGCCCGGCCCTCCGGTTCCGGCGGCGCTGCCGCCGCGGCGGGCAGGTCGACGGCATGACCGTTGGCGCCGCCGTTCGCCGGCCGTGCGACCGTCGCCGCCTCCGCGGCGGCTGTCCCCATGAAGGCCCGCACCCGCGACACGGTCCGCGTGGTGACGCTGCGGCCGGCGCGCAGCCGCCCGACGAACTTGCCGTCGTTGACGGCGATGCGGCCGAAGGTCGATTCCGCCAGGCCGTGCTGGCGGCAATAGCCCTCGATCTCGCCTATGAGCTTGTGGACATCCTCCATGGCGGAAATTGCAGCCCCGGATCGCGGATCCGTCAACGGCAAATCCCAAGATCCGGGTTGGGCAGGAAAGTGGGCTGTTGCCCAATTGGTCGCCGGCCGCGAATGGCGGAGGGCAGGCGGCGGGGACTGCCCACCCTGGTCCGTGGCCGCGTCCCATCGTGGCCTCTGCTTCCATTCCCGCCGGGCATGGGCTATCGGGGGCGCGGCCGGCGGCCCGCGTCGCGCGGCGCAAGAGGCAGCCCGGGGCAATGCACGGATGGAGCAAGACCAGTCCCTCGCCATCGAGGTCCATGGCCTGGCGAAGCGGTTCGGATCCACCGTCGCGGTGGACGGGCTGGACCTGTCGGTCCGCGCCGGCAGCATCTATGGCCTGCTGGGGCCGAACGGGGCCGGCAAGACCACCACGGTGCGGCTGCTGGCCACCCTGCTGCGGCCGGATGCCGGGCGGGTGACGGTTCTGGGCCATGATGTCGTCCGGGCGCCGCAGGAGGTGCGGCGGCGGATCGCGCTGACCGGGCAGTTCGCCTCGGTGGACGAGACCCTGAGCGGCCGGGAGAACCTGGTCCTGCTGGCGCGGCTGCTGGGCTTCGACGGCCGTGCCGCGCGGGCCCGTGCCGCCGCCCTGCTGCAGGCCTTCGACCTGGAGGCGGCGGCCGGCCGCGAGGTGCGCACCTATTCCGGCGGCATGCGCCGGCGGCTGGACATCGCGGCCAGCCTGATCGTCGTGCCCGACCTGCTGTTCCTGGACGAACCGACCACCGGCCTCGATCCGGCAAGCCGCGCCCAGGTCTGGGACATCGTGCGGGACCTGGCGGCTGCCGGCACCACCGTGCTGCTGACCACGCAATACCTGGAAGAGGCCGACCGGCTGGCCGACCGGATCGCGGTGATCGACCGCGGCCATGTCATCGCCGAAGGCACCAGTGCCGAACTCAAGGCCTCCACCGGCGCCAGCGTGCTGCACCTGCGCCTGGCGGATGCATCGCTGCGGGACGCGGCCGCCGGCATTCTGGACGCACAGCTGGGCGGCACGGTTCACTTCCTGGACGATCCGCACGCGCTTTCGATCCAGATCGGCGACCGCGACGCGGCCGCCCCGGCCCTGGCGGCGCTGGGGCCGGCCGGCATCGCGGTCGACAGCTATGCCCTGGGGCAGCCGAGCCTGGACGAGGTGTTCCTCGCGCTGACCGGTCATGGCACCGAAGCGGACCAGCCGCCGGACCCGGCCGCGCAGCCGGGTGATGCGGCATGAACGCGCCGCGCCCCAACATGAACGCGCGACACCGGGCCCGGCGGGCGCTGGAGCGGATCGTCGCGCAGCCGCGTCCGGCGCCGGCCGGCGCCATGTCGCAGGTCCTCACCTTCGCCCTGCGCACCCTGCTGCGGCTGCGCCGCGAACCGGAGCAGCTGTTCGACATCCTGGTGACGCCGGTGATGTTCGTCGTGATCTTCACCTATCTGTTCGGCGGTGCGTTGGCGGGCTCACCCGACGCCTATCTGCAGTTCCTGCTGCCGGGCATCCTGGTGCAGACCATGGTGTTCACGACGATTCATACCGGCGTGAACCTGAACACCGACCTGTCGAAGGGGGTCTACGACCGCTTCCGCTCCATGCCGCTCTGGGCGCCGGCGCCGATCGTCGGTGCGATGCTGGGCGACACCCTGCGCTATACCACCGCCGCGGCGATCGTCTTTGCGATCGGCTTCGCAATGGGCTTCCGGGCGGAAGGCGGCCTGCCCGGCCTGTTGCTGTCGGTGCTGCTGCTCAACCTGTTCGCCTTCGGCCTGGGCTGGATCTTCATCGGCTTGGCGCTGGTGATCCGCACCCCGTCGACCCTGATGAACATGAGCTGGCTGCTGGTGATGCCGGTGACCTTCGCGTCGAACATCTACGTGCATGCCGAAACGATGCCCTCCTGGCTGTCGGCCATCGTGGCGGTGAACCCGGTCACCCTGCTGGTCACCGCCCTGCGGACGGTGTTGCAGGATGGGACGGCGCCGCTGGCGATCCCCCTTGCGCTGATCGCGCCGGTGGCGCTGACCGTCGTGGGCGCGCCCCTGGTGATGCGGCTCTACCGGCGGGAGCGCTGAACCGGCACGCGGCGTGCAAAGACGGACGGGCGCCGGCCCGCTTCGGGTCACAGGTGCGGGGCGCAGGTGCGGGTCGCAGGCAGGGGCCCGATCGCAGACAGGAATGGAGAGACGGAAGTGGCGGACGTCATCGACTACAGGATCATCGGCAGCGAACTGCAGATGGTGGAGATCGAGCTGGACCAGGGCGAGGGCGTGCGGGCGGAGGCCGGCGCCCTGGTCTACATGGAGGCCGGGATCGAGATGGAGACCGGCACCGGCGGCGGCATCTTCGCCGGTTTCAAGCGCGCGATCTCCGGCGCGGGCTTCTTCATCACCACCTTCGTCTCCAACCGCCCGGGCAAGGCCCATGTCGCCTTCGCCAAGCCGCATATCGGCCAGATCCTGCCGATCGACCTGACCCGCCATGGCGGCGAGCTGCTGGTGCAGCGCGACGGCTTCCTCTGCGCCGCGGCGGGGATCGAGATCGACGTGGCCTTCACGAAGCGCTTCGGTGCCGGCCTGTTCGGCGGCGAGGGCTTCGTGCTGCAGCGCCTGCATGGCGACGGCATGGCCTTCGTCCATGGCGGCGGCGCGGTGGTCGAGCGCGAGCTGGCGCAGGGCGAGGTGCTGCTGGTGGATGCCGGCTGCCTGCTGGGCTTCGAGGGCAGCGTCGACTTCGACGTCACCATGATGAAGGGCATCACCAACGCCATCTTCGGCGGCGACGGCCTGTTCCTGGCGCACCTGACCGGGCCGGGCCGGGTCTATCTGCAGGGCCTGCCCTTCTCCCGCCTGGTCGACAGCATCGCCCATCACATGCCCAAGAAGAGCTGAGGCGGGCAAGGCCGAGACGGGGGCGGGGCCGCCGGCGGCGCGGTCGTCAATACGCGCCGAACGGCACCTGCGGTTCGGCGGTGCCGGCCGGAAAGCGGGCATGCACCAGGGTGCCGGCCCCCGGCCTGGAGCGGATCTCCAGGCTGCCGCCGTGCAGGGCCATCAGGTCCTGGCTGAGCGGCAGGCCCAGGCCCAGGCCGCCGGGGTTGGACACCATGGCGTTCTGGACCTTGCCGAACCGGGTCAGGGCCACCGCGACCTGGCCTGCATCCATCCCGACCCCCTGGTCCTCCACCGTCAGGACGAAGGACCCGTCGGGATGGCGCCGGCCGCGGACCTCGACACGCCCGGCGGGCCGGCTGAACTTCACGGCGTTGGACAGCAGGTTGACCAGCACCTGGGTGACGGCGGTGCGATCCACCGTCAGCACGGTGTCGAGCGGCCGTGCCTGGATCTCCACCCCGGCGGCCCGCGCCTGGTGGGCCACCAGGGTGACCGCGCGCGCCACCAGGTCGTCGGCGGCGGTCTCGCCGCGCGCGATCTCGTACTGGTGGGCCTCGATGCGGGAAATGTCGATCATGTCGTTGATGATGCCCAGCAGGTGCTGGCCGCTCTGCAGGACGTTCTCCGCATATTCCTGGTAGCGCCGCGAACCGATCGCGCCGAACAGCTGCAGCGCCATCGCCTCGGAATAGCCGTTGATGGCGTTCAGCGGGGTACGCAGCTCGTGGCTCATATTGGCGATGAACTGGCTCTTGGCGCGGTCGGCCGCCTGGGCCTGCATCGCCAGGTGGCTGTTCTCGATCGCGCGGGCGGAATTGCCGACGAAGTTGCGGTGGATCCGCGCCACCGTCAGGGACAGGAACAGGAAGAAGTTGACCACCAGGACCGCCAGCTCGACGGTCGCCTCCGGATAGCGCAGGAAGATCGCCACGAAGGTCGGGACGAAGGTGACGGCCATGAACAGGGCCGCCGCGGCCGGCACCAGCGCCAGGGTGACGGCGCCGCCGACCCCCATGCCGCAGACCACCACGACCAGCAGCAAGGCCTCGAAATCGCTGACCGTCGGCATGATCACGGCTGGCAGCACCGCCCAGTACAGGCTGCCGGCAAGGGCGTAGAGGCAGACCTTGGCGGTCAGCCGCCGCGGCGGCCGCTGCGGCCTCGCCTTGTGCCGGTTGCGCTGCCACCCGCGCAGCTGCAGGAGCGCGATCCCCAGCCCGGCCGCCGCCCAAAGAGACAGGAACAGGGCGCCGTCCGGCGACCAGATCGCAGATACCAGGAGGAGCGGGTTCACGATCCCGGCGATCGCGGAGATCAGCTGGTGCCGGTTGAGCTGCAGCAGCGTCTCGATCTCGATCTCGTTGCGGACCCAGCCGGGCTGTGCCGCGCCGCGGAAGCCCAGCCGGGCGGCCAGGGCCTGCCACATGCCCTTCAGGTCCGCGCGCAGGCCGGCCAGCCGGTCCGCGACAGGGGTGATGCGATTTTCGGATGCGGGGATGGAGGGGAACATCTGACCTGGCGTCGGTGGTTGGTCCTGCGGGGCGCGGGTCGGCCGGCGGCGCGCCGTGGCAGGGTCACGCCGCCTGCTTCTGGCTCTGCGCAGGCAGCAGCGGGAACTGCATCACGATCTGCCGCCCCGACGTGCCGCCGCTGCCGACCCGGAAGCGGACATGCGTCAGTTTCGCCAGGGAGGCGATCAGCGACAGCCGCAGCGCGGTCGGGTTGGAGGAGGGGAAGCCGTCGCTGTCGGGCAGCGCGCCTTGCGGGCGGAGCCCCGCCTCGGTGGTCATCTCCGGCGGCACGTCCTGCGTTCCCCAGGGCCGGTCGCCCTGTACCACCACGTTCGCCATGCCCGCGCCGCGATCCGCGTCGATGCGGAGCGTGACCGCCTGCGCATCCGCGGCCATCGCCACCTGGATCGACTGCATCAGCATCTGCTTCAGGCTGCGGCCGTCGGCCATCACCATCAGGTCGTCCGCCGGCGCCAGCACGGCGAGCAGCCGGATGCCCTGGGCCTCCGCCTGATGGTGCATCAGGTTGGTGGTACGCTGGACGAACTCGCCAAGGCTGTGCGGCTGTGCATCGAAGGTCATGCGGCCGGCCTCCGCGGCGCTGAGGTCGAGCACGTCCTGCAGGGTGGTCAGCAGGTCGCCGCCGCTGTCCCGGATGTCGCTGGCATAGCTGCGATAGCGGGTGGTGCCGACCGGGCCCAGCGCCTCCGCCGAGATCAGCTCGGCAAAGCCGATGACATGGTTCAGCGGCGTGCGAAGGTCGTGGCTCATGCTGGCCAGCAGCTCGAACTTCTCGCGGTGGACCCGCATCGCCTCGTCGCGCTGCGCCTCCGCGGTGTCCAGCGCGATGTCGAGCCGGGTGACGACTTCCTGCACGTTGGCCATCAGCACCCCCGCCCGGTCGTTGTAGCGGGTCGGCAGGGAGGGGATCGTCCGGTCCTCCAGATAGGCGCGCAGCGCCTGTGCGGCTGCGGATCCCGGCTCCAGAAGCCAGTAGAGCGCCGCCAGTGTCGCCGCCGTGCCGGCCAGGGTGGCCAGCAGCAGGGCAACCAGGATGTTGACCGAATCCGCCAGCGCCATGTCCGCGGACAGCAGCACGTAGAGGACCGCGACGATCATCGGCAGATGCACGCCGATGAAACTGACGGTCAGGATCTTGCCCAGATAGCTCGCCGGCCGCGGGGCGGCGCTCAGCATGGCATAGAGACGCATCGTGTCCCTCCTCTCTTCGGTCGGTTCAGGCCCCGATCCGGGTCGCCTGGGCCGCCGCCTGCTGCATGTTCTGGGACATGTCGTTGGCGACGGAGCTCTGCTCTTCCACCGCCGAGGCGGTGGAGGTGACGTAATCGAGGACTGTCTGCATCGAGTGGCGGATCGCATCGAGGGCGCCCACCACCTCGCCGGAGACGGCCTGCACGCCCTCGATCTCGCCGGTGATCTGGTCGGTGGCGCTGCGGGCCTGCCCGGCCAGGGTCTTCACCTCGCTGGCGACCACCGCGAAGCCCTTGCCGGCCGCGCCGGCGCGGGCGGATTCGATGGAGGCGTTCAGCGCCAGCAGGTTGATCTGGCCGGTGATGTCGTTGATCACGTCGACGATGCCGCCCATCGCCCTGGTCGCCTTGGCCAGCTTCTCCGTCGCCTCATGGGCGCCCATCACCAGGTTGAAGGCCTCCGTGGTGGTGGATTTCGACTTCCCCATGCTGGAGGCGATCTCGCTCACCGAGGCGTTCAGCTGCTCCGATCCGGCGGCGACGGATTCCATCATCTGCTGGACATGCTGCGCCCGCTTGCGGGCGATCACCTGTTCGGTGACGTCGGTGGCGTACTTGACCACCTTGATCGGCCGGCCGTTGAGGTCGAGGATCGGGTTGTAGGTGGCCTGAATCCAGATCTCCCGGCCGTCCTTGCCGATGCGGCAATATTCGCCGGACTCGAAGGTGCCGGCGCGCAGGCGGTCCCAGAAGGCCGCGTAGGCGGCGCTGTCGCGTTCGCCGGTGGCGACGAACATCCGGTGGTGCCGGCCCTGGATCTCCGACAGCCGGTAGCCGACCGCCTGCAGGAAATTGTCGTTGGCCCAGCGGATCGTTCCGTCCAGGTCGAACTCGATCACCGCTTGCGACTTGCCGATCGCCGCGATCTGGCTCGCATGGTCGGCGTTGCGAAGCTTCATCTCGGTGACGTCGGAGGCGTATTTCACCACCTTGAACGGGCGGCCCGCCAGGTCGCGGATCGGGTTGTATGTGGCCTGGATCCAGACCTCCCTGCCGCCCTTGCCGAAGCGGCAATACTCGCCGGCATGGAATTCGCCGCGGGCGAGCGATTCCCAGAACCGCCGGTAGGCCGCGCTCTCCCGCTCTTCCGGTGCGACGAAGATGCTGTGATGGCGGCCCTGGATCTCCGTCAGGTCGTAGCCCATCGCCTTCAGGAAGTTCTCGTTGGCGTCCAGGATGGTGCCGTCCAGGTCGAACTCGATCACCGCCTGCGACTTGGCGATCGCCGCGATCTGGCCCCGATGGTCGGCGGACTCGCGGGCCTGGGCGGTGATGTCGGTGGCGATCTTGATGATCGACACCGTCTCGCCCTTGCGGTCGAGCACGGGGTTGTAGGAGGCCTGGATCCAGACCTCCCGGCCGCCCTTGGCCAACCGGCGGAATGTCCGGGCCTGGTACGCCCCGTGCTTCAGCGACGCCCAGAAGGCCCGGTATTCGGCGCTGTCCCGCTCGGCCGGATCGACGAACATGCCGTGATGCGCGCCCTGGATCTCTGCCAGGCTGTAGCCCATCGTCTGCAGGAAGTTCTGGTTCGCCGTCAGGATCGTGCCGTCGGGGGCGAACTCGATGATGGCCTGGCTGCGGCCGATCGCGGCCAGCTTTGCAGCAAGCAGTCGGCGATCCGAACGGTCGAGGGTGAGCATGGGGCGTTCCGCTATGATGATCAGGGAGAATAAATAGACGATTGTATCTACGGACCACGCCCTCAGGCGGATCTCTGGAACTCATGGGCGCAATCGACCCAGGCAAGCGCGACCCGTTCCAGTTCCTCGGCGGCGCCGTCATGGGCTTCCGCCCGGTCCCATGCCTTGCCTGCGACGGCGAGGCGGTCCGGCTGGGCCGGCCCGGCATGATGCGCGAACAGCACGGCTGCCACGTCCCTGCCGGCGCCGCGCAGCGGCAGCACCAGGCGGTCGCAGATCCTGCCGGCGGCGCTGCCGCGCAGCACCTTCCGGCGGCTGAAGACGATGCGCTCGCCGAACGCGCTTTCCAGGAAGACGGCGCGGTCCAGCCGGCCCACCGGCGACGGATCCTCCGCGCCGCCGGCGATCCGGCCGGCGCAGTCCGCCCCGGCAAGGGCGGCCAGGGCGGCGCCCAGGACCCGGTACCTGAACTGCCCCAGCGCCGGCATCAGGTCGGCGATGCCGTAGTGGGCGGTATGGCCGGAGGCGAACAGCGGCTCGAGATCCTGCAGGCCGGGAAGCCGGGTGCCGCTCGCGGCCCCGGTCCAGGCCCGGAACGCCTGCAGGGCGGCGCCGTCCGCGGCCAGGCGCTGCCGCAGCAGGAGCGGGGTGATACGGCTGCCGGCCGCAACGGTCGTCATCCCGCCGCACCTAAGCGCCTGGCGGCCCGAAGAGCCCCGCAGGTCCCGTGTCCATGGTCAATCGCTTTGATCATGGGGTGAAGCTACGGGATACTTATCCCAAGGAAGTACGCGAGATATCCCAGCTTTGAGATATATGGACCGCCCGGGGAATTGGACGCCGGGCGGCTCCGGCGAAGGGGCCGGTCACAGAGGCGGTGAAGGTGTCGGAACAGTCCGAGGAAGCGCGGATCCTTCTCGTGGAGGACGAGCCCACGGTCAGGGACCTGCACGAGGCGATCCTGGTCAGTGCGGGGTTTGCGACCCGCGTGGCGGACAATCTCGCCGACATGCGGCGCGAGCTTCGCCGGTCGCGCTACGACATCGTGCTGCTGGACCTGCGGCTGCCCGACGGCAATGCGCTGGACGCCATCCCTGAGATCCGCGCCAACACCTCGGCCGGGATCATCGTCGCCACATCCAGCCGGGACCAGGGCGAACGGCTTGCCGGGCTGGAGCGCGGCGCCGACCAGTTCCTGGAGAAGCCGATCCATCCGCGCGAGCTGCTCGCCCGGGTGCGCAACGTCATCGGCAGGCTGCGGAGCCCGGATGGCATCCAGGAGGCGCTGGTCTACCGCTTCGAGGGCTGGACCGCCGACCTGCTGGCCCGCAAGGTGACGTTCGCCGATGGCGGCGACGTGCATCTGACGGACCGCGAGTTCCGCCTGCTGGAGGCCCTGATCCGCAACGGCGACAAGCCGGTGCACCGCGAACGGCTGATCGCGCTTCTCTCCGGCGACGACGACGCCACCGAACGGGCGGTCGACAAGGTGGTCTACCGCACCCGGCTGAAGCTGCACGAGCATCTGGGGCACAATGCCCCGCTGATCGAGACCGTGCACGGCTACGGCTATCGGCTGATCGCCAGATCCCTCTAGGCCGGGCTACTGTCCTCCCTTTCCGCCCCGGCCCCCCTTTCCGGCTCCGGCCCCCCTTCCGGATCCGGTCTCCGGGGCCGGCCGGTGCGCGGCATCTGCTCAGGAGCAGGACATGCAGGGCGCAATCTGGGAGCATCTTTTCGACAACGGCTACATGCCGCACGGCTACTGCCTGCTCTGGGACCCGCTGCTGTTCTGGGCGCATGCCGGCTCCGACGCCCTGATCGCGGCGAGCTATTTCTCCATCCCGGCGGTGCTGATGGTGTTTGCCCTGCGTCGGCGCGAGTTCCAGTTCCGCTGGGTGCTGTTCCTGTTCGGCGCCTTCATCGTCTGCTGCGGCCTGACCCACCTCTTGGGGATCTGGACCCTGTGGGTCGGCAGCTATGGCATCGAGGCGGTGGTGAAGGTGGCGACGGCGCTGGTCTCCGTCGCCACGGCGATCGCCCTCTGGCCGCTGATCCCCAGGGTGCTGGCCCTGCCCAGCACCAGCGACCTGGAGCGGCGCAACCAGGCCCTGGCGGAGGAAGTCGCCCGCCATGAGCGGACGCAGGCGGAGCTCGCCGTGCTGAACCGCGAGCTGGAGGACCGGGTCGCCGCACGCACTGCCGACCTCGCCGCGAAGAACGACCAGCTGGCCGCCGCGATGCGGCGGGCGGAGGAGGCGAACGAGGCCAAGGGCCGCTTCCTGTCGATGATGAGCCACGAGATCCGGACCCCGCTCAACGCGGTCATCAACATGGCCGACCTGATGATCGAGGCGGAGCGCGGCGGCAGCGACAGGGGCTATCTGGGTGCCATCGCGACCTCGTCGAAGGCGCTTCTGGGCATCGTCGAGGACATCCTGGACCTGTCCCGGATCGAGGCGGGACGGATCCGCATCCAGCCGGTGCCGGCATCGGTCGAGGATATCGTGGAGGAGGTGGTGCAGTCCGTCGCGCCGCTGGCGCATCGCAAGGGCCTGGACATCGCCAGCACGATCGGCCCCGGCGTCCCGGCCGAGATGCGCATCGACCCGGCGCGGGTGCGCCAGATCCTGCTGAACCTGATCGGCAATGCCGTGCGCTATACCGAGGCGGGGTGGGTGCATGTCGATGTCGACCTTGTCGCCGGCGATGGCGGCCGCGAGCTGGTCTTCGACGTGGTCGATACCGGCGTCGGCATCGACCCGGCCGACCATGGCCGCATCTTCGAGCGCTTCACCCAGGTCGGCGCCGGGCAGGGGGAGGCCGGCGGCACCGGGCTGGGACTGACGATCTCGCGCCAGCTGGCGGAGCGCATGGGCGGGCGCATCACCCTGCGCAGCCGTCCCGGCGAGGGCAGCGCCTTCCGCCTCGCCCTGCCGCAGGCGGAGGCCGGCGATCCCCCGGTCCTGGCTTGCGGCGCGGCGGTGACCCTGCTGGGGCCGCCGTCGCGCACCCGGCAGGCCCTTGCCGCGACCCTGGTCCATGCCGGCGCCGAACTGCGGCTGATCGACGATCCGGACATATCTGATGCGGCCGGGCCCGATGCGGCCGGACCAGATCCCGCCCGAGCAGATCCCGCCCATGCGGCCGGCGCGGCGGCGCGCCGGGTCGCCCTCGTCGTCCTGCCGCTGGGCGGCGACAGCCGCGCGGCGGCGCAGGACTGGTGCCGCCGGGCGCAGGCGGTCGCCGGGCGGGTGGTGCTGCTCGTGCCGCTGGGCGGCGGCTTCGCCGACTATGACCGGCTTGCCGGCCCGGGCGTGCAGGTGGAGACCTATCCGGTCGGCCGCCTGCGCCTGCTGGAATGCCTGCAGGGCGACCGCGCGGCGGCCGGCAGTGCCGTGGCTGCCGACACGGCGCGGCCGCTGGACGGGGTGCGGGTCCTGGTGGTCGACGACAACCAGGAGAACCGCCTGGTGGCGGCCCGGGCGCTGGAACGGTCCGGTGCCGAGGTGCGCACCGTGACCGGCGGCGCAGCCGCGCTCTCCGCCATCGGCGCCGCGGCCTTCGACCCGGCAGCTTTCGATGTCGTGCTGCTGGACCTTCGGATGCCGGGCCTGGACGGCTTTGCGACGGCGCAGCGGATCCGGGCGCTGCCCGGCCCCGCGGCGCGGCTGCCGCTGCTGGCGGTTTCCGCCAGCATCACGCCGGAGACCATCGCGGCGCTGGATCGCGCCGGCTTCGACGGCCATCTCGCGAAGCCGTTCCGGCCGCGCGACCTGCGGCAGGCCGTGGCACGCCACGCCCTGCGGCTCTCCGCCGACCAGGGCGACCGCGAACCGGTACCGCGGCGTGTGGCGGCGGGGGAGCTGCCGGTGTTCGACGCCAGCATCCTCGGTGCCGCCGTCGAGCAGACCGACCGCGGCACCGTGCAGCGGATCATCGACGGCTTCCTTGGCCGGGTCGACGGGCAGCTGGCCGCGGTCGACGGCGCGGCGCCGGGCGAGCCCCTGGCCGACGCCCTGCACAGCCTGGCCGGCAGCGCCGGCGCGGTCGGCCTGATCGAACTGGCCCGGCTGTGCAGCGACGCAGAACAGCGGCTGCGCGGCGGCGCTGGCGACGTCGATCCGGCCGTGATCCGCGCGGCGGCGGCCCGCGCCATCGACGCCCTGCGCGCCTGGCGCAGCGGGCCGCCGGGCTGAGGCGGTGCCCTGGCCTGTCGCGGCAGGGGGCGGCACAATCGGGTGGCGACGGGCCGAGCCGGGGAGGGAGACGATCGATGGGTGCCAGCGCCGGAGCCATGGCAGGCGCCGCGGATCGGCAGGACGCCGTCCTGCCGCCGGACATGCCGGAGGATGTCGCTGCGGTCTTCGCGGGCTATCCGGCGGCGGTCCGGCCCCGCCTGCTCGCGCTGCGCGCGCTGATCCTGGAGACCGCCGCCGCGACCCCTGCCGCCGGGCCGCTCACGGAGACCCTGAAATGGGGCGAACCGGCCTATCTGACCGAAGCGACCGGCGCGGGCAGCACCCTGCGCATCGGCTGGAAGCCGGCGCAGCCGGAACGCTGCGCCCTGCTGTTCCACTGCCGCACGACCCTGGTCGAGGATTTCCGCCGGCTGTCCGGCGGCAGCCTGTCCTTCGAGGGCAATCGCGCGGTGCTGCTGCCGCGCGACGGCCCGCTGCCGGAAGCGGAGCTGCGCAGCTGTATCGCGATGGCCCTGACCTACCGCCTGGACAGGCGTGGCGCCGGGCGGCGCGGCAGGACCTGAGTCCGCCGCGGCTCAGGCCCGGGCGCGGGATCAGACCCGGCCGGCGGCGGTTTCCGCCGCGCGGTGGGCGGCCTTCGCCTCGGCCTCGGCCATCCCGTCATATTCGGGGGCATGGTGCAGCGCCGCGCCATGGGTCGGACAGCGGGGCGGGTCGCCGCGCAGCGCCTCGTAGCGGCGGTCGGCATAGATGCAGCGCACCGAATGCGTGCTGAACTGCGGCTGGCAGACATAGTAGATCCGCTTCGCCATCTGCGAGGGCCTCCGGATGGTCTCACGCCGTCGCTGCGCCGGCACCGCCCGGCGGCAGGCAGCCTGATGATGTGGAACAAGGCGATCGGGACGGCACCGCATCAACGCGGTGCCGTCGCGTTTCTGCCCGCGGGGGGATGCGGCGGGCAAGCTCGCATCTGGTCGCACCGTGCCGGCTGCTCAACCTGCCGCAGCACCGACGACGTCCTGGTTCCTCGCCCAGGGCGCCCGGCTCAGCCGCTGCGCCAGGTGGTCGATCACCACCCGGACCCGGGCCGGGCGCCGGCGCCCCGGCGGGGTCAACAGGTGCAGCGCGATGTCGGGCAGCCGCCAGCCGGGCAGCACCTCCTCCAGCCGGCGGTCGCGCAGCGCCTGCCAGACCAGGAATTCGGGCTGGGCGGCGATCCCGGCACCGGCCAGCAGGGCCGGCATCAGGGCATCGGCATTGTTCGCCGCCAGCCGGCCGGACAGGGACACGGCGAAGGCACCCTCGCCGTCATGCTGCAGGCGCCACAGGTCCGGCGGCCGCAGGTTGGTGTAGGTCAGCGCCGCCATCCCCTCCAGCTCGCGCGGGTGGCGCGGCCGCCCGGCCCGCTCCAGATAGGCCGGCGCCGCCACCAGCGGCCGCCGCACCGCGCAGAGCCGCCGCGCCCGGATCGCGGAATCCGCCAGGCTGGCGATGCGCAGGGCGACGTCGATGCCCTCCGCCACCAGGTCGGTCTCCGCGTCGCTCAGCACCATCTCCACCGCCAGGCCGGGATGCCGGTCCAGCAGCTCCGGCAGCAGCGGCGCCACATGGTGCAGCCCGAACGACATCGGCAGGGCCAGCCGCACCCGGCCCTGCGGCAGCTCCGCCTGGGCCGTGGCCTCCGCCTCCGCCGCCTCGCCGTCGGCCAGGATGCGGCGCGCCCGGTCCAGCACCGTGCGGCCGCTCTCGGTCAGGGACAGCCGCCGCGAGGTGCGGTGCAGCAGCGGCACGCCCAGCCGCGCCTCCAGCCGGCCGACCGCCTTCGACACGGTCGGCTTGGAGAGCTGCAGCGCCTCTGCCGCGCGGGCGAAGGAACCGGTCTCCGCCACCTTGGCGAAGATCGCCCAGGCGGCCAGGTCGGGCAGGCTCATCGATAAAGATCCGTCATCGGTATCATGCGATTGTTTCTGTTTATTCAGATTCGCCCAGGGCCTATCTGTCGGCAAGCGCCAATGCGATGGCGGCATTCTTTGCATCGGAGAAACGGAAATGATCGAGCTGCGCGGCTTCGACACCCTGGGCGGGGAGAACCATGGCTGGCTGGATGCGAAGCACCACTTCTCGTTCGCCGGCTATCATGACGATGCCCGCATGGGCTGGGGCGGCCTGCGGGTCTGGAACGACGACACGATCGCGCCGCAGAGCGGCTTTCCCCCGCATCCCCACCGCGACATGGAGATCGTGACCTATGTCCGGCAGGGCGCGATCAGCCACGAGGACAATCTGGGCAACAAGGGCCGCACCGAGGCCGGCGACGTGCAGGTGATGAGCGCCGGCACCGGCATCGTGCATGCCGAATACAATCTGGAGGACGAGGTCACGCAGATCTTCCAGATCTGGATCCTGCCCACCAGTCGCGGCGGCAGCCCGAACTGGGGCGCCCGCCCCTTCCCGAAGGGCGACCGGGCGGGCCGCTTCGTCACCCTGGCCAGCGGCTTCGCCGAGGATGGCGACGCCCTGCCGATCCGCAGCGACGCAAGGGTGGTGGGCGCCACCCTGCGGGCAGGCGAGAGCCTCGACTATCCGCTCGATCCCGGCCGCCACGCCTACCTGGTGCCGGCGACCGGCCGGGTGCGGCTCGGCGATCTGGAGGTCCGCGCCCGCGACGGCGCCGCGATCCGCGACCAGGAGACGCTGACCGTGACCGCGCTGGAGGACAGCGAGCTGATCCTGGTGGAGACCGCCTGAGGACTGTCCTGGGGCACCGCCCCGAGGCATCTCAGGGCCGCGACCTGCGCCGCCCTCGGGGCGTCGGCGAATGCTGTGCCCCGCCGTGCCGCCGCACTCCCAGGGTGCGGCGGCACGGCGACGGCAAAGCTGCCGACTGGTGCGCGCCGCCGGGGGCGTCGGGACCAGGCGGTGCCCGGCCCGGCCCGATCGCATCCTTGGCGCCAGAGATCGGGCCCGAGGCTGCATGACCCGGCAATGCCCGGCGTTTCACCCCATGCCTCCGTCCCGGGGATATGGCCGGCTTGCGGGCCTGGGCTTCAGGTCCTGGCCGCCCTGGCGAGGTCGCGGGCCAAGGCGGTGAACGCCCGAAGGGCGGCGGAGGGATTGCGCCGGCCGGGATAGTAGAGGCAGAGATCGCCGAGTGGCGGCGTCCAGTCGTCGAGCACGCGCCTGAGGCGGCCGGCTGCGATATCGTCGCGCACGTCCTGTTCCAGGAAATAGCCCAGTCCGACACCTTCCAGGACCGCGGCGCGGGCCAGGCTGGCCTCGTCCAGGGTGATCGGCCCGGTCACGTCGATCTGGGCTGTCTCGCCACGTTTCTCGAAATGCCACCTGAACAGCGCGCCGTTCGGCAGGCGGATGCGGATGCATCGATGCCCGGTGAGGTCGGACGGCGTGCGCGGCTTGCCATGCCGCATGATGTAATCCGGGCTGCCGACGACGGCGTGGCGCTGCGGCCGGCCGAGCGGCACCGCGATCATGTCGGCGGGAACCAGGTTCGACCGGCGCAGGCCCAGGTCGAAGCCATCGGCGACGATGTCGACCAGCCGGCCCTCGGTCACCAGGTCGACATGCACCTCGGGGTGGCGGCGCAGGAATTCGATCACCAGCGGCGAGATGACCTCCCGCGCGCCCGCCGCGAAGGCGTTGATGCGCAGGGTCCCCGACGGCTTCGCCTGCCGCGAACGGGCGCCCTCCATGGCGCCATGGATGTCCTGCAGGGCCGGGCCGACCTGCTCGACGAAGGCACGGCCGGCCTCTGACAGCGCGACGCTGCGCGTCGTCCTGTTGAACAGGCGCACCCCCAGGCCCGCCTCCAGCTTCGCCACGGCGTTGCTCAGCGCCGTGGTCGACATCCCCAGCGCCAGGGCCGCGCCGCGGAACGACCCCTCGCGGGCCACGGCGATGACGGCGTCCAGATCATTGAGGCCGGTCCGGTACATCGCGACATTTATCCCGGTTTTCGTGATGACGCATACCAGTTTGTTCCACTTATCGGGATTCGCTTCAACGCTTAGATCGCTGGCAGACGACACCCTCAACCCCGGAGACGGACATGAAGATGCCAGCCCCTGTCCAAGCCTATTTCGACGCCGACCGATCCGCCGACGGCGCCTTCCCGGTGGAGGCATTCGCCCCTGACGCCACCGTCAGGGACGAAGGCAAGGCGCATGCCGGCCGCGACGCCATCGCCGCCTGGTGGCAGGCGGCCAAGACGGCATACCGGCACAGCACGGAACCCTGCGAGATCGCGGAGCAGGACGGCGCCACGACAATCGTGCTCGGCAGGGTCACCGGACAGTTTCCGGGCAGTCCGGCCATGCTCCGCTTCGCGTTCCGGCTCGACGGTGGCCGGCTCGACGGCGGCCGGATCGCCGCGCTGGAGATCGGCGCATGAGCGACTTTCTCCAGCTTCAGGGAAAGCGGGCGCTGGTCACCTCCGGCACGAGGGGGGCCGGCGCTGCGACCGTCGCGCTGTTCCGGCAGCTCGGCGCGCAGGTGTTGACCACGGCGCGGTCGCGCCCGGCGGCAGAGCCCGCGGCGATGTTCGTCGCCGCCGACCTGACGACGGCGCAGGGCTGTGCCGACCTCGCCGCCGCGGCGCGGGACCGCCTGGGCGAGATCGACATCCTCGTCCACATGCTCGGCGGCTCGACGGCACCGCCAGGCGGTTTCGCGGCCCTGGGCGATGCGGAATGGGCGGCGGAGCTCGACCTGAACCTGATGCCCGCCGTGCGGCTGGACCGGGCGCTGTTGCCCGCCATGGTCGCGCGCGGGCGCGGCGCGGTCATTCATGTGACCTCGATCCAGGCCAGCCTGCCGCTGCCGGAGGCGACGACCGCCTATGCCGCCGCCAAGGCGGCGCTCTCCACCTACAGCAAGAGCCTCTCCAAGGAGGTCTCCCCGAAGGGGGTGCGGGTGGTCCGCGTGGCCCCGGGCTGGATCCGGACCGAGGCCTCCGTCCGGCTGGCGGCGCGGCTCGCCAGGGACGCCGGCACCGACCTGGAAGGCGGCGAGCGAATCATCATGGACGCGCTCGGCGGCATTCCGGTCGGCCGGCCGTCGTCGCCGGAGGAAGTGGCCAGCCTCGTCGCGTTCCTCGCCTCCGACCGTGCCGCGACCATCACCGGCGCAGAGGTTGTCATCGACGGCGGCACGATTCCCACCGCCTGAGGACGATCCCTGCGACCGGCAACGCAACCGAATTCCAGAACCAGATGGATTGGATCATGACCACTTCCTTCCGCAGCACGATCGCCGCGGCCATGGCGTTTCTCGCCGTCGCCGTCGCTGGCGGCGCGCAGGCCGGGCCCGGCGACCGCATCCCCGACGATCAGGTCGTGCGCAATGTCGTGCTCGTTCACGGCGCCTTCGCCGACGGCTCGGGCTGGCGCGGCGTCTATGACAACCTGACCGCGCGCGGCTACACGGTCGCCGTCGTGCAGAACCCGCTGACCTCGTTCGCGGATGACGTGAAAGCCACCCGCCGCGTCCTGGCCCGCCAGGACGGCCCGGCCATCCTGGTCGGCCATTCCTATGGCGGCTCGGTGATCACCGAGGCCGGCGTCGATCCGCGCGTGGCGGGCCTGGTCTATGTCTCGGCCCTCGCCCCCGATGTCGGCGAGAGCACGGGCGACCAGTTCGCCGAGATCCCGCCGCCGCCGGAATTCGTGATCGAACCCGGCCCCGACGGCTTCGGCTTCGTCAACATGAAGCTGTTCAAGGCCGGCTTTGCCGGCGACACGTCCGATGCGGACGCGGCCTTCCTGCGCGATTCCCAGGTGCCGATCAACATGGCGATCTTCGACGCGCGGCTCACCCAGGCCGCGTGGCGCAGGAAGCCGAGCTGGGCGATCGTCGCGACCCAGGACCGCGCCATCGCGCCGCGCCTGCTGACGCGGCAGGCCGAACGCATCGGCGCCAGGATCACCGAGGTCGCGGCGAGCCACCTGCCGTTCCTCACCCAGCCGCAGGCCGTGGCCGACGTGATCGACCATGCCGCGCGCACCGTGTCGCGGGCCGTCGCCCGCTGATCCTGCCACCCCGGCCCTTTCCCAACCGAACCCGACAAGTTCCGCAATTGCGGCGTTGCCGGACCGCGCCTCCCTGGAGCAGTCCTGGGCGCGGCCCGGCCGCCGGACAGGAAAGCGCATGGTGGAAGAGGCCGGGGGTGCCGCCATCACCGACATGCTGAGAGCAGCACGGCCAGAATGGGCCGCGACGACATGTCGGTCGTGGATGCAAGCCTCCATGTCCACGGCATCGACGCGCTGCGGCTGGCCGATGCCTCGATCATGCCGCGGGTGACGACCGGCAACACCCAGGCCCCCTGTGCCGTCATCGGCGCGCGGGCCGCCGAAATGATCCGCGCGGCACACGGCCTCTGACCCCAGTGCGCGGGCGGGAGATCGCCCGCGCCATGGTCATGGCGTTGCCGCCGCCGTCATGCGCGGGGGCTGGCAGGCTTTGCGTTGGGGAGGGAATGGCGCGCCCGACACGATTCGAACGTGTGACCTCTGCCTTCGGAGGGCAGCGCTCTATCCAGCTGAGCTACGGGCGCCCATATGCGGGCCGCGGCGAGGGCGGTCCGGATCGGGACCGGGTGTTTAGCACGGGCGGGCGGTGGCGTCCATCCACGCCGGCCGGGCGGCGGTCCCGAAGCATGGCGTCGCTCCGTCTCACGGCGCGACGATGTCGGCGGCCGTAACCGGCAGGTGCCGGAAGCGCCTGCCGGTCGCGTCGTGGATCGCGTTCAGGCAGGCGGGAACCACCGGGACCATCACGATCTCGGCGATCCCCCGTGGCGGGTCGCCGGGCCCGTCCGGCGGCAGGGTCTCCACCACGATGTCCCGCAACGGCAGGTCCCGCGCGCGCACCACCTGGTAGCGGTTGAGGTTCCAGCTGCCATTGCCCGGCCCGTCCTCGTAGAGCGGCAGATACTCGGTGAGGGCATGGCCGATGCCCATCGCAATGCCGCCCTGCGCCATGCCGGAGACCAGCTGCGGCACGATCGCCCGCCCGCAATCCAGCACCTCGTGCACGGCCAGCACCCGGGTCGTGCCGTCGCTGCGGTCGACGGACAGGGCCACCACCGCGCCGCAGAGCGCGGCATAGGTCTCGCTCACCCGTTCCGTGGCCGCCGGCGGGAACGTCACCGAGCGGCGGTCCTGCACCTGCCAGCCGCCGCCGCCGCGCCGCAGGGCCAGCGCGTCGATCTCCGCGTTCCAGGCCTCGGTCCCGATGGCGAATTCCGCCCGCGCCCATTGCCAGCGGCTGAAGGCATGCACCATGACGCCGGTGATCCGCCCCGTGGCATGGCAATGCGCCGCCAGCCGGGCGAAGGGCAGGGGCGCCCGGCCCGGCAGGGTCAGCGCGCCGTCGACCCATGCCAGCGCGTCGGGGGGCGGGCCGTCCAACCCCGGGCCGTCGAATGCCCGGCCATCGGATGCCGGGCCGTCGCCGATCTGCCAGAGCTCCCGCGCCGCCGGCCAGAGGCCGAAGCGCAGCAGCGCCCGGGCCGCTTCCGCCACCGCATGGGTGGTGACCGGTGCGCCGACCGAGGCGCCGGCGCGGCTGGAGATCACCGGCACCCAGCGCGGGTTCGCCGCGGCCGCATCCTGGTCCTGCTGGGTCATGGTCAGCGGGTCGCCGGAGGAGACCAGGCCGAGCGGCGCCCAGAGCGGCCCCACGGGGTCCAGGACCAGCCGGTCGGCGCTGCGCCCCAGATGGTCGGCGACCCGCGCGGCGGCCGCGGTGCCGGTCCCGCTGCCCATCTCGACGGTGCTGGCGGCGAGTTCGATCCGGCCCCCGGCATCGAAGCTGATTGCGGCCAGCGCGCCGTCCTGGCCGGTGCCGTACTTGAACATCGCGCAGGCCAGCCCGGTGCCGTAGGCGAGGGCGGGATGCGCCGCCTCGAAGGCGCGCCGGGCCGCCGCGCGTCCGGCCCAGAGCGGCGCCTGCGCCAGCCGGTCCAGCAGCGCCTCGCTGCGCAGGGTGACCACCGGCACCGCGCCGGTCAGGTTGCGCCAGCCGGTCCGCATCGCGTTCCGCCGCCGCAGCGCGACCGGGTCGATCCGCAGCTGCACCGCGACCTCGTCCACCAGGCATTCCATCGCGGTGATCGACTGCAGCGCGCCGAAGCCGCGCATCGAGCCGGCGGTCACGCCGCGCGACGGCCGCGCGACCGTGGTGATGTCGCTGCGCGGCAGGTAGTACATCGAGCCGGCCGAGATCGCCGCGACATCGGCCACGCTGGCGGAGTAGTTCGCGGTGCCGCCGCCGTCGAGCGAGAGGTCGCAGGCATAGGCGGTGAAGGCGCCGTTCTCCGGGTCCACGCCGAGCCGGCTGTCGATCGTGACGGCATGCCGCTTGAGGCCGAGCTGGAACTGCTCGAAGCGGTCGAGCGCGAGCCGCACCGGCCGGCCCTCGGCGAACAGGCCGGCCAGGGCCACGTAGGTCGGCAGCAGCGGCATGTCCTTGCCGCCGAAGGCGCCGCCCAGAGAGGCGAAATGGCCCTCCAGCTGCCGGATCGCATAGGGCGCCGCCGCTCCGTCCAGGAGCGCGCCGATCGCCCGCAGCGTCTCCGCCGGCGCCTGCACGCCGAGCAGCAGCGACAGGCGCCCGTTGGCCGCATCGTGCCAGGCCAGGCCGCTCTCGGGCTCCATGAAGACATGGTCGGTCGACTGGGTCCGGAAGCGCTGCCGGAACAGCCGGCCCGCCTGCCCGCCCTCGAGCGCCGCGCGGATGCCGTCGCCGAGTTCCGCGGCCCGCCGCGTCGCGGCGGCATCGGCCTCCGGCCAGGCGGCCGGCCGGCCGCGCCGCAGCCGCGGCGGCACCACCCAGCCGTCCTGCGCGGGCGAGAACAGGTCCGGGCCGGCGGGGTTGGCACCGCCGACGCGGGTGAAGCGGTTCGCGCCATAGGGCGGGCGGTCCTCCGCCCCGGTCCGCGCGCCGAACCGCATCGTCCCCGTCGCCCCGCGCAGCATCTGCCGCGCCACCGCGAAGCGGCCGATGTCGCGGAACAGCAGCAGGGCCACGGGCTGTCCCAGATAGGCCGGCGTGCGACCCGCCGGGCAGAGCAGGTCCTCGGTGAAATAGCCGCCGGCGCGGATTCCGGCGGCCACCAGGTCCGCCGCCGTCACCACCCGGTCGGGCCGCAGCGCCGGCGGCAGCATCGAGAGGTCGATGCCGGCGAAGCGGCGCTGCGCCTCGGGCGCCAGCAGCAGCATCGCGTGGCCGGTCTCGCCGGGCCAGCCGTCCATGTCGGCGGCACGGAAATCCCTGGCATAGAGCTTCGCACCGGTGACCTTGGCATGGCCGTCGATCCGGCCGCGCGGCGGACCGGTGCCGTCGCCCGCCCAGCCCGGGGCCGCCGGCATCGCCGCGTCGGCGGAGAATCCGGCCTGCGCCGCCAGCGGCACCATCGCCAGGCTGATGCCGGCGGCGGTGCTGCCGAGCAGGAAGCGCCGGCGGCTCCAGGGACTTGCCGTCACCCTCCTGGGCCCCTCTCAGCCCTCGCCGCGGCGCCAGCCGCCGGGGGTGGTGCCGTAGCGCGCCTTGAAGGCGCGGCTGAACGGCGCCGGGTCGGCGAAGCCGGCGGCGAGCGCGATATGGGCGATCGGCAGATGCGCGCTGGCCGGTGCGCGCAACGCGGCGGCGGCGGCGGCGAGGCGGCGGTGCTGCAGCTCGGCGGTGAAGCTGCTGCCCCGTTCCGCGAACAGGGCCTGCAGGCTGCGGCGGGACAGGGCGAAGGCGGCGGCGACCCGGTCCAGGCCCAGGCCGGGATCGCCGAGATGCCGGTCCAGGTGGCGGCAGATCGCCAGGTGCAGGGCGTCGCGGCGGGCGCGGCGGCCGTCGGCGCGCAGGCCCGGTGCACCGGCCCCGGTACTGGCACCGGCCGGGTCGGCCAGGGCCATCGCGGTCAGGTCCAGCAGCATGGCGAACAGCCGGTCGCGGCCGGCTCCATCCAGATGCGCGGCGCCCTCCGCCAGGGTCAGCGCGGTCTCCCGCAGCAATGGGCCCAGCACCGGATGGGCCGAGACCAGGTGCGGCCGGTCGGCGAGGCCGTCCCGCAGCCGGTCCTGCAGCGCCGCGCGCGGGATCCAGAACGAGGCGACGCCGAGTTCCGGCCGGCCATGAGCCAGGTCGAACGGCGCGTCGGAGGAGAACAGGCCGACATCGCCGGCGCGCAGGGTCACCGTCTGCCCCGCCTGCGCGATGCGGCATTCGCCCAGGGTCTCCAGGTTCAGGTAGAAGCAGGCGTCCGGCGCCGCGGCGATCTCCGCCCGCGTGCGGCGCACCAGGTGGGCGCTGGCGCGGACCCGGTTGAGGGCAGCGCCGCCGGCAAGCGGCCGATGCTCCAGCCGTGCGCGGAACGGCCGGTCCTGCGGCCGGTCCTGCTCCGGCACCAGTGTCATGAACGCCTCGCAGATGCCGTCGCGGTAATAGGCGAAGGCCTCCGCGTCGCGCACCTCGCGCGTGTCCCAGACCTTCGGTTCTGCGGCGGTTCCGGCAGTCCCGGCCACCATCCTTGTCCCTCCCCTGCCCGCGATCCTGCGCAGCGGGTCAATAGTCCTGCGCCGGCGGTCAAGGCGCAACGGTGCGACGGCTGCTAGTCTGGGGCAGGTCGGCGCCTGGCCATCCCACGCACGGCATCGGCGCCGCGGGGAAACGTGAAGACAGGGAGACGGAGATGGGAACCTACGTCCTGGTGCATGGCGCCTGGCATACCGGCGAGCTCTTGGAGGATGTGGCGGCGCCGATCCGCGCCGCCGGGCATGAGGTGCATTGCCCGACGATCGCCGGCAACCGGCCGGGCGACGGCAAACGCACCGGCCTGGCGGAGGCGATCGCGTCGATCGCCGACTATCTGGCGGAGAAGGACCTGAACGACGTGGTCCTGATGGGCCACAGCTATGGCGGCATGGTGATCACCGGCACCGCCGACCGGGAGATGGCGCGGATCCGCCGCCTGGTCTACTGGAACGCCTTCGTGCCCAATGACGGCGAGGCGCTGAACGACATGGTGCCGCCGCACTATGTCACCCTGTTCGACCAGATCGCCGGCCAGAGCGATGACAATTCGGTGATGCTGCCCTTCCCGATCTGGCGGGAGGCGTTCATCAACGATGCCGATGCCGCCCTGGCGCAGAGCGCCTATGACAAGCTGAACCCGCATCCCTATGGCACCTTCACCGATGCCATCTCGCTGAAGGCGAACCCGGCGGAGATGCCGGTGGCGAAGTCCTACATCAACTGCACCGAAGACACGGCGCTGCCGCACAGCGCGACCTGGCATCCGCGGCTGTCGGAAAAGCTGGGCCTGTTCCGCCTGGTGCAGTGTCCGGGCAGCCATGAGCTGTGCTTCACCGATCCCGGCCTGCTGGCGGAGAAGATCATGCTGGCGGGCCGCGACTGAGGCCGGCGCGCAATCGCATCGGGGCGGCGGCCCCGCCGGCGCCTGTTGCCGGCGCCTGATCCCGGCGGGGCCGCTGCAACCTGCAATTGTGGTATCCGGGGCCGCCGCGGCGACCCTGCGTTGACCCCCCGCATGCGCTGCGGCTACCCTTGGCCGAATGAGCAGAACGCAACACGTCGGCACTGAACCGACGGGGGGCTGATGGACGATCCTGGGATGGCGGAGCGCGTCGACGACGCGCATGTCCGCTTTCATGACGTACAGAAGAGCTACGACGGCGAAACGCTCGTCGTGAAGAACCTCAACCTCGACATCAGGCGCGGCGAGTTCCTGACCCTGCTCGGACCATCCGGGTCGGGCAAGACGACATGCCTGATGATGCTCGCCGGCTTCGAGGCGGCGACCCACGGCACCATCAGCCTGGACGGCGAGCGGATCGACAATGTGCCGCCGCATCGCCGCGGCATCGGCATGGTGTTCCAGAACTACGCTTTGTTCCCGCACATGACGGTGGCGGAGAACCTGGCCTTCCCGCTGAAGGTGCGCCGGCTGGGCCGCGCCGATATCGAGGCGCGGGTGAAGCGCGCGCTGGAGATGGTGGAGATGCCGGACTTCGCCGCGCGGATGCCGGCGCAGCTGTCGGGCGGCCAGCAGCAGCGGGTGGCGGTGGCGCGCGCTTTGGTGTTCGAGCCGGCGCTGGTGCTGATGGACGAGCCGCTGGGCGCGCTGGACAAGAACCTGCGCGAGCAGATGCAGTACGAGATCAAGCATATCCACGAGAATCTCGGCGTGACCGTGGTCTACGTCACGCACGACCAGAGCGAGGCGCTGACCATGTCGAACCGGATCGCCGTGTTCGACGACGGCATCATCCAGCAGCTGGCGGAGCCGCCGCAGCTCTACGAGGAGCCGTCCAACGCCTTCGTCGCCGGCTTCATCGGCGAGAACAACCGCCTGTTCGGCACCGTGGAGAGCGCCAACGGCCATGCCTGCGCGGTGCGGCTGGACGACGGCTCGCTGGTGCAGGCGCTGAAGGTCAACGTGAACGGGGAGGGCGAGCGCTCGACCCTGTCGCTGCGGCCGGAGCGGGTGGTGATCCAGCCCGAGGGCGAGCGCTATCCCAACCAGTTCGAGGCCCGGGTGGAGGAGCTGATCTACCTCGGCGACCATATCCGGACCCGGGTCAATGTCTGCGGCAGCGACCAGTTCGTCGTGAAGGTGCCCAATGCCGGCCGCAGCGGCCGCATCCGCCAGGGCGACACGGTGCGGGTCGGCTGGAGCATGGAGGATTGCCGTGCGCTGGACGCCTGAGGCGTGCCGCCGCGCGGTCCGCGACCGGCGCGACATGCGCCGGCGCGCAAGGAAGCCGGGCCACCCTGTCCGGTGACGGCCCCGCAACGGGCCGAACCAAGAACAGAGGAGAACGGAGAATGATTGCCAAGGGATTCGGGCTGCTCGCCATCGGCGCAGCGGCCGGCATGCTCGCCTTCGGCGCCCCGCAGGGCGCTGTGGCGCAGGACAAGACCGACCTGACGGTCGTGTCGTGGGGTGGCGCATATACCGACAGCCAGCAGCGCGCCTATCACGAGCCCTACATGAAGAAGAACGCCAAGATCAACATCATCAACGACGACAGCTCCGCCAACGCGCTGGCCGGGCTGCGGGCGCAGGCCCTGGCCGGCAACGTCACCTGGGACCTGGTCGACATGCTGCCCTCCGACGCGCAGCTCGCCTGCGATGAGGGCATCATCATGCCGATCGACCATGACAAGATGCTGGCACCGGCACCGGACGGCACGCCGGCGAGCAAGGACTTCCTGCCGGGCTCGCTGGGCGAATGCTTCATTCCCCAGATCGTCTATTCCACGGTGATCACCTACAACACCGAGATGTTCCCGAAGGACAAGCAGCCGGGCACGGTCGAGGACTTCTTCAACACCGCCGACTATCCCGGCCGCCGCGCGATCCAGGACCGGCCCGCCGGCAACCTGGAATGGGCCCTGCTGGCCGATGGCGTGCCGGCTGACAAGGTCTACGACGTGCTGGCCACGCCGGAAGGGGTGAACCGCGCCTTCAAGAAGCTGGACACGATCAAGGACAGCCTGGTGTTCTGGACCGAGGGCAGCCAGGCGCCGCAGCTGCTGGCCGACAAGGAGGTGGCCTTCGCCACCGGCTATAACGGCCGCATGTTCAATGCCGCCCAGGTCGAGGGCCAGCCCTTCGACATCATCTGGGACGGCCAGCTGGTGGAATGGGACGGCTGGGTCGTGCCGGCCGACGGCAAGAACACCGAAGAGGTGATGGAATACCTGCACTTCGCCACCGACACGCAGCGGCTGGCGGACCAGGCGAAGTACATCTCCTACGGCCCGGCGCGGGCCTCCTCCTCCGCCCTGGTCGGCAAGCATGCCGATCTGGGCATCGACATGGGCCCGCACATGCCGACCCATCCCGACAACTACAAGCGGCCGATCGTCCTGAACAACGACTTCTGGACGGACTATGGCGACCAGCTGCGCGAGCGTTTCGCCAGCTGGATGCTGCAATAGGCTGAACCGGTCGCGGGGCGGGCCGGGAGCGCAAGCTCCGGCGGGCCCGCCCCGCGCGCCCCTCGTACCCCTGCACTCCTCGTAATTGACCGGATCGGCAATGGCACAGGCAGGATCGCTTTCTGGCACAGACGCGGCGGCGGACCGCATGGTCACCGCCGACGGCGTGCCGCTGAAGGTGAGCCTGCGGCGCACCGAGCGGCGGCGCCGGCTGACCGCCATGCTGCTGGTCGCGCCGCTGCTGCTGTTCATCCTGGTCACCTTCGTCTTCCCGATCGCGGAGATGATGTGGCGCAGCGTCGACAACCCGCTGGTGGCGCAGACCCTGCCGCGCACGGTGGAGGCGCTGGAGGGCTGGAACGGCGACGGTCTGCCGGGGGAGGAGGCCTATGCCGCGGTGGTGGCCGACCTGGCCGCCGCGCAGGAGATCCGCGCCGCCGGCCGCCTGGCGGTGCGCCTGAACTACGAGATGAGCGGCGCCCGCAGCCTGATCGGCGGCACCGCCCGGCGTGCCGCCCGGCTGGAAGCCCCCTACAAGCAGGCGCTGATCGACCTGAACGACCGCTGGGGCGAGCCGGAGATCTGGTCGATCATCAAGCGCGAGAGCGGCCCGCTGACCACCAGCTACTACGTCTCCGCCGTCGACATGCGCTACGACGAGACCGGCGCGCTGGTCGCGCAGCCCGACTACCAGCAGATCTATATCGACCTGTTCCTGCGCACCCTGGGGCTCAGCATCGCGATCACCGTGATCACCCTGCTGCTGGGCTTCCCGATCGCCTACCTGCTGGCGACGATGAAGCTGCGCTATTCCAACCTGCTGATGATCCTGGTGCTGCTGCCGTTCTGGACCTCGCTGCTGGTGCGCACCACCGCCTGGATCGTGCTGCTGCAGCAGCAGGGGGTGATCAACGACATCCTGATCGCCGCCGGCCTGCTGTCCGACGACGGCCGCCTGCAGATGGTGCACAACTGGATCGGCACCATCATCGCGATGACCCACATCCTGCTGCCGTTCATGGTGCTGCCGCTGTACAGCGTGATGAAGACCATCCCGCCCAGCTACATGCGCGCGGCGCGGTCGCTGGGCGCCGACCTGGTGACGGCGTTCTGGAAGGTCTACCTGCCGCAGACCCTGCCCGGCATCGGCGCCGGCGCGGTCCTCGTCTTCATCATCTCCATCGGCTACTACATCACGCCCGCCCTGGTCGGCGGGCAGTCCGGGCAGATGATCTCCAACCTGATCGCCTACCACATGCAGAGCTCGCTGAACTGGGGCCTGGCGGCGGCCTTGGGCACCATGCTGCTGGCCGGGGTGCTGGTGCTGTACTGGCTGTACAACCGCATCGTCGGCGCCGACGGCCTGCGGCTGAACTGAGGGGACGGGGATGGCGCTGCCGAGCTATGCCGGACCGCTGGAGCGCAGCTGGTACTATGCCTACCGGGTGATCTGTGCGGCGATCTTCATCTTCCTGATCGCGCCGATCATCGTGATCATCCCGCTCAGCTTCAACGCGGAGCCCTACTTCACCTATACCAACCAGATGCTGACCCTGGACCCGGACGGCTATTCGCTGCGCTGGTACCAGGAATTCTTCGATTCCGAATCCTGGCAGCACTCGATCCGGAACTCCTTCATCATCGGCATCTCGGCCACCCTGATCGCGACCGCGCTGGGCACCCTGGCGGCGCTGGGCCTGTCGCGGCGGCACATGCCGATGCGCGGGCTGATCATGGGCGTGCTGATCTCGCCGATGATCGTGCCGCTGATCATCTCCGCCGCCGGCATGTTCTTCTTCTACTCGAAGCTGAACCTGGCGCAGACCTTCCCCGGCGTGATCCTGGCCCATGCCGCGCTGGGCACGCCGTTCGTCGTCATCACGGTGACCGCCACCCTGGCCGGCTTCGACCACAGCCTGACCCGTGCCGCGGCCAGCCTCGGCGCGCCGCCGGTGACGGTGTTCCGCAAGGTGACCCTGCCGCTGATCCTGCCCGGCATGATCTCCGGCGGGCTGTTCGCCTTCATCACCTCGTTCGACGAGATCGTCATCGTGCTGTTCGTCGCCGGGGTCGAGCAGCGCACCATCCCGCGGGAGATGTGGTCCGGCATCCGCGAGCAGATCAGCCCGACGATCCTGGCGGTGGCGACGGTGCTGGTGGCGGTGTCGATCCTGCTGCTGACCGCGGTGGAGCTGCTGCGCCGCCGCAGCGAGCGGATGCGCGGCATCCGCGAGCCGAACTGACCGCCGCCGGCCACGGCGCGGCAATGGACGGCCATGCCGACGAGGGCGGCCCCCTCTATGCCGCGGTCTGTGCCGCGGTGCCGCAGCTGCCCGGCCTGCTGGGCCTGGCGCCGGAGGCCGCCGCCGGATGGGCGGATATCGAGGCGGCGATCGGCAGCAGCGACCTGGAAGCGGTGATCGCGGCCGAGGAACTCGGCCGCGGCGGCCTGCCGATGAGCCACGGCCAGGGCACCCTGGTCGCCGCCCTGCTGGCGCGCGCCGGCTATGCCCATATGGCGCAGCGGGTGCGGCCGAACTTCTGGGAGGCGATGGAATCGCTGGACGGCCGCAACGGCGCCCTGCTGCTGCGCCTGCTGGCCGAGGGACGCTGGCGGTAGCAGCTATTCAAGGGCTGTCCGGTTGAACCACCGACCGCCGTGATATTCGTCACGCGCGGACTTGTTCCGCGCGTCCATGTTGCAGCTACTCAAAGAGAGCCTGCCTTCATTGAGCCTGGCGGCACGATAGACCACCGCAACAAGTGCACTGGTGTCCGGTTAAGCTCGAGTGGCCGGTGCGCAGAGCCGCAGCGGGGGTGATGATCGGCTGTAGTGGACTGATGGAGGACGCGAATCCGCCGAAGCATCTCCAAACGTCGTCACCGCCGGACTTGATCCGGCGGTCCATTGCAGGGCGTGTCTCAATGGGAGCGGCAAGCCCGTAAACCGTTGGGCAGCGGCACGATGGACCCGCGGATCAAGTCCGCGGGTGACGTCTCGGGGGTCGGCAGACGGCCGGGCCCGAAGCGCCTCAGATCTAAACCGGACACCAGTGCAACAAGTGCGGTGGTGACGAACTGGGGGAATCTGCCCGTCTGGCGGCCACGAAAACGGGCAGTCCTTCAGGACTTCCGCGTGTCGTCCCCCGCCTTCGGCGCGGTCGTCAGCTCCACGAACAGGTCCTCCAGGTCGGCCTCCTCGGTGGTGAGGTCCAGCACCTCCAGCCCGGCGGCGCGGACCCGGTCGAGCAGGACCGGCACGCCGGCGCCGCTGCGGCGGAAGCGGATCACCAGCTCGCGCGGGCTGCGCAGGGCTGCGTCCAGGTCGGACAGGGCGGCCGGCACCGCCGCCAGGTCGGCGGCCAGCACCAGGCGCAGTTCGCGGCGGTCCAGCCGCGCCAGCAGCGCCGGCGTGGTGTCGCAGGCCACCACCTCGCCCTGGTGGATGATGGCGATGCGGTCGCAGAGGGTCTCCGCCTCCTCCAGGTAGTGGGTGGTCAGCACGATCGTCACCCCCTGCCGGTTCATCTCCCGCACATGGTCCCAGAGCTGCTGGCGCAGCTCCACGTCGACGCCGGCGGTCGGTTCGTCCAGCACCAGGATCGGCGGGCTGTGCACCATCGCCTTGCCGACCAGCAGCCGCCGGCGCATGCCGCCCGACAGGGTGCGGGCATAGGCCTGCGCCTTGTCGGTCAGGGCCATGGCGGCCAGGATCTCCGCCGTGCGGCGCTCCGCCTGCGGCACGCCGTAGAGGCCGGCCTGGAACTCCAGCACCTCCTCCGGCGTGAAGAACGGGTCGATGTTCAGCTCCTGCGGCACGATGCCGATCGAGGCGCGGGCGTTGCGGTTGTCGCGGTCCAGGTCGTGGCCCCAGATCGTCACCCGGCCTTCGGTCTTGATCACCAGCCCGGCCAGGATGTTGATGAAGGTCGACTTGCCGGCGCCGTTCGGCCCCAGCAGGCCGAAAAAGCTGCCGCGCGGCACGTCCAGGTCGATTCCCTTCAGCGCCTCCTTGCCGGAACCGCCGCGGCGGCCACCGGCGCGGCCGGAATGCGGGGCATAGACCTTGCGCAGGCCGCGCGCGGAAATCGCCGCGGGCGGCCCTTCGGCGCCGTTCCGATCCGGGCTGCGGTCGGGGCGGGAAAAGGGCGCGGCTTCATTCATCCTGGTGACGACCTTCGGAATATGGCATTGACCCCCCACGTCCGGGACCCCCACCTCCGGGACCCCCACGTCCGGGACCCCCGCGTCCGGCGGTGCGGCCCCGGTTGTGCCGCCGATGTTGTGCCGCCGATGTTGTGTCGACTGCAGGCGCAGCTATCATTCGCGGCACGATACGGTCAAACACGACCGGAACCCGGTTTGATGGCGCCTGACCTGATGTAGGAGCGTTGCGCAGCGATGGAACCTCTGGAGACGATCGACGTCGACGATCATGTCGTCGCCTGCGACGGCGGCGGCAGTGCGCTGGGACATCCGCGGGTCTACCTGAACATGGGCTCGGCACACTATACCGACTGCCCCTATTGCGGGCGACGCTACAAGTTGCGGGGCCATGCGGTGAATGCACCTGCCGCGGTGGAGCCGGAGGGCAGCGCGGCCTGATCCCGGGGCGCCACAGCAGGACGTGATCTCGTGTCGGAAACGGTAGGGCCGGAGGACGGCCTGCGGGTCGATACGGCGCTGGAGCGCCGCCGCCTGCGGCGGGGCCTGAACATCTGGCGGGTGCTGGCGATCGTCGCCGGCACGGCCGCGATCGTGATCCTCGCCTGGCGGCTGGTCGCGCCGGGCGGGGCCTCGGGCCTGGGTGCGACGCATCTGGGCGGGCCCCATGTGGCCAGGGTCACCGTCTCCGGCGTGATCTCCGACGATCCCAGCCTGCACGAGGTGCTGCAGGAGGTCGCCGAGGATGACAGCGCCCGGGCGATGCTGCTGTACATCGACAGCCCCGGCGGCTCCGCCTATGGCGGGGAGGCGATCTACCGCGCGATCCGCGAGGTGGCGGCGCGCAAGCCGGTGGTGGCGGTGATCGGCGGGCTCGGCGCGTCCGCCGGCTACATGCTGGCGCTGGCCGCGGACCGGATCTATGCGCTGGAAACCTCCCTGACCGGGTCGATCGGTGCCATCTTCCAGTTCGCCGACGCCTCCGAACTGCTGGCCGATATCGGCATCCGGCCGGAGATCATCGCGTCGGGGCCGCTGAAGGGCGAGCCCTCCTTCGTCAAGCCGATCTCGCCGGAGGGGCGTGCGGTGCTGACCCGCATCGTCGAGCTGAACGAGGACTGGTTCGTCGCGCTCGTCGCCGAACGGCGCAGGATGCCGGAGGCCGAGGTGCGGACGCTGGCGGACGGCCGCATCTTCACCGGCGGCCAGGCCCGGGACAGCGGCCTGATCGACACCATCGGCGCGGAGCGGGAGGCGCGTGCCTGGCTCGCGGCCGAGCGCGACGTGCCGGAGGATCTTCCCCTGGTCGAACGGGAATGGGGCCTGGCGCCGTCGCTCTGGCTCGACGCGATCGCCGCCCTGGGCGGAAAAGCACTGCTATCAGAACGACTTACGCTTGACGGTCTGGTGGCGATTTGGCACCCTGAATTGCAGTAGATTGGGGGGCGCAACGGTGCCGGTTCCGCGGTGCGGCCCCTCTGGGGCGGGCTTCGTTCTTCCTCACAGCAGGTTTTGTTTCACGGTAGGCATGTTTCGCGCCGGCGGCGGTTTGCGGCCCTGTTCCATGTCCTCCGACGCCGGTGCCGGCATATGTGGTCGGGTGGAGGCGGTCCCGGCATGGGTGTTGATGAGGATCCCCTGAGCATGTGTGGCATGGATCGGTGATCAAGTCCGAACTCATCGCGAAGCTGGCCGAGCGCAACCCGCACCTCTACCAGCGCGACATCGAGCGCATCGTCTCGACGATCTTCGACGAGATCTCCGCCGCGCTCGCCCGCGGCGACCGGGTCGAGCTGCGCGGCTTCGGCGCCTTCTCCGTGAAGCACCGCCCGGCCCGCGTGGGACGCAACCCCCGCACCGGAGAGCCGGTGGCCGTCGCCTCCAAGAGCGTGCCCTTCTTCAAGACCGGCAAGGAACTGCGCGACCGGCTGAACCGGGACGACGTATCGGCCGGCCATGGCGGTGGCGCCAGCGGCGACTGATCCGGCCGCACGCGCCCTTCCCCGGTCTGGGGCCTATTGCCGGACCTGCGGCAGCGGCGGCTTCACGATGGCGCCGGCCTGTCCTAGGCTGGGGCCGTTGCCCCCCGCACGCGCCGGTGCGCGGCGGGCGGGATCCTGGTCCAGACGAATTCGGGGAACGCGATGCGCTGGCAATTCTGGCTGATCTTCGTGCCGGTCGCGGTGGTCGTGATCGCCCTGTCGGTGGTGAACCGCGATCCGGTGACCTTCAGCATCGGCCTGGGCAGCGCCTGGCAGGTGCCGCTCTTCCTGCTGCTGCTGGCGGCCGCGCTGCTGGGCATCCTGTTCGGCGGCGTCGGGGCCTGGATGGCCGGCGGCGGCAGCCGCAGGCGCGCGCGGCAGGCCCGCGCCGATGCCGCCCAGGCGCGGGACGAGCAGGACGCGCTGCGCCGCAAGGTCGCGGCCCTGGAAAGCGAGCTGGACGAGGCCCGCGCCGCGGCGCGGGCCGGCACCGGCCCGGCGGAAGGGGAGGGGGAGACCCCGGCCCTGGCTGCGCCGCGCACATCGGACGCGGCCTGATCTTCCGGTCCGGCGCCCCTGCCCGGGGCCCGGCCCGGGCGTCGCGGCAGGGCGGCGTCGCGGCAGGGCGGCGGCGCGGTACAGCCCGTCGCCGGGGCGCCATCCCTTCCTCCCCCTTCGGCACGGGACATTCTGCGGCATGAAATTCCTGGATGACGCCGCGACCGCGGCGGAACTGCCCTTTCCGGACCTGATCGAGGCCCTGCGCGCAGGCTTCCGCCGCGGCGCGGAAGTGCCGCTGCGGCATCACCATACGATTCCCCGCGGGACCGGCGGCGAGCCCGACGCCACCCTTCTGCTGATGCCGGCCTGGAGCGGCCCGCCGGATGCGGCCCGCCCCGGCGGCGGCGATGGCGGCAGCGACGACGGCGCGGTCCAGGCAGGGCCGGACGGCCCGATCGGCGTCAAGGTCGTCACCGTCGTTCCGGGCAATTCCGCCCGCGGCCTGCCGGCGATCGCCGGCCTCTACCTGCTGCTGGACGGCACCACCGGGCGGCCGCTGGCGGTGATGGACGCGGCGGCGCTGACGGCGCGCCGCACGGCAGCGGCGTCCGCCCTGGCGGCGGACTATCTGGCGGCACCCGGGGCCCGGCAGATGCTGATGGTCGGCGCCGGCGCCCTGGCGCCCAACCTGATTGCCGCCCATGCCGCGGTACGGCCGATCGCGCGGGTGTCGATCTGGAACCATCGGCCCGAGCGCGCCGCGGAGCTGGCGGCCCGCCTGACGGCCGAGGGCCTGGACGCGGCCGCGACGGAGGATCTGGAAGGCGCCGCCAGGGCCGCCGACCTGGTGTGCTGCGCCACCCTGTCCCGCTCGCCGCTGATCCACGGCGACTGGCTGCGGCCGGGCGCCCATCTCGACCTGGTCGGCGCCTTCACGCCGCAGATGCGGGAAGCCGACGACAGCGCGTTGCGGCGGGCGCGGGTTTTCGTCGACACCCGGACCGGCGCGACGAAGGAGGCGGGCGAAATCGTGCAGGGCCTGGCCGACGGCGTGATCGCGGAAGCCGATATCCAGGGTGACCTGTTCGACCTGGTCCGGGGCGTTGCGTCGGGACGCGGCGGTGCGGAAGAGATCACCCTGTTCAAGTCGGTGGGTACCGCGCTGGAGGACCTGGCCGCCGCCACCCTGGTGGCGGAGCGCCGCGGCCTGCTGGAGCGCTGAACCGCGGCCGCAAACCGATGTTCGCGGCAAACAAATTTTATCTTCTTTTAAATGAATACTGGATGAACACTTCATTTGCCCAGGGTTCATCTTGATCTATTGCATTTCGGATATGTCCCCGCCATAATGTTGACGCGGGCCTGTTACAGATGAACGTGATGCGTTCACATGGCAGGAGCCTGTTATGGCCAGCATCCCCGTCACCTGGTCCTGGGGCGAGACCCGGACCATCACCGGTTTCGACCCCGCAGCGGATCTCTTCGAACTCGACTGGTTCAACGGCGCCGACCTCGACCTGACCGAGGAGGACGGCAATGCCGTGCTGCGGATTCCCGGCATGCTGCAGAGCTACACCCTTGTCGGGGTGCCGCTGTCCGCGCTCAGCATCGACAATTTCTCCTGGAAGCATGACAGCGCCGGCGCCGTCCTGGCGGAGGCGCTGGCCGCGGCCGACGACGGCAGCGATGCGGGCGCCGGAGAAGGCGAGACAGGCGGCGGCGAGACAGGCGGCGGCGAGACAGGCGGCGGCGACACGGGCGGCGGCGATACCGGGGGCGGTGACGGCGGTATGGTCGGCACCGGCACGGTCCATGCCGTCGACACGGGCAGTCCCGACATCATCGGCTTCGATCCGGCGACC
>MDTD01126386.1_pt1 | contig 60120 bp, 64 predicted proteins | sample 811221 | NCBI WGS metagenome assembly MDTD01 (sample SAMN05326646, study PRJNA326480) | marine metagenome | isolation source: seawater | place: Pacific Ocean: South West | collected 2011
GACCGATTGGGTTAGACACAACGCATGGGAGTTATCTTATGATAACGACAACGCCGTTAACGACACCAAAAAAGCATCAATGAATCGCCAATAATGACCGATTGGGTTAGACACAACGCATGGGAGTTATCTTATGATAACAACAACGCCGTTAACGACACCAAAAAAGCATCAATGTAGCGCCGGTAATGACGGATTGGGTTAGGCACACGGCATCGGAGTTATCTTATGATAACGACAACGCCGTTAACGACACCCAATACGTTATTATCAAGCTAAAACTATTGAATACCGTAGTTAAGCATTGCCTCAGCAACCTTAACAAACCCCGCAATATTAGCGCCATCCACATAATTTGGAGCGCCATTGGCATCCGTTGAATATTCCAAGCATTGCGAATGAATGCTTTGCATAATACCCTTCAAACGATCTTCCAAATCAGACCGATCCCAAGAAATACGCATGCTATTTTGCGTCATTTCCAAACCTGAAACAGCAACACCGCCTGCATTTGCGGCTTTTGCTGGCCCGAATAATACACCTTGAGACAAAAAGTATTTGACGGCATCCGCCTCAGTTGGCATATTTGCACCTTCACCAACAGCAATACAACCATTCGATACCAAGGATTTTGCATCATCCAAGAGCAATTCATTTTGAGTGGCCGAAGGAAATGCAACATCACATTTAACACCCCACGGCGTCTTTCCTTCGATGTATGTGCACCCATATTTATCAGCATACTCTTTGATTCGCCCTCTACGAACGTTTTTCAAATCTTTAACAAATTCCAGCTTTTCTATACTAACCCCTTCTGGATCATAAATTGTTCCTGCAGAGTCTGATAATGTCACAACCCTACCACCCAGTTGAATCACTTTTTCGGTGGTATACTGTGCCACATTCCCAGATCCAGACACTGTGCAAATCTTACCGTCCAAAGAATTGCCTTGATTTTTCAACATTTCTTCAACAAAGAAAACACAGCCGTATCCAGTGGCCTCCTTACGAATTAAACTCCCCCCATATTCCAATGACTTCCCAGTTAAAATACCTGTAAATCGATTTGTAAGACGTTTATGTTGTCCAAATAAGTACCCAATCTCTCGAGCCCCAACACCAATATCACCCGCCGGCACATCGGTATCTTTACCAATATGTCGAATAAGCTCTGTCATAAACGCTTGGCAAAAACGCATGACTTCATTGTCTGATTTTCCCTTTGGGTCAAAATCAGACCCACCCTTAGCCGCTCCCATAGGAAGCGTTGTCAAACTATTTTTAAAAACTTGCTCAAATCCTAAGAACTTAAATGTATCCAAGCTTACTGATGGATGAAATCTTAAGCCCCCTTTGTATGGGCCAATGGCATTACTAAACTGAACACGGAAACCGCGATTAATTTGAATATTCCCTTGATCATCCTCCCAACAAACACGAAAAATAATGATGCGATCGGGTTCAATAATTCGCTCTAAAATTTTAGCCGTTTTATATCTCGGATGTTTGTCAATGAATGGATACACCGATTCCACAACCTCATGAACGGCTTGATGAAAATCATGTTGTGCGGGGTTCTTTAACTTAACTTGTTCCATAAAATCATGAATAGACGACGTTTTTTCAGTAGTAATCATAATACAAACTCCAAATTGAAATAATTTAACTTAAAAATATTACCACACAAGATCAGAAATTTAAAAGCGATTCATCCAAAAAAACTCACAAAAATTAACCCGCCAGGACAAACAATTTAACTTAAGAAGTTCATAAAAAAATCGATAAATACATCATGAAAAAACGCTTATTCTATGCAATTGGCTTTTTATTAATCACATTTATCATTGCCACGATTGGATATAAAATACTCATCGGAAAAGAAGCTTCGTACTTTGATTGTTTTTACATGACCATCATTACGCTATCAACCGTTGGGTATGGGGAAACCATCGATCTAACAGGCAATACACCCGCAAGAGTGTTTACCATTATTTTAATTCTCGTAGGAATGAGCAATCTCATTTTTGTCTTAACAGCCATTACATCTTCTGTGATTGATGGTCAATTAAATCGTTATTTAAGGAGGAAACGAATGAAAAAAATAATCAATGAACTTAATGATCACTTGGTTGTATGTGGTGCCGGAAATACAGGGCATCATATTATTCAAGAATTGTACAACACAAAAAAAGAGTTTGTCGTAATTGAGGAGAATTCAGAAGTATATGAAGAACTACAAAATAAATATTTAGACATCATTTGCATCCATGGTGACGCAACAAAAGATGAAGTGCTTCAGGAAGCCGGTATAGAAAAAGCAAAAGCCATTGCTGCAGTACTTCCTTATGACAAAGACAATTTATTTTTAACCATCACAGCCAAGCAGCTCAATCCAAAAATACGAATCATTTCAAAAATAATGAATTTAGAAAATAAGCGAAAACTCATTCGAGCTGGCGCTAGTTCAATTGTACCACCACAGTTCATAGGGGCATTGAGACTGGTGTCCGAAATGGTTCGACCAAAAGTGGTTGGTTTTTTAGATAACATGCTAAGAGACAAAAAAAACTTAAGAATAGAGGAAATTCACGTCCCAAAAAACTCCTGGACCATCGGAAAATCATTAAAAGAACTAAACTTGAGAGAAAACGTTGGATTGCAAATCATTGCCTTTCAAGACCCAATTTCTCAAGGATACAACTATTCCCCACAAGGAAATGATACAATTCAAGAAAATATGACCCTCATTACCATGGGGGACCCGAATCAAATCATTGATTTAGAAAAATTCATCAAGTAATCAAAAAGCCAATCATCAATCGATGACTTGCCATATTTTCATTTGTCGATAAACTATACAATGTGAACAATAAAAAAGCCTATATAATTCTATTCATACTGGTTGCAACAGAACTGATTGGGTTTGGATTGATTATTCCTGTTTTACCTCAAATTAGCAAGCAGTTCACATCATCTGGCGCACTCATGGGAATTTTACTATCCGCCTATTCCTTTTCACAGTTCTTTGCCGCACCATTTCTTGGACAACTATCCGACAAATTCGGACGAAAACCAGTATTAATTTTTAGCAAAATTGGAACCATTGCGTCATATATTATACTGGCTCATGCGCAAACATATTGGATGATTCTCATATCTCGCGCACTCGATGGTTTTACTGGAGGAAACATTGCAGTTGCAAGAGCTTATTTATCGGACATCACCGACGAAAAAAATCGATCAAAAGCCATGGCCATCATTGGTATCGCCTTTGGAACCGGGTTCATCATTGGCCCCGCCATTGGCGGAATTTGCTATAGCATTTCCAATAATTTTTCTATTTCAGGATATATCGGAGCATTCCTATCAACCGTATCGTTATTAATTACTCAAGTTTTCTTAAAAGAACCAACAAATAAATTAAAAACAGCCTCTAAACATTTCATTAAAAACATAAAAAACATATCAGCACCAGCTCTTTACATATTGTTCACATATCTTGTTAGCATGATCATTTTCTCAGGATTTGAAACCAGTTTCTCTGTATATACTGAAAACAAATTTGGATTTAATGAAAGCAAAAATAGCACCTTATTTTTCTTAATTGGACTGGCGGCATTTTTTATCCAAGGCAGCTTTACAAAATTATCGATTCGCCCCATTAACAAAGCCATAAATGTGGCACTCATCTGCATTGGTATCGGCTTAATATCAACCAATATTATCCAATCGATGGTGCCGTCATTGGCCATGCTTATTTTATTATTATTTGGTATTTCAATCTTAAACACCCACCTCCCAGCGGAATTATCTACCTTATCCGATCATAGAGGATTTATTTTGGGAGTTTATGAAAGCATTGGCAGCATCGCGAGAATTATTGGGCCGCTAATTATTTTTTCATCACTGTTTAATTATTTAGACATCATCTACATTGTGTTAGGTTCTGTAGCCATTGGAACATTGCTCATGAATCAGATGATTCGATATTTAAACGCCCCCTGATAACTTTAAGAAATTTTATTTCAATGATAGTATTCATGTATGAAATTTAAAGAACGCCACATAGGCATTACCTCTACATCAAAAAAAGAAATGCTACAAAGCATTGGATACAATTCCATAGAAGATCTATGCAATGATACGTTGGCTAAAAATATTGATTACACCATCAGTGAATTTAACGAAATGAGTGAGCAAGAATATGAGGTCCATGTGGAAGAACTCGGAAAAAAAAAACACACAAACCTTATCATTAATTGGTCAAGGCTTTTATCCGAATTACTGCCCTTCCATCATTCGAAGAAACATACTTGAAAACCCATGTTGGTACACACAATACACGCCATATCAAGCAGAAATTTCACAAGGTCGGCTGGAAGCATTATTTAATTTTCAAACGATTATTACCGAATTAACTGGATTACCCGTTGCCAATGCATCCTTACTGGATGAAGGAAATGCCTGCTCTGAAGCCATCTTTATGGCCCATCAAGCCGATAAAACCAGGCGAAAAAAGGTATTTGTTTCAAACAATTTATTTACACATAACATAAATGTCATATTCACGCGATTTAAGTATTTAGACATCGAAATTGTTCATGGAGATTTAAGCACAATTAATTTAGGTGATGATTATTTTGCAATCATCACCCAGCAATTCTCAAAAGATGGTCAGGCCAATGATTATCACGAGTTATTCATGAACGCAAAAGCACATGACATTACCGTTATATGTGCAACCGATTTGCTGGCCTTAACACTATTTACATCGCCGGGTGAAATGGGCGCGGATATCGTGATAGGTTCGGCACAACGACTTGGCGTTCCAATGGGATTTGGTGGCCCCTCTGCCGCATTTATTTCTTGCACTGAAGCTTACACTCGTTTATTACCAGGAAGAATCATTGGTTTATCAAAAGATAAACACGGCGCTAAAGGGTATCGAATGGCACTCCAAACCAGAGAGCAACACATTCGCCGCGAAAAAGCCACATCGAACATATGTACCGCACAAGCACTTTTAGCCATCATAAACAGCTTTTATGTTGTTTATTACGGCCCAAAAGGGTTGAAAGAAATTGCTGAAAAAACACACTTAAAGGCATCTCAACTAGCACAAATACTTCGACACAATGGGTATGAGATAAAACACGATTCATTCTTTGACACCCTCACAATACGCATTGAAAATTCCAAAGAAATCACTCAACGTGCACTTGAAGATCATATTGAATGGCACTACGAAAATGATAAAGAGATCACACTATCATTAAACGAATGTATTTCAAATGAAGACTTTACGAAGATTTTAAACATATTTAATGCATTACCATCAACGGATTTAAATACAAATAAACGGGCCATCCCGGATGCACTGATCCGAAAATCATCATTCTTAACTCAAGATGTATTTCATAAATATTACGCTGAAACTAAGTTACTAAGGTACATTAAAGAGTTGGAGCAAAAAGATTTATCACTGGCCAATTCAATGATTCCACTGGGTTCCTGCACAATGAAGTTGAATTCAACCACCGAATTACTAAGTTTATCAAACCCAAATTTCTCAAACATTCATCCACAATCAAATCCAAGATTTACCCAGGGCTACTTAGAAATACTAAATTCACTTGAGCAATATTTGTCCAATTTTACAGGCTTTGACAAAACTTCATTGCAGCCGAATTCTGGTGCTCAAGGTGAATTTTCTGGGTTATTATGCATTCGAGATTACCTAATAAGCATAGGGGAAACAAAACGAGATATTGCATTTATACCAACTTCAGCTCATGGTACAAATCCAGCAAGTGCATCATTATGTGGGTTTAAAATCGTACCCATAAAAACCATAACCACTGGTGAAATTTGTTTAATCGATCTAAAAGAAAAAACCGAAAAACACAAAGAAAATCTAGCCACACTTATGATCACTTACCCATCAACATTTGGTGTATTTGATGAAACCATAAAAGAAATATGTGATTTGATTCATTCGGCTGGCGGTCAAATTTATATGGATGGTGCAAATATGAATGCTCAAGTTGGCTTAACAAGCCCCGCAACCATTGGCGCTGATGTTTGCCATTTAAACTTGCATAAAACATTTTGCATTCCTCATGGTGGTGGTGGACCCGGCGTTGGTCCAATTTGTGTAAAAGAACATCTCGCCCCATTTCTACCATCCACACAAACTAATGGAAAAAATGCCATTGCAAATGCCCCATATGGAAGTGCCAGTATTTGTCTCATTTCTTATGCTTACATAAAGATGATGGGATCTAAAAGTTTAAAAGAAGCCACACAAGGGGCGATTCTAAATGCAAACTATATAGCCAAAAAACTTGAAAATCATTTCGAAATACAATTCAAAAACAAACACGGACGAGTTGCTCATGAGCTGATCATTAATTGCAAGTCATTTAAACGTGATGCAAAGATTACTGTCGAAGATATTGCCAAACGACTGATGGATTATGGATTTCATTCACCAACCATGTCATGGCCAGTTCCAGACACGTTAATGATTGAACCAACAGAAAGCGAGGGAAAAGATGAAATTGATCGGTTTTGCTTAGCCTTATCTAAAATTAAAGATGAAATTGATGACATAATAAATGAAAAAATTAAAGTTAATGATAGCCCATTGAAAAACGCACCGCACTCTCAAAATGATTTAGTAACTGATTGGAACTACAAGTACACACCTCAAAAAGCATTTTTTCCCTTGGGATCAACATATAGAAAATTTTGGCCATCGACCAATCGAATTGATAATGCATATGGTGACAGAAACTTAATTTGTTCTTGCCAAACCATTGAGACAGAGATTACTGTAAATACATATGAAGTTAATACTCGATAAAGAAGACACATTAAATGTTCCACAAACAACAAATAAAATAGAATGCAAATTCTGTAAGTCAGACATTAATCTAAACACAAGCAAAAGACTTCCAAAAAAATTAATTATGGAAAAATACGGATTGTGCTGGACAGGGCTTGAAAAAGTCTATTTAATCATTTACAAAATCCAATGCCAAAGTTGCAATAAAAAATACAGTCATAAAGTTTTCAAATCAGAATTTATATATAAATAAATTTGATATCTGAGTAATTATTTGTTAACTTTTTATTAATGTTTTCCCAAAAACTGTTAATTATTGATGATGATGAAACCATTATTTTTTCATTTAAAACATTCTTAAACGAAAATCGTTTTGAAATAGAAACCGCAAAGAATGGAAAGCAAGGCTTGGAAAAATTGACGCAATTTAAACCAGATTTAGTCGTTGCAGATTATAAAATGCCTGAAATGACAGGGTTAGAGTTTATTAAAGCCGCAAAAATTATTACGCCACATACACCCGTTGTTATTATGAGTGCCTATGGCGATAATGCAACAAAAAAACTTTTTTTTGAAGAAGGCGCGTCTGATTATATTGAAAAACCATTTGATATTGAAGACATATTATCTTTAATAGAGAAAAATATTTGTAAAAATAAAATTCAGGAAACGGTCACAAATGATCAATTTATTGGAGAATCAATCGTCATTAAGGACGTCTTTAGTAAATTAGAGAAAATAAAAAACACAGAAATAACCATTCTTATTGAAGGAGAAAGTGGGACCGGTAAGGATTTAATTGCAAATTACATCCATAAAAATAGCACGTTATCTAATGGGCCTTTTATTAGCGTTAATTGTGCTGCTATCCCAGAAAATTTAATTGAATCCGAATTATTTGGATACGAAAAAGGATCATTTACTGGAGCTGATGAACAAAAAATAGGAAAATTTGAACTGGCTCAAAATGGCACACTTTTTTTAGATGAAATTGGAGAGTTACCATTAACCATCCAAGCAAAACTATTGAGAGTTCTTCAAAATAAAACCATAGAACGAATTGGCTCGACACAAGCCATAAAATCCACGGCACGCATCATTGCGGCAACAAATAAAAATTTATACGAAATGATCCATTCTGGAACATTTCGAGAAGACTTATTTTATCGTTTGACAACATTTCCATTAACCATTCCCCCCTTACGCATGAGAGAAAACGATATCATCATTATCACTAATTATTTACTATCTAAATATTGCAAAGAGTTTGAAAAACCCTTAAAAACATTATCGAGTAACGGCCAAGCTGCAATAAAAACCTATACATGGCCTGGAAATGTGAGAGAACTTCAAAATATCATCTCAAGAATCGTTTTAATTGAAAGCAACACAACCGTGGACGAAAACATGGTCCTTGAATATTTGCCAAATACAAAAATAGATAAAGCAAGTTTAGACGCACATGAATTATCGTTTATCTCACAATATACAGAAAAAGAATTATTAAAAATTCATGCCAATGAAACATTCAAGCTATGTAATTACAACAAATCTGAAACAGCAAAAAAACTAGGCATCAACTATCGCACACTCATTAAGCGTTTAGAAGATTAATCTGTTATTGGATACTTTGTATAAAATTCTCCGCCACCTAAAACAATTCCATCATAACCACTGTTGATCACCGCATCAATCACCGGTTTTATAATCGCACTCCATTCCCTTCGCCAATATTTCACGTAATGATCTTTTGAATTTGTTGATATTGTCTTATCAATCCAATTCGGGCGAACATTTTCTTCACTCCAAGAAGCCTCCCAATAATATGAATCCTCCCATATTCGTACAAGATCGATATAAGCAAACACCAAACGCTTATTCGCATCGTTGGATTTCGTTTTTAACGATTGCACCTCTGAATAAGAATAAACATCAGACAACGATGCCCAAGGACTACTTTTAAACGGTGTCATAATAATTAAATCATAATTGGTCGTATTTAAATCATTCACCAAATTAGACACTGGTGTGTCAACAAACACAAAGTTTTTCAACGTCTCATCGGTCAGATTTTGAACATCACTGTCATGAACCTCATTAATCACAGGTGGCAAATTCAGAAATAACGAATCATCTGAACCTGGACGATTAAAACCAATGATTCCATTCGAGGTAAAATGAGCCCTTGAATCATTTAAGGCAACCGTATTTGTCGACGAAACATAATCAATAGCTAATTTTAGTTTATTAGAGGGGAATTTTGACAATAATGATAAGTTTTGTGACAACTTAGAGGCATCCTGTGCACTATTGGTCTCAAAATACTTCAATGATGGGACCAAGATACCATCCAACGTATTAATTAAATTTTGGCTAATAAATTCAGGAATTGAATCAACATTATCAAAAAATAACCGAACCAATTCCGTTGATACGATCACGTCGTAGGCATCTTTTTTTGAATTTGAATAATCAATTAATTCTGTAAATAGCTGCAACATTCCCTGCTGATAAGTGAGGGTTGTTATCTCAAAATCTTTCACTCTCACAGGTGACGACTCAACAGAGTCCACAGTATAAAAAATGGAATAATAATACGTATTTCCTGGGAGAAGTGCGGGCAAATCCTCATTAACCTTATAGTCTTTAAAGAATTGGCGACGCGATGTATCAAGAAGAACCAAATCCCCATCATAAACAGTCAATGGCGTCTCAAACGATTCACGCCTAATTTGAATTTGCAAAATATTATCCCAATTATATATCAGATTAACCTCAGAAAAATCCACACTGGCATAAGTAGAACTGAGTGTTATGGCGTCAGTGGACGGGGTATTATCCGCTGGCACGTCTATATAATCTTTAGCACATGATGTGCTTAATATAATGAAACATAATAAATACAATAATTTGGACATGCTATTGGTTTATTCCCCAATTTATTAAAGTTGTAACATAAAAACGTTAGAAAAATAATAAAAATGGGTATAAACAAAATAATGAAGGAAAAGTTTAATAAAAATAACCTATTAAATGATGAGAGGATTATTAAAGCAAAAGAATTAATTAACGACACGATAAAAGAGTATCAATCAAAATTTGTTAATAAAATTAATGCCTCATCCTCTTCAATGAAAAAAAATCTAGATCAAGCAAAAACCCTGCGAGGGGGACGTCTATTTTTTCCGTACATCAGCTCTGGACTGGGTAATGGGTCAAAAGTGCTCTTAACCGATGGGAGTATAAAACTGGACTTTATCAATGGCATTGGCGCTCATTTTGGGCACAGCCTTGAAATTTTAAGAAATGCAAGCATCGACGCAACTATTGAAGACACCATTATGCAAGGAAATCTACAACAAAATGAACGATCCTTTGAATTAATGAAACTACTCATTAGCACATCAAAAATGGACCATTGCATTTTAACATCCTCTGGTGCGATGGCCAACGAAAATGGGCTTAAATTATTATTTCATCACGCCCCTGGAAAGCAGCGAATACTCGCATTTGAGGATTGCTTCATGGGACGAAGCATCTCACTGGCACAAATCACAGATAAAGCAAAATATCGACAAGGGTTACCCAGCACCATCGATGTTGATTACATTCCATTTTTTGATTGGAGATCACCTAAAAAAAGCACACAAAAAACCATCCAAGTGATTCATCGATATTTAAAAAGATACCCCTATCAATATGCCGGTATTTGCATGGAACTTATTCAAGGTGAAGGCGGATACAATATTGGGAACACTGAGTTTTTTAAAACAATTATACACATCATGAAAAATGAAAAAATTCCAATTTTAGTCGATGAAGTTCAGACCTTTGGGAGAACATCTGAACTTTTTTCATCAAGCCACTTTAACATCATTCAGGACATTGACATTATTACTATTGGAAAATTATCTCAGGCCTGCGCCACATTATACCGAAAAAATTTAACGCCAGAACCAGGACTCATTAGTCAAACGTATACGTCATCCACCACAGCCATTGAATGCGGGTATCAAATCATCAATTATTTAATACAAAATCATCATTTTGGTCAAAAAGGAAAAAACATTGTTTTTGGTAATTATTTTAATTCACTATTAAAAAAAATCGCCAAAAAAAAGCCCAACAAAGTTTCTGGACCCTATGGCATTGGGGGAATGCTTGCATTCACCCCATATAATGGAGATCCTGTAAAAGTAAACCACCTGTTAATGAGATTATTTCAAAATGGATTAATGGGATTTACAACCGGATCATACCCTCAACGCATTCGTTTCCTACTTCCATTGGGAGCCGTTACTAATCATGACATTGAAGAAGCCATTCAGATTATCGAACACTCACTAAAATAAATATTCTAGAAAACCTGTCATTTGATCGAAAAATATAATAGTGAAAAATAAAAAATTTTATACATTTCGACCAATTAGAGAGCTTGATAGCCCCTTGCTTTATGAACTATCAAAAGAAGCGAGAGGTGGTCTATCAAATTTACCAAAAACATTGGATGGCGCAAAAAAACTTGCCATAAGCTCAACACAAAGCTTTCAAAATAAGGGCCCTAAAAAAAATAAAAAATTCATTTTTGTGATTGAAAATCATGAAAAAAAAATTGTTGGTATTTCAGGAATAAAAGCACGAGTGGGAATTGAACGTGCCACCTATTCATTTCAAATGAATACGAACCATCTCCATCCAACACTTGAACTGAACCAACAGTTTCTTGGCCCATCTGAAATAGGCAGTTTATTTTTATCTCTAAATCATAGAAATCAAGGCATTGGAAGATTATTATCATTGTCCCGATTTTTATTTATACGATTATTTAAAGAACAATTCACAAAAACGATCACCGCTGAATTAAGGGGCTACTTACATAAAAACAATGTGTCTCCATTTTGGAATAAACTTGGAAAAAAATTCATCAATATGTCATTCAATAAAGCCGATATTCAATCCGTTAAAGATGTCACCTTCATTGATCAAAATTTTCCCAAAAAACCGATATATCTTCAATTATTGGATCCTTCAATCATCCCATATCTTGGCGCCGTGCATCCCTTCACAGAACCCGCTAAAAAACTTCTAATGAGTGAAAACTTCAACACCACCAACCAAATCGATATCTTTGACGGTGGCCCAAAGCTGGAGTGCTTATCTGAAAACATACGCACATATAAAAACGCCAAAGAGAGTTCACTGGAAGAGCTAATACAAAACCTTGGCCCTGAAACGGTATTAATATCCAATCAAAAATTTCAACAATTTCGATGCATCCGAGCAAATAAAGACACCCCCCTTGCACAAATAAAAAAACAGCTAAATATACTGGAAAAAGATCCCATACTTTTTGTAAAGGAAAAAAATGATCAAAATAAAAAATCCAAATAATGGAAAAATCATCACTCATAAATCAACATCCCTCAGTGAAACGAGAAAAAAAATAGCCCATCTAAAATCAAACACAACTTGGGCGAAATTATCCATAAAAAAAAGAACACCTTACTTATACAAATTTAAAAAGCAACTTGAAAAAAACAAAGAAAAATTACAACACATATTATCGTTAGAGACAGGTAAGCCCGCTTGGGAAAGCGCTACTGAAATAATCTCAGCAATCAACAAATTAGAATCAACCCTAACGGCCTACCAATATCGCTGCAATTATCCAAGCCGAATGATGGGAAATAAAAAAATACAAACCATATCCAAACCACTCGGTCTCATCGGAATTATCGGCCCATTTAATTTTCCAATTCATATCCCAAATGGGCAAATCATACCGGCACTGCTCACCGGCAATACCGCGATATTGAAATGCAGTGAGTATGCCATCAGAACAACCAGAGAAATAGAGTCCTATTGGAAACAAGCATTTAATGATATCGATTCCCCCATTGACTTTGTTTATGGAAATGAAACCATTGGAAAAGCGTTAGTCAAACATAAAGATATCAATGCCATATTTTTTACTGGAAGTTCGGCGGTTGGAACCACCATTGAAAAAGAATGCATGACGCAACGAAAACCCTGCGCTCTTGAGATGGGAGGAAATAACGCAATTATCATTGAAGACAGGCTCCCCAATATTATGGAGCATTTGACCATGTCTGCATTTATAACTGCTGGCCAACGGTGCACATGCGCTCGTCGAATAATAATAAATAAAAAACATGCATCCATCATCCCTAAATGGATCGAACAAATTAAAAAATTAACCATATCCCCCTACCCTTCTAGTATTGATTCATTTATGGGCCCTGTTGTATTGGAGAACGTAAAAGAAACGATCCTTAGAAAAAAAATACAACCAAGCGAAACATTACTCTGTGCAAAAGATATCGGCCCCGGAGGTCTTATCACTCCTCGAATTGAATTAGCCAATAATAGTAATGATGAAGAAATTTTTGGCCCCATGGTTTTTATTGAATTGGTCGATTCAATCGATGCGGCCATTGACCGGGTTAACCAAAGCCAATATGGACTAAGCACAAGCATTTATACCTCATCCAAAAAAAAATTCACGCATGCATTTCAATGCATAAATACAGGAATTATAAATTGGAATACCCCAACAACTGGGGCCTCAGGCTTGGCTCCTTTTGGTGGAACAAAACTCAGCGGAAACCATAAACCAGGAGGATTCAATATGATCGATCATTGCATTATTCCAACAGCGTCCAATGAATTAAGCAAGCCAAATAAATTAATATTACCGGGAATTAATGCTTAAACAAGTTTTTATTGACTGCATGCCTGGCCCCACCAGCCATTTTGGTGGCCACGCCATAGGGAACATCGCATCCATGACATCCAAAAACAAGCCAAGCAACCCTAAACAAGCCGCAAAAGAATGGCTTGATAAGGTTAGGTTGGTGGGGTCTTTAGGCGCAAATCAGCTCATTTTACCGCCACATCGCCGCCCTTTAACACAGCATGTAAAACGACCAACATTACAAAATCTATCCTCAGGATTCATTTGGATGGCCAATGCGGGCCATTTTATTCCTGCCGCTGATTCAACACTTGCAATCCATCAATTTATTCCAGCAAATATGAAATCCAGCATGCACAGAAAAACTGAGACCCGTTTTCATGGGTTTTGGCTTAGCCAAATATTAAAAGATATCAAACACACCATCCATTCACCACTCAAAGAAATGGATGAAGGCGCGGCCAATACCATTCGACTTTGGAAAAATAATCAATCTATACTTGTATTGGTGCATGGCCACCCCAAAACAACATTTCCATCCAGACAAAGCAAGGAAAGCACCAAAGAGATTTATTCATTGGCAAATTTGAAACATCATTTTATACTTCAACAACAATCAAAAGCGATTAATCACGGGGTATTCCATAATGATGTTATCTCATTTGGGTTTCAACATTTTTTATTCTGCCACGAACATTCATTTGTGAATCAAAAAACTCAATTATCACGGTTAAATCAACTATTTACACGTGCCACTCAACATGAATTAAAAATCATTCAAATTAAAGAACAACAGCTAACACTTAACGAGTGCATTGACACCTATCTTTTCAATTCGCAAATCATTCTAATCAACAATAAAAGCATATTATTGTGTCCAAGCTCTGTAAAAAAAAACAGAAAAAGCTTAAACATCACTCAAAATTGGATCTCCAAAAAATACATTCATGATGTTCAATTCACCGATATTCAATCGAGTTTAATGAATGGGGGAGGACCAGCATGCTTACGACTTTGCCTTTATTTATCCGATTCAGACATCCAAGCAATACCCAAACAGTTTTGGCTAACTTCAGAGAAAATAACGAAATTAAAGCACATCATCGAAACGGATTACCCATCAACTTTAAATATAGACAGCATCCAAGAAAATGCAAATAACTATCGTGCAGTTGTAAAAAAAATTGAAAAGCTCTTTCATGAATAAACGCAATAAAGATCATGTACTTCCCAAAAAAATCAAATAATTGCTCGACAAACACCTACGAATAACACCGTAATCCATCATTTATTTTGGTATACTATTTAATAATGATTATCTCAAATATTTTTGAAAGAATAAGGCACTGTTTAATGCTTTCAGAGTCCATGCATTTATCAAACAATGAAGAAGAGCATATCATTTTAGAACTGGTAAGAAACTTTAGAAAGTTAATCAAACAGGTATTAACTAAAAATGAATTAAATCATTTTAAACATAAAGTAAAGTTGATAAAACACTTCAATCACTTAGAAACACTGAAAAATTATATCAATCAAAAAAAGCAAGCCATCCCGTGGCAACCATATCTAAGTCTGTTGTCAAACATTCGATTAAAATTAAATTCAAACAGTGAAAATACCATTGAATTAATATTTAATGATCTTATGAAAAAACTAACCAAGCAGAAAAATCAGCGCCTATCAAATAGTCATCACTACATTATTGAACATAAAAAAACAGACTCTTGGGCGGACACTGTTGATTTTTTTCAAAAATTAATCTCAAAAATCAAAGAAGAAGGCATTAACAAAATTATTATTAAAACACACTCTTTCTGCACACATGAACAACCCAATTTGATGAATTTATTTGAATTACTAAGCAATCATCTTGGTGACGGAATTCTAATCATTGAACTATCTGACATTGCAGATTTTAATCAGGCCTTTGAAGTTATTCAACATATTTCTGGAATGAATAGCAACCTAAACTATGGATTATCATTTTCAATTAGTGATCGAAAAACCATCCACTTCATTGATCATGTTTTCAAAACATTAACCAAAAAACAACGTGAACGATTTATTCTTCGAGTAAAAAAAGGCCGGTTAAAAACCAACAAAGACCAAATAATTTCATATCAGCAACAAGTGACACTCAACACATATTATAAATGGAGCACCTACACCATTGTAAATTACGTTCGAAAAAACAATTGTAGCTGCATAATAAATTCAAATAATTTGCACGATATTTCCTGGATATTGGCTCGAAGAGCGCAAATGAATATGGAAAAAACCATACAATTTGAGACAAATATTTCAAAGTTTCCAAACATTTCAAAAGTATTGTATACCGTCAATCAAGCCTCAATACCCACTGAATCACTATTTATCACAAACAACTCAAAGGAAAAGTTAAATATTTTATTGGACAAACTCATCCATCAAGGACATATTTACCACGGGTATAAAAACTCCCCATTTACTCAAAAAATAATATTTATAAAAAGTCAACGCCGGTTTTTTAATTTTTTACGCCGTAATTATTTAGAAAAGTATCTAAATAAATACAAATCATCCCAACAAAAAAATTGAGTATTATAAAATAAATTTGATACTATGAGACCATGCCAAAGGTTAGTTTTTGGGGTGTTCAAGGATCGTGTCCTGGATCTTATTTTGAAGAAAATCTGGGAAGCAATACATCTTGTATCAGCATCGAATTGGAAGATACGCTCATTATTTTAGATGCAGGAACTGGAATTAGAACACTATGTAACACCATTGATGTCAACCAATTCAAACAAGTGGCACTCCTATTAACTCATTCGCATTGGGATCACATTCAAGGATTCCCCTTCTTTTCATACATTTATCAAAATAAACCATTAATCATTTTTAGCCACCTTCATGAGCATATTAACGGATTATTAAATCAAATCAATGGCGTCAATTTTCCCCTATCGAGGGAAACACTTTCATGCAATGTAAATATAATCACAGATATAAACCAACTGAACAATCAGTTAAATATAGACATCACTACCATCCAAACCAATCACCAAGGGAATTGCATTGGTTATCGTGTTAAGTCAAAAGATTGCGATGTTTGTTACATCCCAGATAATCAATTGCACAATACCTCAACCACAAGCTTTAATGAATTCGTATCCTTTTGCCAGAATTCAAAAATATTGATTCACGATAGCCAATACACGACCCATGATATGCCACTTAAAATTGACTGGGGGCACAGTATATATACCGATGCACTTAAACTCGCCATGGAAGCATCTGTTCGTCAATTTGTTCTTTTTCATCATGAACCAACACGCACAAAAAAAGACATATTAACCATGGCTGATCATTGCAAATCAATAACAAAAGAAGTTAAAATTATCGCAGCAAGTGAACTAAAAAATATCGATTTACTGGGCAATTAGCTACCCAGTAATCGCTTGGATTATCCCCCTAATATTTTTATCGATCAAGTGATGGGAATGTTTATTGATTAAGAAATTTATATATGTATAATCATCCTTTACAGAAGTTTTGGAAATATGTAATATTTAAGCATGGCAAAAAAAAAAGGAATTAGACGACACATTATTTTAAAAAGTACCGAATCAGGGCATGCCTATCATTCAGAAAAAAGCAGTAGAAATACCCCTGATCGAATTGAAATCAAGAAATTTGATCCACTTTTAAAAAAGCATGTGACATATAAAGAAGAAAAATAAATGTTTATATCGTTTTCTTTTGTGGCATAACCTTCAAGGGGGGTTAAATGCTAATAAAAAGAGCACGTGTAAATCATCACACAAAATTTAATTTTGAATTAAGAAAATCATTTTCATCAAATACCTTATTCATAGACAATCAAGATATTGAAACATCATTGTGCGCAATTAATATGCTATGTGAATACATTCGAGCATCTTATTTTGATCAATATTTGTATCACAATAAGGAAAATTTGCCCAAGTATTGTCGACTTTTATTAAGATTTGAGCAATGCAATCAAAGCTTAATCGTTAAAGCTTGTAAAAATGCATGCATTAAGGTCCTAAATGATGCCATAAACAGTTCGAGTTCTTTAAAAACAATGACCTTATGTTTTGAAATGAACGAGTCAAAAAACGAACAAATCACTGAGCTATCAAATGAGTTGATGTCATTAACGCTAGGTTCAAAAGTAAGAGCAAAAAACAATTAAGGCTTTACGAATAAATTAAAACTAATTATTATTAGGTTTATGAGTAAAGTATCAATTTTAATGGGATCAAAATCCGATCTCGACATAATGAAAAAAGCAGCAGAAATGCTAACACAATTTGGGATTGAGTATGATATTAAGGTATTATCAGCTCACAGAACCCCCCATGAAACAATTGCTTATGTAGAAAATTCAGATAGCGACGTGTTCATCGCCGGCGCTGGTGGTGCGGCTCACCTTCCGGGTGTTGTTGCCGGAATTACATCCAAACCAGTCATAGGAGTTCCAGTAAATGCAAGCATTTCCATCCAAGGAATTGATTCATTATTGTCCATTGTTCAAATGCCTCCAGGCGTTCCAGTCGCAAGTGTTGGCATTGATGCCGCAAAAAATGCGGGAATCCTTGCTGCACAAATGATTTCAATTTCGAATTCAGACGTAAAAGAGAAAGTCGTTGCATTTAAAAAAGAACAGCATGATGCCGTTCTTGCTAGTAACGATGCACTCGTTTGATAACGAATACAAACAATACAAAAAAGACCCGTTAGTTCCACCCAATAAAGCAAAAAATGTACTATTGCACACTTGTTGTGCCCCATGTTGTGGTGAAGTTATTCAAGCAATGAAAGCCTCTGGACTGGAACTAACTCTATTTTTTTATAATCCAAATATTCATCCAATCAAAGAATACGAACTTAGAAAACTAGAAAATATCCGTTATGCAGAGAAAAATGACATCAAATTCATTGATGCTGATTACGATACAGATCAGTGGTTTTCACGTATCAAAGGATTGGAAAATGAACCTGAACGAGGCGAACGCTGCACCCAATGTTTTGATATGCGATTTGAGAGAACCGCACTATACGCAAAAGAAAATGGGTTTAATGTATTCACCAGTAGTTTGGGAATATCTCGATGGAAAAATATGGATCAAATCAACGCATGTGGACATCGAGCGGCGCAACGTCATGAGAATTTAAAGTATTGGACATACAACTGGCGAAAACGGGGCGGCTCAGAACGTATGTATAAAATATCAAAAGAAGAATCCTTCTACAAACAAGAGTACTGTGGTTGCGTCTACTCACTCAGAGACACCAATGCGTGGCGAAAAAAAACGAATCGAAAACCCATTCACTTTGGAAAAGAATTTTACAATAATTAAGATTTTTTCTTAACGGCGTCTTTTCCTTTTGCGCGTTCAACGATTGAACGTTTCCCACGTTTCTTTCGTCTAAAAATTTCAAGAATAATTTCAGCCTCATCCGCAGTAACTACAAAAAAGGAAAATGTTTCAAAGATTTTAATTTCAGTAAAACGATCTTTTTCAATATTGGTTTCATCGTATAAAAAATCAATTAACATATGATCATCAATGCCATCCGCTTTACCCAAAGCTATAAATAAACGTTCACCACTCACTGAATGATCAAGATTCTCCGCATGTTTATTACTCGATGATGATTGACTAAGTGATTGATAAGAAGATTTCGAAAATGCACCATAATAACCATGGGTCAATAGATAGGCAAGAACGTCTTTTGGATCCCTTGAGTCCATCAAGTCATTTGCAAACGATAAAATATCCGAATCCAATGTCTTAAAATCAAATGTTTGTACCTTATCCAGTAATGCCTTTTTTTTGATCTCGATAATTTCGTCGGGTGAAAGAAAGGCCTTGTGATTAATATCTGTTTTTGTCACACGCTTAATAAAGGCAATCTTCTTAAATTCATTGGGGGCAATCAACGTTGCAACGGCCTTGATTTTAATTGCAGACTCAAGACGAATAATTCGCTGCATATATGAATCGGGGTCTTGAGGAATAATGGAAAATAAAATCAAGTCAATGTCCGGTAACCCATTAAGTTGAGCCGGAATGTCGGTCAGTAATAAAACATTTGATTTCTTATCAGTAAATTTTTTCAAACCACGCTCACGCGCTGTTGGTGATAAATCGCCATGATAACTACTCACATTATAATTTAAAAGCGTTAACTTTTCTGAAATATGATCCACATCTTTTTTTGTTCGACAAAATACAATAATTGAAGCACCCGTGTACATATCAAGAATACGACGAAGGGCTTGAAACCGCTCGGATGAATGAATATCAAAAAAGTATTGTTTCGTCTGAATCGAGGTAACCAAAGGATCTGTTGCCATATTGAAGATAGTACCCAAATGCCAGATTCAAATCAAGTAGAAAAATTTTAAGATAAAAAACTTTTCAAAAAAACAATTATTTAGGATAATAAATCATCAAAAAAAGTGAAATGAGGAAAGCCTTGAGTAGAGTTTTAATTATTGGCGCTGGAGCAGCCGGTCGCGTGGTTGCAAAAAAATGCTTAAAAAACCCGGAGATATTTACAGATATTCATGTTGCCTCACGAACATTTAAACGATGTGAACAATTAAAAGAAGAATGCAATCATAAGATTACCATCCATGAATTGGATGCCGATCATGTCAAGGACACCGTTGAGTTAATTCAAAAGATTCAACCAAAACTCGTCATAAACATGGCCCTCCCCTATCAAGACCTTCCGATCATGGATGCATGCCTTGAAACACACACACACTACATGGATACAGCAAATTATGAACCAAAAAATGAAGCAAAATTTTGCTATCAATGGCAATGGGACTACCATGACCGGTTTAAAGACCAAGGCATTATGGCGCTTCTAGGTTCAGGCTTTGATCCAGGCGTCACCAACACGTTCATTAAGTATGCCAGTCAAGAGCTTTTTGACACCATTGAACACGTGGACATTATTGACTGCAACGATGGGGATCATGGGCATCCATTTGCAACCAACTTTAACCCAGAAATTAATATTCGAGAAATTACCCAAAATGGAAAATATGCAGAAAATGGGAAGTGGAAGGAAATTCCAGCCATGTCGATCTCAAAAATAATTAATTTCCCAGAAGTGGGCCCCAAAAAAGCCTACTTGCTTTATCATGAAGAACTTGAATCATTAATCAAACATTTTCCAAGCATTAAAAAAATACGATTTTGGATGACATTTTCGGACAATTACATTCAACATTTACAGGTATTGCAAAATATTGGCATGACATCCATTCAACCCGTAAACTTTAAAGGCCATCAAATCGTCCCCTTAGAATTCCTAAAAGAAGTGTTGCCAAATCCGGCTGAAATTAGCACCAATTACACCGGTAAAACATCCATAGGATGCATCATTACGGGATTGATTAATGGTGAAAGAAAAACCAAATTAATTTACAACGTTTGTCACCATCAAGAGTGCCATGAAGAAGTCCAGGCCCAAGCCGTATCATACACAACCGGTGTTCCTGCCATGATTGGCGCAAAAATGATCCTCAATAATCAGTGGAAAGGACACGGGGTATTTAACTTGGAAGAATTTGATGCTCGACCATTCATGAAAGAATTAAATGAACAAGGACTGCCTTGGAAAGTGATTGATCTCGATGGCCCATTGGACAACTAATACAAACCATTTACCAACCCCATGTTATTTAATTGATGAAGAAAAACTCGCTCAAAATTTAAATAGAATAAAAACATTAAAAAATGCAACCGATTGTCAAATCATATTGGCGTTAAAGGGCTATGCAACCACAAAAACCTTTGCTCAGTTAAAAGATGTATTGGATGGCGTAACCGCCAGCTCAATCTATGAAGCACGATTGGGATTAGAAGAGTTCGAAGGATCCGTTCATGTCCATAGCATCGCCATTGATGAGGATGAATATCATCAATACAATGCCATGGCCAGCCACATTAGTTTCAATTCAATCAAACAGGCCAAACGATTTAAAGAAATAAACAATGCAATGAACGCCAGCCTTGGATTAAGGATTAATCCAAAGACGAGCCAAGCACCCACTGAAAAATATGACCCATGCTCCAAATACTCACGATTGGGAATTCCAATTGAACAAATTACAGAAAAGGATCTTGAAGGCATTGATGGACTTCATTTTCATGCATTATGTGAACAAAATGTTGGCCCATTAATCACCATATTAAATAAAATTGAACAGAACCTTGGAGATCAACTATCAACACTTAAATGGATGAATTGGGGAGGCGGGCATTTACTAACGGATGACAATTATGAGCTAGAGATACTAATCAAAGAAATTAACCGATGGAAAACCACCTATAATTTACAAGTTATTCTAGAGCCTGGAGAAGCCATTGGACGACATTGTGGGTATTACGTAACACGCATATTGGATATTATTGAAAATCATAAAAAAATCGCCATTTGTGATATTTCTGCAACCGCCCACATGCCTGATGTTCTAGAATACCCATACCGACCTGAGATTTTAAATGCCGGAAAAGAAAATGAAAAAAAAGAAAATTACATTATTGGCGGCAACACCTGCCTTGCTGGAGACATCGTTGGAACCTACTCATTTGATGATAAATTAAACATCAATGATACCCTCATATTTGAAGACATGGGGCACTACACCATCGTTAAAACATCAAATTTTAATGGCGTAAAACAACCGGCCATTGGTATGATAAGTACGTCAGGGAATATAAAGATCCATAAAGTATCTTCTTATTTCAATTTTAAGGAGCGGTTATCGTAGGATGAAAAAATTAAAATTAGATGAGTTACTGGTCAATCGAGGATTCATTAGAACCATTGACGAAGCCAAACGGTACATCATGGCTGGAAAAGTATTGATTGATGATGCGGTTATTTCACAACCTGGAACGCTTTGCGATCCGTTAAGTCACATTCGCATCAAAGAAAAAAAATCAAACTATGTATCTCGGGGTGGGGACAAAATCGATCATTTCTTAGAGACAGAAAATGTCTCCATTAACAATCAATGTTGTCTGGATATTGGAATTTCTACCGGTGGGTTTAGCGATGTACTCATTCGGCAAAATGCCCGTCATGTATTGGGCATTGATGTTGGATACGGTATTTTAGATTACCAATTAAGAAAAAATAAAAAATTATCACTATTGGAACGAACAAATGCTCGAGAAGTCACAGAAAAAGAAATAAATGATGCCTTAGAACCGGTCCAATTAAGTATTTATGATATTCAACTCGTCGTGATGGATGTATCGTTTATTAGTGTATTTAAAATTATGCCAAACCTATTATCTTTACTGCCCAATTCCACCGAGTATATTATTTTAATTAAACCTCAATTTGAAGCTGAAAGAGATATGGTCGACATGGGTGGCATCATTACCAATCCCGATCATCTGCATGCCACATTAACCAAAGTAGAAACCCAATTTAATGCACTAAACTTAAATATTTGGGCAAAATCTGCATCCGAAGTTAAAGGCACTAAGGGCAATCAAGAGTACTTTTATCGCGTATCGAAACTAGAAGCACCCAGCCAGTAAAAACAACAATCGAGCACCAACATCGGCATTCCAATCACTCGCGGAAGAAGAATTAACCTCAACCAATTCAGCGCCAATCACATGCTTCGTCTTGGAAACTTGTTCGAGCAAATAGACCAACTGATTGTATGACAAACCACCAGGTACAGGAGTCCCTGTTGCCGGGCATAAATAAGCCATCAATCCATCCACATCCAAACTAATGAAGACTCGATCAGATAACGTCCCCAAAATTTGTTGACACACATCATTCCAAGTCTTGCCTTGAAACAATTGTTGATGAAGACCATAATCCGTAAAGACGTGAAACGGAGTGTCAGATTCTGCCTGAAACTGAGTTTCTACAGACGCATAATCGCGAATACCAACCTGGGTAATTCCTGAAACCGCTGAATTCTTCGCATAATGCGTCATTACTGACGCATGGGAATAATCATACCCAAAGTATTGAACTCGACAGTCCATATGAGCATCAATGTGAAGAATTGAGAATGAATCGTACTGGCGAGATAATGATGCAACGTACCCTACCCCTACCCCATGTTCACCTCCACACAAAATAACGGGAGATGACCTGTGATGATGAATGTCATTCAATACCAACTGATTTAAATCACGAGAGGCACAATTAATATCCGTCAAATGCTGTTGTTGGCGTGATGTTAAGTTTTTTTGATGATTTAACGCATCAATAATTGACGATGAAATTCCCTTATATTCATGTTGCAAGCCACCAATGGTCGAATTAACCGGCAAAAACGTCAGCTGAATAGAATCCTTTGAAAATGGGTGCTGATCATCCAGTTGAACCATTGATTCTTGAATAAAACCAGGCGAGTTATGAGATCCACTACGATACGTAACCGTAACATCCCATGGGACCGAATAAACTAAAATTGGAGATGTGCTCATACCAACATGATAATTTAAAAGAAACACTTTCACCAGATGAATAAAGCCCATTGAATTAAGTCATAGAAAACGCAATTTATAATTTAACGTTTTTGTTTTTTTGAGAAGACGCATCAGTTTTTTCTGGGTTGTGAATGTATGCATAAAAAAGAGATCGAACGCCTAAATTATATGACCAAGGTTTATCAGGAACCTGAGAAAGGAATGAATCACAAGACTGTGATAAAATAAACACAATGAATGATGACTTAAAATACCATGTCTGCATCAACAAAGGGACTGAACCGCCATTCAGCGGTCAATTCGTGAATCATAAAGCCAAGGGAACATACACCTGCGGCATGTGCAACACCCCCTTATTTAAATCAGATAAAAAATTTGACTCTGGAACAGGGTGGCCCAGTTTTTATGATGTGATTGTAGACAACATTGGCACCTCAGAGGATTCATCCCACCAAATGATTCGAACAGAAGTCCATTGCAAAACATGCAAGGCACACTTAGGGCATGTATTTCCGGACGGCCCTCCCCCAACAGGGCAACGGTTTTGCATTAATTCCATTGCCCTTAACTTTGAAAAAGAAGAACCCATTTAATTTACATGTAAATATTGCTAATATAAGACATATCGCGTTTGAATGAGGAGTCAAGAATGGAATTTTTTATAGATAGTGCAAACATAGAAGACATAAAAAAGGCAAAAGATATGGGCCTTGTCGATGGTGTAACCACCAATCCCACATTAATTAAGAAAGCAGGCAAAGACCACAAAGCCACCATTCAGGAAATTTCCCAATTTATTGATGGGCCAATTTCGGTTGAAACCTTGGGACATACAGCTGAGGAGATGCTTGAAGAAGCCAATGAGTATATTACATGGGGAAATAACATTGTGATTAAAATTGTCATGACCCCAGAAGGCATGAAAGCCGTTAAACAATTGAGTGCCAAAAATATCAAAACCAATGTAACCCTTGTTTTTTCACCATTGCAAGGATTAATTGCCGCCAAAGCTGGCGCCACATACATTAGCCCCTTTTTAGGACGATTGGATGATATTGGGCATGACGGACTAACCATCATTGAACAAACCCGAACTATATTTGATAACTACAAATTTAAAACAAAAATTCTTGCCGCCAGTATTCGTCACCCCATGCACATTTTGGACTCAGCACAAATGGGTGCTGATGTGGCCACCGTACCCGCAGGTACATTATTTAAATTATTTGAGCATCCATTAACCGCCAATGGTATAGAAGCGTTCATCAAGGATTCAAAAGCTTGGGCAACAAGTGCTGTTTAATGGCTATTTTTTTATTTCAAATGAATGATTAACCCACGGATAGTAATAATCAAAAATACTATCCGTATATATCAGTGCCACCAAGAGCCCCAGAATAATGACTGGGGCAAATGCATAATATGATTCCTTATCTTTTTTCTTAATAAAGATAAAATAAAACCCAACAATCCCGCCAATTAAAAATGTAAAATAAAGCGCAATGGCGGTCACTTGCCACCCCCATACCGCGCCAACACCTAAGCAGAGTTTAATATCTCCTGCACCAAACGCATGGGATTGTCCAAAAAGCATCATGATGATTGAAAACAAAGCAAATACAATCATGGCCAAACCCATACCTTGGAAACAGTTCAACATTTGACTTTGAAAAAAGGAATACCCAATGCCAACAAAAATAAGTCCAAATGACATTTCATTGGGGATAATTTGATGCTCTAAATCAGTAAATAAAGAAATGGTCAATATTGAAAACACAATAAAATGGATCCATGGCGTTAATAAGGTATACCCCAAAACATGAGTAATAAATAATACCATACTAATCAGAAGCACGACCCCATGCCGAAGTTTTTTCCAAAAAGACAGTGCTTTAAAAGATTTCAAAAACCAATACATTAACGGATAATAAAATAAAGATAAAAAGCGGGACAGTGTAAAATGAATTTTCAACTTTTTGTATCGATCATCCAAGGGCAACTCCGTAACCAATATATTAATTAAGTAAGATAATATAAACGAAAAATAAATAATAGTGCTGATTTTGAACCAAAACATGATCTATTTATCGATAAATCGCGTAAAATACTTACTTAAGAAGATTTAAATAGAATGATCAAGCTCAGTCAAAAAATAACCGATAATCAGACAGAATCCATGATATATCAACTAAGTTATCAAAAATTAATCATCACTTTAACCATTGGAATCATCTTCTTCATACCACCTCGTGCACACGCCGAAACAAAGTTTGAACTTAAAAAAAGTAAGCCAAAGGAAACACAAACTGCCCAACCACTCTTTGATCTTCTTAATAGCGATCCACCTAGCCTAAAACCAGCCAATCAAACGGACAATAAGTGGGGAAACAACCCCTTTTTTAAACAACAAAAAACCATTAAAATCCCCGAAAAGAAAGCCGCTCCGGAAGTTTCACAATCATTGGATTTATATGAGTACAAAATCAGTGCCATTTGGAAAGTTAACAATGGGTATAAAGCCCTTGTATCTGGGCATATTGTTCAAAAAGGAGACAAAATAAACGAAGTTACCATCGATAAAATCACAGAAAAGGACATTTCTGTCATAAGAAAAGGGAAAAAACGATCATTTCGTCTAGGAAGCATATTTTATGATTTTCAAATCTAGATCACACTTGTTATTCATCGCATTATTAAGTACCCACGCCATATTTGGGGCACCAAAATTAATCATTGAAATGCCAAAAGATGAAAATATGACAGTGTATGAATCCAATGTGACGTTTAAAGGGCAAGCCAAAGAAACCACGAAATTAACAATCAATGGTCAAGAAATACCCATAAATAACGTAGGAAATTTCAATTACACCATTGAATTGAATTCAAAAAATGGAAACAATTACTTTTTAATTGAAGCCACGGATGGGACCACCTCAACACAAGAAAATAGAACCATCTACTTTAATGAAAACGATCAGAAAAAAGGAAAACAGGCCACAAAAACCACCATTGAAAAAAATAAGCCAAGAACCATGGAAAAGATTATTCAATCAAAAAAAGAAGAAACCCTCAATCGAGAGTTAACCCAACAAGATGCCCTTGAGTCATTAAGAAAATACATCGGAAAAAATACTCGCGGATCCTATGCATTCTCGGAAATCACGCTCAAAGATTACATCAAAATTTTTGCAAAAGAACACCAAGTCAATATCATCAATAATGTTGAACTCGAGAAAACGTTAAGTGTTGAACTCAATGACATGCACCCTGCCGATGTATTTAATACTCTCGTGAACTACTGGGGGTGTCATTGGGTGATGAAAGATAAAATCATACGCATTGTTCAACAAGCCCCTGTCAGGGTTTACACTTTAAATTACTTAAAAGGGGAAGAACTCATTGGTTTAGTGAGTGGACTGAGTGGAATCACACAATTTAAAACCAACCCTCTGGATAACTCCATTATTGCTCAAGGCCCCCTAGAAGATCTTGAATATCTAGAGTCTTTAATCAAAAAACTGGACATTAAACCAAAACAAGTTTTAATCGAAGCCACCATTATTGAAACCAATTTTGACTTATCAACCATTATTGGAACAAAACCATCCACAATTCAACGAAGCCAAGGAACCCCAACCTCACCGTTTAGCTTTCAATCCTTGGGGTACTCCTTTTCAATGAGTGTATTTGAAAATAATTCCAATGTTAATATTTTGGCCAACCCACAAATTCTTGTCACCAATCATAAAACAGCCTCCATCAATACCGGAAATCAAACAGGGTATACCACCACCACCGTGACTGAAACCAGCACCATTGAAAATATGAATTTTCTCAGTACTGGAATTACACTTGAAATCACCCCGCATATTTCAGAAACAGGAGAAATACTCATGGATCTAAACCCAAGTATTTCTGAAGGGCAAGTCAACAATAACAAACCCATTAGTTCTCGAACATCCACAAAAACTCAAGTCATCATTCGAAATGGAGAAACCATCGTCATTGGCGGACTCATTCAAAAGAAAAAAACAAAAGTAAAATCCAACATCCCATTCTTCTCAAATATACCGATTATCAATTTATTCCTTTCCCAAGAGGAAGTTGCTGAAAAGAAAACGGAGTTATCGGTACTAATCACACCTCATATCATTGAAGATACGGCAAAACTAAAACAATTAAACGAGGAGATGAATGAGTAAAAAAGAAAGCATTGATCTAAAAAACTACGTTATTGACCCCAATATTTTAAGTGAACTATCTCTAGAAATGATGGAGAAAAATAATCTTATTCCATTTAAAAAAGAAAAAAACACGCTATATGTTGCGACCAGTACACCCGAAGACTTTGAGCTACAATCAATGATCGAAACGGAAATCGGCCAACCGATCAAGTTTGTATTTAGCAATAACAGTGATATTAAAGCGGCCATTCTTTCACGTCTAAAAATTAAAACAATCTTTGGATCATTGGAAGAACCCGATTATGCCGATTTCAAATCGGTGCATTTGGTGGCTGAACGCCGTGAAATAAACCCCAATGTCCTATCAAATCTTCCAGATATTCCAAGCATTCCCGACTTGGTGGATCTCATTTTATTTCATGCCATTTCCCACCATGCCTCAGATATACATGTCGATCCAGGGCCAGAATCATTATTCATACGGCTAAGAATTGACGGGGTATTGCATATCTTTCAACAACTTCCGTTAACCTTTATGTCACCGCTCATTTCAACAATCAAAGTATATGCTGGGATGGACATTGCTGAAACGCGTCTACCTCAAGACGGGCAAATTTCCGTCACGATCATTGAAAAATCTAACGAAGAAAACGCAAACCCTGAAATCGATGTTCGCGTTGGGTCCGTTGCTACAATTTATGGAGAAAAATTAACACTAAGAATCTTAGATAGCAATAAAATTGATTTAAGACTAAGCAACCTGGGGTTTTCAGAAACCCAACTCTCTACACTTGAGGAAATCATTAAATACCCTCAAGGAATGCTGCTTGTCACAGGGCCAACAGGTTCGGGAAAAACCACCACCCTCTTTTCAATCTTGAATCAGATTAAAGGATTGGCCAACAATATTGTCACCATTGAAGATCCTGTAGAATACCGAATGGCCTGGTTGAATCAAGTGGAAGTCAATCCCAATATTGGATTAACGTTTGCATCCGCGTGCCGCTCATTCTTACGGCTGGATCCTGACGTCATTTTAGTTGGGGAAATTAGAGATAATGAAACAGCACACATTGCCGTCCAAAATGCCCTCGTAGGAACGTTATTGCTGTCAACAATTCATTCAAATTCAGCAATCGGCACCATTCAACGATTAATGAGCTTGGGACTCCCCAAATTTTGGATTAGTGCCACACTTACCGCCGTTTTGGGACAACGACTGGCCAGGAAAATATGTGATAAATGCAAAACAGTGGATAAACCAAGCGCACAGATGCTAAAACTTTTAAATTTACCCAAAGCAAAAAAATATTACAAAGGAAAAGGGTGCGAGAGCTGCTTAAACACTGGATATAGAGGACGAAGCGTTATTAGTGAACTTTTGGTCATTTCAGACAAAATACGAAAAGCCATTGAAAGTGATAAAAAAGAAAGTGAAATAACAGAAATTGCACTAAAAGAAGGGTTTAAAGATTTCAGGTATGATGCTGCCGAAAAAATAAAAAAAGGAATCACCAGTATTGAGGAAGTCCTACGCATCTTAAAAATTCAATGAAAAAACTCCGAGGATTTTCAATTATTGAATTATTGATCATTATTTCAATGGTAACAGCACTAATTATTGTCGCCGCACCATCATTTTATGGATTATTTAAACGACAGTTTTTAGTGTATCACGCCAACCAATTCATTCAGCACATTCGAAGCATTCAATCCAATGCGTTCATTGAAAATACCCCCTATAAAATTGGATTAAATGCCACCGAAAAAAGTTACAGCATTTGGAAACACAACACCATTGAATGGGTATTGGATGAATCCCATGCTTTTGATGATCAAGTAGAAATACAATACGATAATATTCTATCGGATTTAACTCAGATTCTATACAATAATCACGGAAATGCGTATATTTGCACCCCCAATCAAACCCCCACTGAATGCCAAGCCACGCCCCTCACTTCTACCGCAAAAATAACCATAAAAACAGAAAAACGAGATATAATTTTAGAATTTTTACCAATAAATGGCTACGTCAGCTCAAATGTTGGTGTAAAATAAAATCATGAAGCTAAAAGGTGCCAATTTATTGGAATTATCATTATCGATAGCCTTTGCCCTAGTGGTCTTTGCCATCACACTTCAATTGGTGCAAGAATCCACAGATCGAATTAATAAAGGGTTTTCTTTTCAAACCTTTCAACAATCCGCCTTTAGCACCTTACTAAAAATTCAACATCAAAACCAATGGCATTGGGGATCTGCCGCATCTTTAAACAAAATATTAAATGCAAATTTACCAAAGGAATCCACCATAACCGCAACAAACTATATTTTTTCAAATAATCAATGGCTGGCATCGAACAATGATTCAGACGCCACCCATATTCAGATTGAAAACCCAACATTTAATAAAAAACTTTCTGTATTTATTATTAGTTCAGCGTCAAAAAAGAATTTAATGGGAAGTTTGACAACTTTAAAACTAGCCCTTCTTGAATATTACCGAATCAATCAATTTTACCCACCAACACACCAGTTAAATTATTTAACTCAAACAAATATTTTAAATAATCTACCAAATAATCCATACACCATTCAGGACCTAAATAGCACCAGCAATAAAAACATGACGGATTGGCATTATGAAAATAATAACGGAAATATCACCCTATTTTCCTATACACATCCTCAAATTCAATTAACGTTTTAAACCATCGCTTTGATTGAAATCAATGGTGTGCCATCAAAACCATATTTAATAAAACCATGGTGATTTTTTAATGTTTAAACATATAATATTGGCGATTATCCAATCGTATATTACTCCGATAAAAAAGTAGCCCCCCGTTAACAGACTTAAAAATAGTGAAGGAAATGCCCACTATTTTTTGACGGGAATAATATCAACAAAAACGGAACTATCCAAAAGGCTAAGGGCACAGTTTTAAACGTAGTTCCCAAGTTTTTTGACGGACCCTGATGAGTTGAGATTATCATGACTATCTACCATTGATCAAAATTAATGTTTAAACATTCAAAAAAATGGGCATACTAAAATGAATATTAATAATCAAAATGAAAGGGGCACTCATGATATTTAATAAAAAGTTAACATCTTTTCTTATGGATAAAAAAGGGAATAGCTTATTATTGGCAACGGCCACAGCCATTGCATCCACCATGGGAATCTATTTTTTTGTATCATTAACATCACTCAGTGAGGATAGCAAGCAACGCGTATCTCACCTATACAATGCTTACATTATTGGCCAATCCATTCACAATTTTATTGAAGGGGGTCCAGAAAATAAAGATTATTTTTCAGAAGGTCAGCAAATTTCTGCATTTAAGCATTTATTAAGACTTGATGAAAATTTTCACAATGGCGAATTTGTGACGCTAAAAAAATTAATTGAAAAACAGGTCATACTCGATAGCCTTGATTCAACAGCCACAGCACGCTCAGGAACAGAAACAAGTTACGATACGAACCATACTGGCGCACGCATACTATTTTTAGCAAATGACGGAAGCACGATCAACAATTCATCCAGTTTGGTGGCCGATTTGGCCATCCTGGTAAATATGGCCGGAACCAGTGACCCAATAAACAATGCCCCCTACGCTAATGGGGAACCCTTTTTCTATATTATCATGGATATCAATGGCCCATCTGTAAATGGCGCAACAGCAACCATAGACATGGATGTTCACAAACAAGGAATATTATCAACTGTGGATGGAGGAATCCAAGCTGAGCAGTCCGTCATATTACCTCAAGACAATGAATAAATTCAATATACAGGAGATAATCTATGTTTAAACATCTATTTAAATCAAAATTAATGGGAAATATTGGGATCTCGATTATTGGAGGAATTACCGCACTTAGTATGGCTGGAGTTGCCATGCAAATGGGGTATTCTAGTTTTAAAATTAAAGCAGAAAAGCAACTGCATATTCTAAACAGCATTCGTTTTGCAACCATTGTACAAATCGGCATGGAAGAAGGATGGGTAATACAACCAAATACCAATGATTCCATCACCGTCACCTTAACTGACGTCGATAACAATTACCCCCTATCCACCAATCTAAAAAACCCGAGTTTAGAATCTCAATCGTACAATGCCGATTCTTCAATTATTATTGAAAATTCAAATGGAAAAATTGATTTTTACTGTTCACTAATCGAACATGAAAGTACCCATAACTATACCGATAACACAATTAGCGTCCATAATTTATCGATTAACGATATTAGCTTAACCAATTAATAAAACAACCATCAGATCATCAATAAATTACATCATTAAGATAAAGTTTAAACGTAAAATATGGCACACGATTAACATAAATAATCAATCATTTAAAACATGCAAATATCAATCTGCACATTATCCATCAAAACCATTAAAAAAACCAAAATAAAAAAATATAAAAACAACCCAATTTAAACTCAAATTCATAAGATTAAGCATCCAAAAAAACAAATAAGCATCAAGAATTATCGATGTTTTATTTCAAGTTGAAATGGGTACAAATAAATAAGGACAAAATAATTTAAAAAAGGGGGGTGGTCAAAAAGATAATCCGACAAACAAAAAAAAGGGGGAAACCATGTGTCTAAAAGATAGACTACTACACATGCTGAAAAGCAAAAAAGGTAATGCACTACTGCTAGCTACTGCAGGTGCGATTGCCGCAACATTTAGTGTGTATTTCTTCGTATCATTAACCACACTAAGTGAAGACAGTAAACAACGCGTGGCTCATTTATACAATGCGTATCAAATGGGGCAATCACTTAAAGGGAAAATCGATGGTGCGGATATTAACCAAGCAAGACTTGGTAGCGGAACTGAAGATGATATCGAAGCGCCAATTGATGATGTGTTTCATAATGGTAAATTCATTCCATTAAAAACAATGGTGAAAAAAGCCATTATTATTGCAGCGGATGACCCAACAGCGACGGCTCGTGGGGGTGTTGACACACCATATGACCTTAACAACTCCGGAGTATTAATTAAATATGCGGATGCAGCGGGAGCGGTCATAGCAGCTACTGAGACCGGCAGTGCATCAGATACCATTGTTGCCGATGTTCAGTTGTTTGTGAATTTAGCAGGAACACCTGACACAGCTTCAAACACACCGTATGCTGATGGGGAACCATTCTATTACATTCTAATGGATGCTGACACAGCTGGATTAACTGCTGACGACCATACGGTTGATTTGGTGCAGTTCCCAGCGGGTATTCTAGCAACCAATGAAGGTGGCCCACAAGCGGAAGTATCCGTTGTACTACCACAGGATGATGAAGACTAATTAGATACGAATAGCTTCAGTATTCACCCTGCCGTATAGTTATACGGCAGGATTGAATATTGACAAGGGGGGGAAATGAACAAAATATTCAAATGGTGTCGATGGTTTATTCAAGAAGAGCGAGGAAATGCGTTACTGCTAACCAGTGCAACGGCATTAATCGCTACCCTCGGCATGTTCTTTTTTACCGCTCTACGTGACATGAGCATCAAAAATAAAGAACGAACCACCCATCTATACAATGCTAGTGTTATGGCCATGTCAATCAATGGATATATTGACACCTATTTAGAAACACTTCCCTACCCTAGAAATAAACTCGTAAACAATGGAACGGCACAATTTAGCCCAACAGAATTGTCAAGAGTCGTGAACATTAATAATTTTGATACCTTGAGCCTCGATGAGCTTGAACAGAATGGGTACATCGTATCTCATAATGATCCGACAGCACAACGCGAACTGGGGATTGAAAAAACCTATGATAAAAAAGCAACAAAAATTAAAATTGAGTTTAAGTTAAATTCAGAAGATAACATTGAAGACATTGTTTATCTTGTCAATTTAGCTGGATCAGTATACAACAATAACGCACCTTATAGTGCGGATGAGCCCTTCTTTTACCTCGTCAGTTTTACAGATGATCTCGGCATTGGCGATTATGGTGATTACGATCTCATTGACAATGACATCACATTAAAAGAATCTGAAACCACTGACTTTGAATCCATTCTTGAATACAATGGTAAGGCACCATATGCAGAGCGTGTTATTCTACTGCCGGGGGATGGTACATGATATCCATCATTCAAAACGGCATCAATTATTTAAAAAATTTCCTTTCTGAAAAGAAAGGAAATTCGCAATTAATAATTCTTGCAGGCGCGATATTTGCAACCATGGCCATTTACTTCTTTGTAACACTCACTAGTTTCGATCAAGAAACAAAAGAACGAACAGCCCATTTATACAATGCCTACCAAATGGGAACCTCAATCAATGCGTTACTAAAAAACAGAATATATACAAAAGGACAACTTGAATTCAGCTATCAAGATGAGAGTGGAGAAAATCGATTTACCAAAGAAGACTTCGAGAAATATGTCCAAATGGATTCCGATACAATTTTCACACTAGGAGAACTTATAAATGATCAATTGCTTATTGATTCAAGAGACCCCACGGCCACAAGACAAAACTCAACCCCAACAAATTATGATCGAAAAAACACCAAAATTAAAGTTGTATTTGATATGGTCATTGACCATTATAATGAGTTCGGAGATGCCATCAAAAAAGTGGTCGGCGTTAAATATTTTGTAAATTTAGCAGGTCAAGCAGTGCCTGATCATACAGGAATAAGTAATGCCCCATATGAGAATAATGAACCGTTTTATTACCTTGTAAGTTATGCCGACGAAAACGCCGGTTTAACGGAGAGTGATATAACCCTTCAAGAACGAGGGGTCATGTATGAGGGTGTATTAGACACCTCTACATTTGGTGTTGGCCCACAGGCCAATAGAGTAATTATACTACCAGGTGACACAGAAGAATAAGTAAGGGTATGGGCATATTTAATCGATAAAACATGGGAGAACTATGTCTGCATCTTGGTATAAATTTCGATATATCGATACAAAGGGAAACCGTAAAACTGAGCGATTAAAAGCAAAGTCAATGCGGCTGGCAAAACAATACATTACCAGTCGTAATTATAATTTAGTGAGCATTCGAAAAGTATACGCCATAGAAAAACATCTGTTAAAATTTAAAAAAACAAAAATTTTTAAAATATTATTTCAACCCAAATTAACCCGAAACGAAGTGTATTGGCTCACCAAAGAATTGTATGGGTTTTTAGATTCTGGATTGCCATTACTGGATGCAATTTATGCCCTCAAAGGATTTAGCACATCGAGCCGATATCAAAAAACACTGAACAGCATTATTCAAGAAATAGAAAATGGAAAGCAACTCTCTGATGCCTTAGAAAACTTCCCGACAAGTTTTCCAAGGTATTACATTATCGCTGTAAAAAGTGGCGAAAATGTGGGGCATTTATCTCAATCGTTAAAATCCAACGCTGACACCATCAATTGGGTCAACATTAACCGCACAAAAATAGTGCAAGCCACCATTTTCCCAATCATTAGCTTCATCATGATGGTCACTTCCTTTATCGTGTCATTACGAGTTTTGGTCCCCTATTTTATGAAAGTATTACGTCAAATGAGGGTTGAACCACCATTTATCACCGCCAGAATGTTTGAACTCAATGTATTTTTAACTAAAAATGGTGGATTAATTCTAATTGGAATCAATGCCTGTCTGATGCTCATTGCACTTCTAGCATCCAATAAAAAAACAGGGTATTACTTGGAAAGAGTCATTGTTAAACTTCCGATTTATGGTCAATTGTACATTTATTTTATGAGCACCTACTTGGCACAAATATTAACCCTACTCATCAACCAAAGGTACTCCATATTAAACTCATTCTTATTGTGTAAAAATCTATTTAATGGGCCCTTTTTTAATAAAGAAATGGAAACGATTCATAACAAAATTAAAAAAGGATACAGCATGGGGCAATGCTTCGATGAATCCATATTATTTCCGCGTTTTATGGCACAACTCATTAAAGATGGGGAAAAAACAGGGACACTGGATAGCAAAATGAGCGCCATCTCTGAATTATACAAAGCACGCTTAGAAAACCAAGTGGAGTGGGTATTTAAAATGATTTCACCCGCGTACTTGCTATTCACCATTGGGGTGACCATATTTTTTATTTACGCATTTTTTTGGCCGGTATGGAGCCTTTACTTCTAAGCATCATCAGGCATTCGATACACAATAAAGGCTAAATTCAATGACAACACTAAATTATTGTTTTGATTTTTCAGTTCAAAATTACGCACCACAAATTTAACCGGCAAATTATTTAAATTTGTTAAATACTGCCCAATCGAAGTAAAGGACCCTGAAGCAACCAAAGATAACTGGGTAATCGAAAATAGTTTGGTAATGTTATTCATACGAGAAATCCCAAAATCTTTGATATATGGCTTTAATAACTCTTTTTCAACAGATGTTAAGCTGGTGTTCGGCTGAACAGATGATGATAATACCGTAATATCCTGAGGTTTGGATTGATTAAGTACAAACTGATTAATATAACGAACAGGATTTGAATATAGTGTGTAATAATGCTGATATCGACCTTGATTGGTTGTTGATTTTTCATCAATTTGTTGTTGAATATTCGCCACCTCTTTTTCAATTCGTAACAGCTCGCTTTGAAATCGAGAAATCCCCCGTTTGGCATTTCGCAAATCCTTTTGAATAGGATTGATGAAAAATATCTGAATAAGCGATGATGTAATCATTAACACGATGACCGATGCAACGCTCAATCCAATCAATCGAAACCAAACATTTTTTATTAATTGTTGAATGATCATTTTTTCTTAATCCAATCCACGTCAATTGAAAAAGAGGACAAATCAAGCCCCCCAGAAATACCTAGGTTATACTTAACTCGTCCCAAATAAGGCAACGATTCCAATTGTTGCAAAAACATATAAAACGAATAATTCCCATTCAAGGAACTTGATGTCCCAGAGATGAACACCTTTTTTCGACGAATTCGCAATACGCTAAAACTGATATCTGGGGTTGAAATAGACGTAATATTAAACAAAAAATCATCCAACGGAATCTGAGCCACCAAACTTTCAGATGTTAAATCCGAATAATCAATAATTAATTTTTGTTTTTTAATTCGATCCCTTAATTCCACCATGTCCCGTTTCTTACTTGCCTGCTCCTTTTTCTCGGAGGATTGATTAGCGGAATACCCCAAATACGATTTATTGAGTTTAAAGTAGCTGTAGGCATTCGTCGTCAAAATAAAAATTAAACTCACAGAAAATAGGGCCAAAATGCCTCGAACGGCCATTTTTTCAAACCGTTTCATAAATGGAATCAAGTTAAATTGATCACGATTTTTAACCATAAGATACATCCCATACACATTATAAAAAGACAAACCATCACTTAATGAAACATTGGATTTGGGTTCAAAGTTTATGGGCACAGTTTTTACAGGAATTTTTCCAACCGATGCTTTTTTAATGGCTTTCGAAACATCCAACGCATCAGAATAAATGTAAATGGCATCAAACGATTGATTGGGTGATTTCATCAAATAAGATTCCACTGACGACTCAATAAATGATCGCATATCCGAAAGTATGGTGTTCAATTGCTTCACTGGATTTTTGGACATCTCAATTAATTTTAGCCGCATGCGTCGGTACACCTTGATGTTATTGTTAAATAAAATAAATAACCTGGCCCGCGTTGAACTTATATCAATGAGTATGCTTAAACGAGCCGGATCAATTTTAAAAAATCCAGATTTCAACAACGCTTGAAACGAATGGTACCGAGTCACCAATTGACGTATAAATAACCGGTGCTTGCGAAAAACATTTTCAATGGCCATTAAGTTATTCTTTTTAATCATATACACAAAAACAGTCTGGTTACTTTTTATTTCAGAAACAGCGAAAGAAACGGCATATTCATAGTCTTCCAAATGATCGATTTCCATTTCCAACATTTGATCAATTTGACTTAACTGTGACTCAGGGATCGAAAAACGGTTCATGGTCAAATAGTAATCATCCATTATCATCAATACTTTGGCACGACGATTAAAATCTTTGTGGCCAATCACCTTCTGAATGGCCGCATCCAATGATTCCACCAATGAATCACCCATTGGAAAGGTTAGTTCAAAATGAAACTCGTAGTCATCCAGTGTTTTTAATAGCTGAACAACGACCAATGATTCAACCTTCACATAAAATATCAGGAGAGGTTTATCCGAGTATTTTGCCAGTAAATTAGTATTCAATATGCGCGTTTTGAATTGATCCATCGGAATACCTCAAGTATATACTGATTGCGCCACCATCTGGAAGCGATGAAAAATATAGATTCATATGATGTGTTTTGGATGAACGGGGAGAAAGCAACGGATATTCATCACCAACACTTGCATTTACGGTCACAAGCTCTTCTTCATTTTCACCAACAAACCCATAATGCGTTAATGTCTGGCTGGCATGATGCGGGTACCAAACCGTTCTCAATGCCACCAAGTGGGTTGGCAGGGTTGCGGATACAATCACACCGGATAACGATTGATTGCCCACTGAAAATTGCGATAAATCAACGGATGATCGAGATGACTGTGTGATTTGTTTTTGAACATTAAATGAGACCTGACGATTGGTTAAGGGATGATCAACAAAAAAATCAACCGATCCGTTCGAATTCACTTGGTTGCTTAATGAATACTCATTGGCCAATATGGGAGGCAAGTGTATAAATTCACTGTTTTTATCCACAAAATACGATACAAACGATTGAATGCTCAAGCCATCCAAAATGGACTGGTACGATTGATTCATTCGATATTGTTGATTCAACGCTCGTGCACTCATTAAATGAAGCACCGTAACTACGGCAATAATAAAAAACAAAATGCCAGATGTAAAAATTAATAAATAAGCACGCATTAAAATTCCCCCAAAACAATGGATTGGGAATTGCAAATAAAACTTCCAACCAATGTGGAATCAATCAACGAGGAATTCAGTTGGTAATGAACCAATACAACTGACGAAGGATTTAACGTCTCGGTTAAAAAATGATTAAAATAACTAAATTCATTAATCTTGGATGAATCAACATGCTGATATAGCATGGCCTCAACATTCGAACTTAAGTTGTTCACCACCAGCTGATTCTGATCAAATTGAAAAGAAAACAATGCCCCATCAAGTGAATAACCAAACGAGTGCCCTCCCAACGACTGTGGCACACAGGGAACCAAGGACAAGGAATTAAACTTATTAATCATTAAATCAGCTTCTTGAAGCACACTCATTTTAAGCAAGAGTCGTGAAAACCGGTCAATATATGTCCCAGGATTAATAACAACAATAAATATAATAATAAACGATGTCACCAAAATAATTTCAAGCAGTGAGTACCCTTTAACATGCTTTCCCATAAATTTATGGTATCAAATCACTGACAGGATGTGTTATAAATTTTTACCAAGCTCAACTGATTCCATGGAAAAACAATCACTTTCGACAAATCTGAACACATGGTCGCATCAGTATAACCGATGAGCAACTTTTGACGATGTTTTAAAAGATAATACAAGGCTTGTGGGGAATGGTCCGAATCAGTGTAATCCATGACCTGCAATTGAGGCAATACATAGGGTAACGGGGTATAAAAAGGAAATGTTGGATTAAGGCGGGACCGAATTAAAGACTCTAGTTCACTCAAATCCATCGGTACGGTGGTGGACGATAATGCATCATACACAACCAATAATGTCATCGGTGAGCACGTCTGAAATGGCTGATTGACCAAAAAGTCCATCAATCGCTCAATAACCCTTTGGTAATCTGAACTCTTGACCCATTGGTTTAAATACAGCAAAGAAATGAGAAATTGGGCATTGTGCTGAATCGACACAAAATGATCTTTTTGCAATTGAACATTGGAATTTTTTCGTTTATTGATTAATGGGGTTTGATCAATCCTATAGAAATCTTTGGGATTCATGAGCGCTGATAAATTTTGATCATTACCAACAGACACTCTCTCAAATGATAACGGACTCAACTCATCCAAAAAATCATCCCTAAAATAATAGTACAGCCCTGATTCAAATAAATCCCCAGCATCCAACCCTGTCATGAATTGCCCAGATTCCGTTTGAAAGTTATTTAAAATAAACGACACATTAAACACCGCCAAATCCAAATACAGCGGTTCCTTGGTTATTGAATACAGCTGGGTTAATAACTGTACAAAATGCACCTGATCAATGAATATCTTTTCAAAATGAGGTTTGCGCCAATCACGGGTTGAGCTATAGCGGTGAACCCCACCCTCAATAAAATCAAATAATGGTGATGTTAAAATTTTATCCATGGTTTGTTTCCCGTAGGTAAAATAATCCGGCGACAGCATAATTAATTGTGACCAATGCAAAAATAACGGAAATTTTTGACGCTGCCCCATGCCACCAAAGCTCGCATCAAATGCATTCACCAAAAATTGAGTTAAATCGACCCGTGGATCATTAAACGGAGATCTTGGAATCTCAGCTTTTGATTCTGCATAACGATCGGCCCATTTCAACGCCTTTGCTTGCGTCACGGAAGATTGTTTGGCCCAATCTTTAGCAATCAAGGTCAATGCTTTTTTAAAATTACCTTTCGGTTCATAAGTGGATAAGAACAAAGGAATGCCATCCGGCGTTGCCAATACAGTCGTTGGCCACCCTGACATCTTTTTTTGATACTCAAGCAAATCAATATAAATCTTATCAATGCGTGGCTGTTGATAACGATCAATCAGTATTGGTACATAGTAACGATTGATTATTTTCGCAATCAAAGGGTTTCGAAATGATTCATGCTTCATAACCCGACACCCGTAACATGTCGCAAAACCGATGGAAATAAATAACGGTTTGTTTTTTTTTTTGGCCATGGCCAACGTTTCGGGGCTCCAAGTGCGCCACTTCACCAAATCATGTTTATGATTTTGAAGATACGCGCTTTGCGAGGATTTTAATACCGGATTTGGCAAAAAATAACGAACCATGTCAAACCATAAAAAACAGATCAATGCAACAGCAATTGCAATGGAAATCATAATAATTAAAAACCGCTTGAATAATGTCACTCAATTATTATGACACAAAGCTGAGTCATAATGTGAAAATTAAATTGGCAATTGATCCAAAAAAATCAACATGGTATCATCACAAACGGAGAGCTGGCAGAGTGGTCGAATGCGGCGGTCTTGAAAACCGTTGTACCGCAAGGTACCAGGGGTTCGAATCCCTTGCTCTCCGCCACAGAACCTGACCTTTGCACTTTTCATCTTGCTCGACACCACCACTGTGCCTGAAGGCTCCGCTCTTCGGTCGTCCACGCAATCTGAAAAGCACATATTTCAAAACCTCTCTTTTTTTAATCGTTAAAACATCGTCCAAAAAATACCGCCACCAACCAACACATCAACCATACTTAAACCAAGAACCGTAAAAAATAGATCACCCCCCATGATCACCATCGTGCCTTTATATTGAGTGCCCTTCATTTGAACACGTCATTCAAATCATGTGGTATTGTCTAAAAAAATAGTCTCACTACAATTCACAATTGCATATTAGTTGCAATAATGAGTTTCTTCGGTATAATAATGAACTTATAAATATGGAGAAAAGCATGAGCAACAAATTACCTGTCACCGTATTATCAGGATTCCTTGGTGCCGGAAAAACAACATTGCTGAATCGAATATTAAATAATCGAGATAATTTAAAAGTCGCCGTGATTGTCAATGACATGTCAGAAATCAACATTAATGCGCAACTCATACAAAATGGCACGGCCAGTTTAAGTCGAACCGAAGAAAAACTGGTTGAAATGTCCAATGGGTGCATCTGTTGTACTCTTCGAGAAGATCTATTGATCGAAATCCAACGCTTGGCCAAAAAAAACCGATTTGATTACTTGGTCATTGAATCCACCGGCATTAGTGAACCACACCCCGTAGCCGAAACATTTACATTTGAAGATGAGGATGGCAAATCTTTATCCGATTACGCAACACTGGACACCATGGTCACTGTGGTCGATGCGGTGCATTTCTTTGATAACCTGGACTCCGTTGAGCTTTTAAAAGATCGCGGTGAATCCTTGGGTGAAGAGGATGAACGAAGCATTGTGGACCTACTCGTGGATCAAGTGGAGTTTGCTAATATAATTTTACTCAACAAAAGCAATGAGGTTAACCCCGACGATCACAACAAAGTTAAAGGGGTCATTAAAGCCTTAAATCCAGAAGCCACGTGCATTGAAACCAACTATTCTGATGTCCCAATAGAAAAGGTACTCAATACCGGTCAGTTTGAATTTGAGCAAGCATCACAAGCCGCAGGATGGTTAAAAGAACTTCGAGGAGAGCATATCCCTGAAACAGAAAAATACAATATTTCAAGCATTGGTTTTAAATCAAAAAAACCATTTCATCCTCAGCGATTTCTAGAATTTGTTCAATCAAAACTAGATGGGGTCTACCGAATGAAAGGATACTTTTGGGTCGCATCACGCATGGATTTTGTCGGAGAAATCAGTGGCGCGGGCAAATTGACTGAGATTAGACCAGCTGGAAAATGGTGGGCGGCCATCCCAAAAAGTCAATGGGATTTGACCGACGAAGAAATGATCGATGCCATTCGTGAAAACTGGCAAGACCCATACGGGGATCGGCGCCAAGAATTGGTACTGATTGGAACGGGCATCGATAAATCCGACCTAAATCGTCGTTTAGAGGCTTGCTTACTCACCGATGAGGAGTTTAGTAAAGGCCCGGAAGTTTGGGCCACATATCCCGACCCCATTCACCCATGGGAATTGATCGAAAACCCCGAAGACATGAACGTCATTGAACAATAAAAAATTATTAATGCAAATGAGTTGCATTAATAAAAGAAAACAAGTAAAGTAATTTAATGGATTCTGGTATAGCAACACTTTCCCCAAGTAAAAGTAATGGTGTGACCAATATTTTTCAACTTGCTCAGGCTGATAAACCATGTGGTGCTGGATGCCCCTGCTGTTTAAGTCCTAAAGATGGTGAAACAAAATATTCTAAAGACCAAATCGATATCCTGAAATCTAGACCGATTCGCACTCAACCGAGATCTGGTGCCAGAAATCAATCCGTTAAATTAACAGACCCTATGACGCTTCAGGAGCAAAGACAATGTTCAAGTGACCCCGCATGCCCTTCTAGCCAACATTACCAACTCAGTCGAAGAACAACGACGGCCATGCGCATTAATTCAGATCGTGTAGTATGCGAAGATTGCGAAATTGACGATGAACAATCGGAGAAACACAGTGATAATGGGGCTCCCCCGGCCACCAAGCAAGGTTATGGCATTCCCCGTTGCGGCCATTCAGAACAGCCAAGCTATGCTTCAGACGCCGCCACCATTGATGTATTTAAACAAATTGAAGCGCTATGCGATCGTAAGCAAGTAGCAGATCCCAATTCCGTTATATCTGACATCATGAAATTTAACCAACAACGATTGGAAAAAGCAAGGCAAGGCGACGTACTTTTTTCAAGACTCACAAAACGAAACACCGAACTCACTCAGGCGCGTGAATTCCTTAGAAAGCCCGGGGTTGAATTCATTGGCTTTATTGGCTGGGGAAAAGGGTGCATCGGAAAGTTAACCCATGGAAATGGATCAAGCGCTGTCGAAGGATTTCTTTACAGACAAAACGGCATCACATGCTATCAGCGACTGGGATCTTCGCTTGGAATTTTCAATCAATTAAAACCCCAAGATCAACGATCAAATGACAGCATTGATGGTCCATTTGCAAGTAAATTTGCACAAATTATTGAAATTAAAGGCCCTGATGGCGGTGACATTCATCAAGTTTATAGTTATAATTCCCAAAATCCACGCACAGAAAACCCAAAAAACCTCAATGACATGTACCCCAATGGATATGGTATTTTGCAAAGCAAAAAGGCCGCAAAGTATTTATTGGACTTTGACCGTTGGGTTCATACACAATTGAAAATTACAGATTCAAAATTTAAAAAATGGAATTCTGATCAAATGAAAATGATTTGTGATGAAAACCAAAACAAAGATAGTTTAGTTTATAAGGTTTATATGAACGTGCACAATTATCTCCATGAAGAAAATGATCAACTAAAGGCTCTTTCAAAAGATGTATCGACAACTCAGTTTGAACCACCAACTCCTGAAAGGGATATGGCGCAATATATGCAAGAACTAACACCATTGCTCGTTAAAAGAAAAGAATACGCATCGTTAGGCCTATCGACATGAGCAATACCAACAGCACCATTATTGACCAACTAAAACAACTTCAAGGCATACTGGCTGACGTTCAACGGTTCTCTGCCGAAGAAAACCTTTATTTTACCGAAAAAAATCAAAAGATCGACGTTCGAATGAGCATTAACAATCAAAAATCCACAAAGTACATAGAAGCAAAAAATAATGGCCGAATTCCTGACATTGCGCAAGACGATTTACTGGATATTTTAAGTGAACACGTGCAAATTAATCATTTAAAATTTGTATTAATTCAAGAGCACATTGATGACCTATACGAACGCCTCAGTAAAGTAAGCTCAGCGATCAATCAAACAATTCCTGGGTTACTTGGCGAATTAGAAAACATCCATGGATAAAATCCCTCCCACAAGACAGTACAAAACCAGCAACCCTCAACCCTCACCCATCCGCCCAACTCATGACAATGAGGGCACACACCCACCCATAACACCTGTTAATGAAAATGGACCGGAGCCCAAAGCCCCACCAGGCTTTATATTTTATATCTGCGATTGCTGTGGTGGGCAAATATTAAAACCAGTCTCCACCACACAAGGTCAATCCGATGGGACACTCCAGCCCACGCCATTACCTAAACCGGTGGACCCAAACCAGCCACAAAAAAACATGAACCTCACGGCCCCTCAACCCACAGGCAAAGAAAATCAACCCCCAGCAAAGAATCCGCCAACCACATTAAACCATGCCGAACCAGCGCCGACCGGAACCATGAAGTCCTCAAACACCCCACCCATGCCAACCACCACCACTCCTGGACAACCAAATCAAAGCACAGGGGGATTCTTTACAAAAATACTGGCTCAAGATTTACAACAAGCCGCCCAAACTCAACCCAAGTCAGCATCCGTGGGGCAATCATCCGCACAAAAAAGCACGCCCCATTCCATGAGCCAAACAGCTTCCAATGGGTCTCTAGCACAACCATCCAGTGCCCCCACTGGCCAAACGGCTTCCTATGGATCATTGGTTCCATCATCCAATGCCCCCACTGGCCAAACAGCTTCCAATGGATCATTAGCTCCATCATCCAATGCCCCCATCAACCAACCCCATTCAACATTTGCCAACAATATGGCACAATTAGCTCAACAGTTACCGAATATTAACCTGTCTAGTTTATCAAGCCTGCAAACCACACCACAGGGTGCCACCACCGCACTGCAACTGACCAACACCTTGCTTCAGATGCCACCACATACGGCAATGCCAATGGCCACAGCAATAAACCAACTCCCACCATTGGTATTATCAAACCTCACCAACCTGATGAATTCCTTACCCCAGTCGTTTTCAGCATCCAATACCGTCATGGTAACCACCATGATGGCCAACCTCGCCCAACAAGTGTCACCAAAGATGCTAAGCTCAATCATGACAACACTGCAAGATTTGGGATCCAATCCAGCATTTAAATCAATTGTAAATGACCCCAATAAATTGGCCATGATGCAAGCGTTATTCATGAGTGCGGCTGGAAAGGAGCTCTCCCAGCAAGATCTACTAAAACTCATTGGACCATTATTAAAAACGGCCATTGGGGAAAACGATGAAACAACAAAAAAAGATAAGAAAACAAAACAGGCGGCCAAAGAACGAATCATACAATTTTTAGATATCTATGTCAGCACCGCCCATGCCATTTGGGCCGAGCAGATGAACTTAGACAAACGAAAACACCAACTAAAATTCTTGCATAAAAAAGCAAAGCAACAATTTAATCGTCAACAATTGCTATTAAAAAATGGTAAATTAAGAGAGGAACACCATGTTACATCGTAAAACCATCGTATCAACAAAATTAATCACCATTCTGAAAGACAGCCATCAACCGCTATCCGTTAATCAATTGATAACTGAATTACGCAAACATCAACTGACCCCCAACAAAACAACCATTTACCGGATACTCGAAAAATTAAAAAACAATCAAGAGGTGATTGAAATAAAAACCAGTCATGGCACCGCCTATTATGAATATGCAACGCATCAACCCCATCATGATCATTTTATTTGCAATTCATGCGATGTCGTATACTGCCTCGATCAGTGCCATTTAGAAACAAATAAAATTAATACACAGGCACTCTTACCAAACAAAAATTTTATTGTTCAATCCCATGAATTCAACTTGCATGGCATTTGTGCCTCATGCGCAACAAATTAAGGAGATCCTCATGACCAACCGATTATTCATCATTATTCTTTCAATTCTCATAACAATGGCACCCATTCAGGGTGCACAAAACGTGCATACACATGGCACTGGCCAATGGCACATCATGTCAACCGAAGACCGACTGGTCATGACAATGAAGCTACCGGCCATGTCCATCATTGGGTTTGAACACAAGGCCAGCACAAACAAAGAAAAAGAGATCATTGACGCGGCAAAAAAGATACTACAGGACCCGTCACTCTTTACTTTTTATAGCACCTCACGAATCACAAAAAAATCAAACCCCATCCCCCTAATAACACCATCGAATCAATCCGTGAGCATGGTCGTTGAATCCGCTAAAACAGAGGCCAAAGACGACGCGCATGATGACGATCATCATCATCATGACGATCATGATGACCATGACGCACATAACGAAACGCATGCTGAGTTTCATGCAACATTTGAATACAAAAAAATAGACCGAATATCCAGCATTTCAACCACACTTTTCGATCACTTTAATGGCATTGAAAAAATTGAAGCATCCATCATCACCGACCAAAAACAATCCAGCGCCATTTTAACCAAAGACAACCCTAGAATTCGTTTGTAAACCACCGGCAATCAACGTAAAATCAATATAGAATGCATGCGATCAAAGTCAACCATTGTTTTTTTCAATACAACGCCACCCCACCATTCTCAATCGCCATTGATCAATTAACAATTCAAGCCAGTCAACATTTGTTTTTAGAAGGCCCCAGCGGGTGCGGAAAAACAACGCTTCTTAATTTATTCACAGGAATACTTTTACCCAAGGACGGTCAGATATCCGTTTTAGGGACAGACATCGCAACCCTAACCAACCAACAGCGGGATCGGTTTAGGGCCGATCATTTTGGAATTATTTTTCAAGCATTTAATTTAATCCCCTACCTCAGCATCGCTGAAAACATTGCGCTTCCATGCACATTTTCAAGCTTAAAAAGAGAGCGCGTGTTATCATCTCACAGCATTGAAGCCGAGGTTAAAGGGCTATGCCAAGAATTAAACATGGATGCCACCATGTTAAACCGTCCTGTTCATGAACTCAGCATTGGGCAACAACAACGGGTGGCCATAGCACGCGCACTCATTGGGCAACCCGACATCATCATTGCCGATGAACCCACCTCAGCGTTGGATGAAGCAAATAAACAGGCCTTCATTGAAACATTACTAAATGAGTGCAGAAAACGTCGATCAACCTTAATCTTTGTATCGCATGACACATCGCTCAAACACTATTTCAATCACATTCACACCCTATCGAAAGAGACCTCAGCATGTCATTACTAACATTAACACTCAAAAGCATGGTTAGCCGAAAACTAACCAGTGCCCTGCTAATTCTATCGATTTCAATCAGCACCATGCTATTCATTGGGATTCAAAAAATTACCGATGGCGCAAAAAAAAGCTTTAGCCATAGCCTATCGGGAACCGATCTAATTATTGGGGCACGATCCGGAGACATTCAATTGTTGATGTATACCGTTTTTCGACAAGGAAAACCCGTGGCCAACATGTCGTGGGAGAGCGTTATGGAAATCAAAGCCAACAAAAATGTACAATGGTTGGTGCCAATCTCACTCGGCGATTCACACAAACACTTTCCTGTACTGGGAACCAATCAAGCGTATTTCAACCATTATCGATACGGCAATAAAATCAACCTAAAATTAGCGAAAGGACGACCATTTAATACCCCTTTTGAAGCCGTCATTGGGTCACAAGTGGCACAAAAGCTGAACTATTCATTGGGCCAGAACATCCATCTATCCCATGGCATGAGCAAAGGAAACCTACCCGTTCATCAACAACACCCCTTTCAGATTACAGGCATACTAAAGCCAACGGGAACACCGGTTGATAAAACCATTCACGTCCCACTGGAAGGCATCACCGCCATTCACCTAAACTGGAACGCACAAAAAACAAAGGCCCTCAACATCGACGAATTAAACCTCACACCATCATCAATCACGGGTTGCCTGGTGGGTTTAAAGTCAAAATTCTCAATCTTTTCATTTCAACAAACCATTACCCAATGGGAAAAAGAACCCTTAATGGCCATCATCCCTGGGGTTACACTCGCTAATTTATGGCGAAATATTAGCACCATTGACACCGCATTTTTCATCATTACCATTGGGGTCACGCTCATCTCATTTATTGGGCTTTTGCTGGGGCTATTTTTATCCCTTCAACAACGAAAAAATGAATTGGCCATTTTAAGGCTGATGGGGGCCCACCCACGCCAATTATCCATCATGTTGTTACTGGAATCCACCATCATTACTGTGCTTAGTGTGATTTTTGGCGGGATTTTAACACGAATCATTGGATGGTTTATGCATCCGATTCTTGAAGAACGCCTGGGGCTTATTTTAAATACCTATGCCATCACAGGCACCGACATTTACTTTTCACTCAGCATGGTAGGTTGTGGTATTTTCATCGGATTTATCCCCGCCGTTTTAGCTTACAAAACAGGCAAAAAAGAAGGCTTTATTTCCATATGAGATTAAATGCACGGACCATCATACTACTTGTATTGATGGCACTAAATACCGTAAGCATTTCAAAAGAACCACACATTGTAACCTGGCAAATGCTGGGTCAGATGAATTATGACACCGGAGAAATGCCACCTGAGATTGAAAAATTAAATCAACAATCCATACGAATCGCCGGGTTCATTGTGCCACTTGAAATGGATGAATATGCCAACGAAGTGCAGGAATTCTTATTGGTTCCGGACCCACTGGCATGCATCCATGTGCCACCACCGCCACCCAACCAACTCATTTATGTGGTCATGAATCAAAAAATACCCGTGGATATGGACTATCGAGGCGTAGAAATTGTGGGCACTCTAAATTTTGCCATGGCCGATGGAATCCATGGATATGAAATGACGGGCCTTTCCGCCAGAGAATCAACCATTGAATATGAAGACCCCTTGCTCGAAATATTAAACATAGATATTGACGAATAGCCCCCCTAAATCAAATCATCACCTCATGATAATCGGCAATAAGAATGCAAAAAAAGCACCCATTACATAAATAAAACCACTGATATACAACAGGGTTTTTGACCAGGATCGCGTGGTGGTGCAAGCCGCCACCTGCTGAGAATCACAAACCACCGATTGATTCGCTCGTTGAGACCACCATGACAGTGCCAATAAGATCCCCGCCACCGCAAACACCCACGCCTTCTGTTCAGAAAACCAAATCAACTGTGGAAACTGTGTCAACACGCCCGCCAATGTCGCCCCAGCGCCCAACGCCACAAAAAGGGCGGGCAATGCGCAACAAATCAGCGTGGATGCTGACGTAAACAAACTCAGAAAAAGCCCCAGTTGTTTCCATAACGATGGCTTCATCGGTCAATACCCTCAATCGAATAGCCCGCATCTTCAATCACTTGACGAATGGCATCATCTGAAATGGACATGGATGGCACAAGTGTTAAGGCAACGATCATGGTCTCCAAATCCACCACCACATCTGAAACCCCCTCATGTTTCTCAAATGTCTTCTCAATGCCTTGAGCACAAAATGAGCACACCATACCGTTGACGTGCACACGAATGATTGAAATCTCACTCACGTTGTGAGTTACTGAGCCCACGGTTGAATTCGTTGTGATTGCATTGGATACATCCAATGATTGGCTCATTGAAAAACCACTCACCGAGCACATTAACATCATCATCAAAATAACTTTTTTATTCACCTTAACCTCCTTCAATTAAAAATGGATCATGGCCGTGATTAAATAACGGCTTGAAAAATTTGCCCCCAACTCCACCAACACATTATCTTTAAATAATCGCAATAACGGCAACACAGACCATGTCGACTGATCCGATTGAATCGACAGCGTGGATTGCAGCATGATCCAAGCATGAACATCATCGTAACGCCCCAGATAAGGGGCCACACCAAGCCGTGATCGTATCAAGTGAATCGAATCATCATGATAAAAACCGTCATAACTGACAAACGTATACAGACGACGGGTTTCCCAATCCGCCTGCAAACCAAAATGGCCACCCCACCCATTTTTGGAACCATGCTGCGCAACCCCAAGGCCTGAAAAAACATACACGTTGGCCTGTGCGCCCGTTGCATTCCAACGTGCCAATAAATTATTGGCCTGAGCCATGACCATGTTGAATGAATCAAAACCAACAGAGTGAAGCCCAAACGATACCCGGGGCGAGACACTGTAATGGGCTTTTAGATCCGTCATCTGATCCGTTGACATCAACGACATCACTCGCCCACCCGACCATGTCACAGGGTGCGCCACTAAACAACTGGACAACACCAGCCAAACCAACCATTTAATTATCATTCATAAAAACCTCCCAACGTAACATCACTTCCAATGTGAGTTGTGAGGTTTAACAATTCATTTTAACGGCATGCAACGGAGGCGGGGGATGAACGCTCCCATCCCCACAATCAACCGATAATAAATCAATCTTTACATCAAAAACAACATCCAGAGAAACCCAAACAACCGCACCAATATCAACGGTCACATCCAAAACTTTGTCAGCCAACGTCAAACATTCATTGCAATCATCAACCGCATCCGTCGTGGTCATATCACAGGCATGCCCATGATCATTGAGCAAATCAACCATAGTCATATGAACTGAACAAGTGCAAACCATCATCAATGCCAACATAAACAAAAATCCAACCATTCGATAGGCCTTATTTTTCATACCTTAATTATACCCATTTTCATAGAAAACTAACACATGGCACTCTCAAATCGTAAATGATAAAAAACACAGTACGCATCATAATTCTCACTAAAGTAACAATTGTTATATTCAATATAATCCATTAATATATTAAATAAAAAACTTTTATCTTAAAAAATGAAATTAAAAGTATATTAATAGTGATATTTAATATAAAGAGGAATTAAATAGGTTGAATTTATTAAAAAAAATGGCATTTTTCACTTTTTTGATACTGCTATGTTCATGTGGCAGGAAAACATCCGACATCATAAGTTCAGCCCGCAATGATTCACCCTATCAAGAAATAAGTTCTAAAAGCACAACCATTCAATGGGGAAGCCATGGGGGAAATGCTTTGGCCAACAATGTTGTTACCGGGCAACTACCGAACCAGTTAAATAATTTCGGCACTTACAATAAAAGTGGTGGGCCGTGCATGCGGCACCCGTCATATATACAGATAACAATTCAGATCAAATCATATTCACATTATTTGCAAAGAACAATGAGTTATCATTGCATAAAATCACCGCATCCACCGACGGTGGCATATACTGACACTACCAGTATAGAAATTCCAGGGTTATCCACGGATGAACAGCATTACAAAGCACATCAACTGGCCCTTGGGAATCACAACGACCAATTGGCACTCTACATTACCGACCTCAGCAATGGGTTAACCAAAATCAATGCCGTAAATGGCAACGTTATTGAGACAAAAAAATAAATAATTCGGCAGGACTTCGCGTACTCATTCATGAGGAACACCTATTCTATCAAGATTCATCTGCCATGCATAAAATAAATGCTTCAACATTTGAGATAGAAGCCTCCAAAACCATAACCAGCCATAAAGAAAGGGCTTTACCATTGGTCATCAGCCAAAACAACCTGTATGTGGTATCTGAATCAAGCATCGAATGTTACACCATTGACGCGTTCAGTTCGTGTGGGTCTGAAGCATTCGCTACGGGTGAAAAAATCAGCAATATGGCCGCATATTCAGATACTGTTATTTACTCAACCATTCGAGAAGTCTCTGTATTTGACGATAATGCTACCATTCATACCACCGAGTTCAAAAAATTCGGCACCCCGACATTCGAGCCATTATTAAATTACAAACAAGCGAGAGATGTCGAAATTAATGGGGAAACTTACGGTTTTATTGGAGATTCCAAACATACCAGTTTAACCATCCATGAAGATAACGCCTACTTGCCCGGAATTAACACCAATCGATTATTAACTTGGCCCGATCTTATCGTTTCACAAAATGTAACATTGGATTTAATATCAACAACACCATTCACAAGAACACTCAACAACGATGCATCAAAGCAATCACAAAACGGACAAGCAACATAAATCAATCAACCCAACCAAGAAGTGTTGCCCGATTATTATGGTTTTGGGACCAATGTATTTAAAGTAAGCCAATTCAGCGTGTATGACCGTACCAAGGATCAATTCTTAACAGTTCATAATTTTAATGCCGATGATTTAAACAATTTAAGAACCATGGAAGACCCATTCGGCACATTATTCAACATTAAAGATAACACTCTCAGTCATCAACAGCACTCGGCACAACACCGGCACCAGAAGGAACCTCATCAGCACTCATTGATTCATCAACATTGGCAACAGAAGGAACCTCACCAGCTCAGTCATCAACAGCACTCGGCACAACACCGGCACCCGGCGGAACCTCATCATATTAGTCATCAACATCGGCACCCGGCGAAACCTCAATATTAGAAAATGATCCAACACGCAATCATTTAGCCGCTCCATCTAAGTCGCCTGAATCAAAAACCATGAATAAAGATGGCCTTGTCTATGGCCCTGTTGGCGGAATCGGAGGATTGGCCGCATTGCTACTTTTACTTCAACGCAGAAAAGCAATGCAAAATAATCGAAAGAATAACGAAACCCAGACGCCGCAAAAACCACTTAAAGAGAGTGAAATAAGCATTCATGACAGCATGGGCTTAGCAAGAACCCCTGAGATAAGGAAAAATGCCGTAGCGATTCAAAGTGGTCACTTAAATTTAGAGAGGGGCAAGATTGTGAGGATCCCTGGTGATTCATTATCAAACAGTAATGCTACACCAAATTCAGAATTGTCATTTAATGACGACATTGCATCACCAACAATTGAAGTAACCTATAGTAGCGAGGGAAGCTCTAGTGAAGACAGCTCAGATAAGCAGAAAAAAAGTGCCACACAACGACGATTAGATTTGGAAACTACACATGTTCATGAGAGCGAGATTCCCCCATTAGTTTCCAACACGTCTGCGTCTCGTAAGATAACAACCCCGGTAGTAGAATTGGGTGATATAACCCCATCAGTTTCTGAGACGTCTAGCAATGAAGATGGTAGTAAAAAGTCAGTTGATACATCACCAATTGGAAGCGTCAAAGGTTTAAGGGCTGTATTTGAAAATAGGCAATAACGCTAATTTAAAACATGCCCCCATGATTGTTGCTGGGCATGGAGAACCATTATTGGTATAAAAACCGCATCAACTCCCCCCACCCCTTCACCACTACCAACACAAAAAAAACAATAAAAATGACAAAAAAAACACTTAAGAAAACAGCCCACAAACTAACCCACATGCGAACACTCCGTTGATGGCCACACCAAGGACCCTCCAATAAATGTCGCACTGGCCAAGCCAACGGTTATCAAACCAATCTGGGCAGATGATAACGGAACACCCAAGACCTGCTGCACCGGTGACAAACCAAATAATGCGAAACATCCACATAATAAGCTCAACATTGCACCTACGGTACTGGCACGCTTCCAGTACAACCCACCAATCATCACAGGTATCGCACCCGTAAAATAAATGGCCCCAGTAATCGCTAAATAATCCCATACATCTTCCGATCCTTGATAAAATAACCCCCAATACAGCATAAACACACCGCACAGTACAACAAACCGTCGGATCAAACGCATTTGCTCTGCGTCCGTCCAATGTCGTTTCGATAAGGGCATTATAATATCCCGAACAATCACCGATGACCAACACAATAAATACCCATCAAAGGTCGACATCATGGCCGCCAACAACCCCGCCACCAACACACCAAGAAATCCCAAAGGCAAAACTTGCAATGCAGCGGTTGGGAATGCAACCAATCCATCCCCAGGTCCCAATAAAACAAAGGCCATGGCACCAATCACCATGGGAATTACAAAGCGTGCCATCATGGGAATACTGGCCAACGTGTATTGCTTTTTTACGGCGGCATCATCTGGCAATACCAAGGCACGCGATAACGCCGTTGGCCAAATCGCAATGCTCACCAACCCCGCCGTCACCACCATCCAAACAACATACGAAAGCCCAAAGCCACTATTTGAATGAAACGGATTAAATCCGACGGCCCCATGCACAGCCATCCAGCCGGACACAATGGCCTCCCACCCCAAACCTACATACAGAAAACCAACAAAAATAATCAACGCCAGTGACAATAAAACAAATTGAATAAAATCAGTCAAAATCACCGACACCATGCCACCCAACAATGTGTAAGCCAACACCATCATCAACAATGCGCTCATGCAAATCATTAACGGCCAACCGGTGGGGTCCCACCCAAACATAACGGACACAAATATGGCGGCCACTTTTAGAAAGAGCCCCATGTTAAGAACCCCGGCCAACACCAACACAATCGCACCTAGAACTCGAACGGATTGGCCAAACCGTTGTTCATAAAACTCGGGGATGGTAAGTACCTTTAATCGGCGCAATGGCACCACAATAAACCCCGTTTGCCCAACCATAAAGGTTACAACGCCTGCAATAATCGCCATATGAAGAGCACTTAAGCCAGCCGAAAATCCTTTTTGGGCATTGTACATCACTGTAATCAGACCCAACTCTGTACCACCCAAACTGGCCACCCCCAAATACGGAGAAATACGTCGACCGGCCACCAAATAATCCACCATCGAGACCACTTTTTTGGATGACAAAACCCCAATCCCGATCACACAGAACAAATAGATCAAAACAATGGCAATATCCAGAACTCCCACATGATTAGTGTACCACAGGGCCACGGCCATTAAAAAAACAGACCACGCTCATATTGAATGTTTGAGTAAAATTGAGTATGCTAACTTGAGGCTAAAAAGTCTTAAATTTGAATGCGCAGGGAGGTTGCCATGTTAGCGACCGTTAATTTAGGAATATCATTTGGGAAAAAGAAATTATTTGAAAACGTATCCGTTGAGTTTTCACCGGGCAATTGTTATGGACTAATTGGCGCCAATGGGGCCGGAAAATCAACCCTTCTTAAAATTTTAGCCGGCGATTTGGATTCCACTGAAGGGCATGTGGCCAAAGACAAAAAAACCACCATCTCCATGCTCAAACAGAACCAATTTGAGTTTGATGAATACAATGTGCTCGAAACCATCATTATGGGTGATAAAGCCATGTATGAATGTTACTCAGAGCGAAACCGAATTTACGCATTGCCTGAAATGAGTGAAGAGGACGGCATGAAAGTGGCTCAATACGAAGCAGATTACAGTGAAATGGATGGCTATGAAAAAGAAGCCCAAGCGGCCAGTTTATTGGACGAGTTGGGGATTCCTACCGAATTCCATGAACAACAAATGAGTCAATTGGAAGCCAATCAAAAAATCAAAGTCTTATTGGGCCAAGCCCTGTTTGGGGAACCGGATGTATTGCTATTGGACGAGCCAACCAACCAATTGGATTATCACACGGCACTCTGGTTGGAAGAAAAAATCATAAATTATGAAAATACCGTGATTGTGGTGTCCCATGATCGCCATTTCTTAAATAAAGTATGCACCCACATTGCCGATGTCGATTTTGGCGAAGTCAAAATTTACCCCGGCAACTACGACTTTTGGAAACAATCCAGCGAGTTATTTCGCAGTCAACAAGAAGAAAAAAATAAAAAAGCGGATCAAAAAGTCAAAGAATTGGAAGAATTTGTCCGACGATTCTCTGCCAATGCATCCAAATCAAAGCAAGCCACCTCCCGGAAAAAGCTCATTGAACAAATTCGGCCCGAAGAATTACCTGAATCCAAACGACGCTCCCCATTTATCCAATTCAAACCCAATCGAAAATGTGGCAATAAAATTGTTGAAGTGGCAAATATTAGCCATGCCATTGACGGTGAAACTGTATTAAACAATGTGTCTTTCACCATTGAAAATGGGGATAAAGTGGCTTTAACAGGTAGCCATTCCATTTCAAAAACCACCCTACTTCGCATCCTTGCGGGTGAAATTACACCGGATGAGGGAAGCGTATCTTGGGGAGAGACCACCACCCACACTTACTTTCCAAAAGACAATAAAGACTATTTTGATACCGAAGACAATCTAATTGATTGGTTGCAAAAATATAATGAAGACATGGACATACAAACCCTCCGAGGGTATTTGGGTCGAATGTTATTTTCTGGGGATGACGCCCTTAAAAAAGTAAAGGTCTTATCTGGAGGAGAAAAAGCCCGCGCCATGTTTTCACGCATGATGTTATTGGAAGGCAATGTATTATTATTTGACGAACCCACCGACCATTTGGATTTGGAAGCCATTTCCGCATTGAATGAAGGGTTCCTGCAATTTCCAGAGGTCATGATGTTTACCACCAATGACTTTGAATTATTAACCACCGTACCAAATCGAATCATTGAGGTCACGCCCAAAGGGCACGTGGATTACTGTGGTGAATTTGATGATTTCATTAATCATGCCACCTACAAAGAAAAAGTCGCTTTAATTCGTTAAAGATTGGTACATAATTAACACATCCACATCACCAAATTCAGCATGCTGATAAGCATTTGGAACGCGGCCAACTTCTTTGAACCCCATTTTCTTCCACAAATTCACAGAGGCTGTATTGGTGGAGACCACATAGGTCAATTGCATGCCTCGAAACCCAAGCTGAGGGGCCATCGTCAATGAATGTTGGCACATGGCCTCGCCAACGCCTTGACGGCGTGCATCTGGGTGGACCATGTACCCACACCGACAGATATGGCTACCCAAATCTGGGCGATTTTGTTTGATGTAATACGTTCCCACAATGCTGCCCTGATCATCAAGCATCACAAATGTTTTTTTTGGCAAGGTCATCCAAATGCGATACGCCTCGTCTTTGGTGGTATGGGGAGAATAAACATACGACGTGCCTGTTTTTACAACGGATTGAAAAATAAACCAAATAGCATCAAAATCTTGGTCAGTGGCCTCACGAATCATATTGGAAGTGTAGAGTTTTTTTGATTGCAAGACAAATATTATTTGTAAATTCAACAAAATATCCCTAAAGTAACACCATGAACAATCAAAAAAATGTGTATGGCACACCACTACAGCCCTGCAGTTTTAGTCCAAAAACTGGCTACATTCGCGATGGTTATTGCACCTGCCTGACAAACGACCCAGGACAGCACACCATTTGCGTGGTATTAACGGATGATTTTTTGGCCTTTTCAAAGCAAGCGGGCAACAATCTATCGGACCCCATCCCAGAATATGACTTCCCAGGGTTAAACGCTGGCGATCAATGGTGCTTATGTTTATCGCGTTGGGTTGAGGCCTACAACAACAATTGTGCACCGCATGTGATTCTTGAATCCACCAATGAGAGTGTCCTCAGTGAGGTATCTCTGAACACACTAAAATCATTTGAATTGTAGCTGAATTATTGCCCTTCATAATTATACGATGAAAAATCGGTATTAGACGTCGGGGTAATAGGATTCACAACTCCGGACAGGCCCTCAATTTGATTTATTGTCACGGTACCAATGGTGGGCCAAGAAGAGTTAGGCGCCGTATTATCTGGAATACTGGTGCCTTTAAACGTCAGAATAATGCCCAACGAATCGGATGATCCATTGAGTAAACAATCAAATTGAACGCTCACCAATAGTCCTGTTATGCTACCTCCACTAGAAATGGTTTCATAAGTCGTGGTCAGTCTTGATGATTGATCAAATAATCCGCCCACCAACCCTGTGTCATAGGATCGGCTAACAGCATAACTTGCTGTCGAGAGCGGATAGCTGACCGCTACCGAACACCGCGTGGCCTCATTAAACGATACGTCCCCCAACGACACATCATCAACAAAATTTATGGCCACATTCGACGTGGTGGTGTAGATGAGCGGGTACGTATTGGATGAGGGGACCGCATACCCAATGCCATAATCACCAACCGTCATGCCAAACGTGGTGTCATACGCCGCGACATTCGTCGACGATTGCCCATCCGCATTGGACGATGCTGACAGTAGCACGCGTTTGGTCGAGTCCTTCAAGAGAAACCCTATGGACCCGTTGGAATCGCTTAACACCCCACCCTCATGCGTCCAACGAGCGGTTACCAAAGCATTTTCAGCGACAACCGGGTCATCTGAGTTGCCAGACTCTTCATTCACCGTTTTCTTAACAGAACTTGTGGATGACGAGCACCCCATCATTATCATCACCATTAACAACATCAAAACCTTCATTTTAAACCTCCGAATATTGTATGACTCACCAACCCCACTAAGCGGCATTGATTCATCATCTTTTTTAACGTAATATAAAAGATATTACAAAATATAACAATTTTAGACAAGCGGATAATGAATCATTTAAATGATTCATTAGAGAGCACCATTTAGAAAATGGGGGAATATGCAGGAAAAAAAGGGAAGATTCTCGGCTAGAGGACGTTAAAATTGAAGATTCGGATCAATCTCAAACACAACGATTGGGAGCATCAATTCAATGGGGTGGCATCTATTGAAGCCAGAGCACACCACATCCCCGCCTCCAGTGGTATTCCCATTGTAAGCGTTCTTCACAACCCTTAAAAAAGAGCCATCCCCCTTTCTTCCTTCGGCGGGGGCTAGGCATTTTGAGGTGTTGTCCCCACCTTTTATTCTATCAGTCCTTCAAAATCTTTAATCTGAACCTTCTTTTAAGCTTTCGATCGCATCCTTTACACCACCCACATTTCGATTCACATACCCTTCAAATGAATGGTATTTATTAAGCGAATACTTTCCACCCCCAAACCCAACTGCTCCCCCAACTGCTCCCCCTAAACCTACGTTAAAAATCATTTCCAGTCCAGATGCTGCTGACAATATATTTCCAGCCGCCGATCCCCCAGCTATTGCTCCTGCAACACCAGCTGCGCCTGCTGACCCAACTGTCAACGCAGTTGCACCAGCCACCCACTTCTTCGGATTCGTCACCGGATCTTTCCAATCATTGTATTGATCGATATTACCAAAACGGGTTGATTCGCCAACATTCTCTAAATCCCCCTTACTTCTTGGGCTTCCCACACTTATTACATCAATTGGATTTTCCAATTTTCGCCCCTCCAAGTCCATCACTTGCATGGCTTTATACAAATCTTCATTCCCCGCACTAAATGCAATCACCGTATTTGTTTCATCTCCATTTTTTGCCACATCCTCCAAAACCTTCGCATTCAATACA
>MDTD01066806.1_pt1 | contig 60085 bp, 44 predicted proteins | sample 811221 | NCBI WGS metagenome assembly MDTD01 (sample SAMN05326646, study PRJNA326480) | marine metagenome | isolation source: seawater | place: Pacific Ocean: South West | collected 2011
TGCGATGACGTCGGATACCCGCGGTGATGTTTCGGCGCGCGCGATACGGGACGCCGAGGACGCGGGGGAAGATTCGTGGGCTAAATCGTCGAGGGGAGGCGAGGCGTCGGCGTCGGCGACGGGCGAGAGTTTCGGGAATCCGAACGCGAGTGGGTTTAGTTTCGGATTGTACACCTCGGCGGGGGCGAAGCCGTACAACAGCGAAGCGGAGGCTCGATCGGACGCGGCGCGTAGGTTGGAGCGTTTAGAGTCGTTGACGCAGTTGAGGGAGCTGTACGCGATTGTCGTCGACTGCGAGCAGCGTTTGGCGGATGAGAATCTCGTCGGTCTCGCGGGGGAGTGTGAGGAGGCGAACGTATTGCGAGGAAAACCGTTGAGCTCGTTTACCGTACCGAGCACGGAGCTTGAGGAGGCGATGAGCGTGTTGGAGGAGACGGTGGAGATTTTGTCTTTGCTCGAGGATGAAAAGCAAAAGTTGCGCTCGGCGGGGACGCTCATGGATGGTAAGTGGGAGCAAGTGTTTAGCGAGACGACGAGCGCTCGAGAGATTTTAGAGAAAAAGTTTGCCGACTGTGCCGATCGCGTCGAGGCGCGGTCCGCCGAGATGGCGGCGTATTTACCGTACTCGTCGTGCGCCGAGGCTGAGCGCGCGCTCGAAGAGACGCGCGCCGCCATTGAGGCGGCCGAGGAGGATCAGGGTGAGAAGCAGGTGGGGGCGAGACTGCGGCCGATCGGGCGCAGAGTCGGTCGTTTCACGTCGAGACGGGTTCGGAGTGCGGAGGGCGTTCTCGGAGAGGGTATCGAGGCGCTCAAATTGAGACCGCGACAGTCACTGTCCAACGCCGCGAACTACTCGAAGGGCATCTGGGCGCGCATCAACGGTGTCGGTGACACGGGCACGGTGGAGGCTTTGAAAAACTTTCCGTTGCCCGTGGTGTTTCGTGAACAGCGTGAGGCGCGCATTTTGCGGCTCACGATTGAGGTTCAGGACAGGGACTTGGCGTTGACCGAGGCGCAGCGGGAACGCGAACACATCATCTCGCAGGGTCGCAGCGCTGGAGCCCTCTCTCGCGTCGCGCTCGGCGATAAAGTGCGCGTGTGCGACGAAAAGGTGACTCGCATCCGTCGCGTGTTCGCCGTGCGCACGTTCCAAATGGAGATGGAACGCATCTTGTTGGCGCTCGAGGAAGAGGCGGTGTCTCCGCCGGACGCCTTCTCCAAGGATGAAATCGAGGACATGCGACTGATGGTTGCTGAATTCGGCGTCATGGATCTCACACTGCGCAACATGATCTCTCTCGTCGATCGTCAGGAGTCCGAGCTCATCGATGACGAGGATTTATCAAAACTCGCCATGGAGATTCCCGACATGAAGCTGCGGTTGGCCATTAAAGACGAGCCAAACGTGGCCATGTCGCTCGACGTCGCGAGAGAACGCATGATTTTGACGGCGGAGGAGGCGCTCTTGACGATACGCGAGGCAGGAACGTTCATTGTTCGCGGTGTTCGCTTACTAGGATCGGACATCGGAGCGTCCATGCGCTTATTCCTTCGCGCCGCGTTTGGCACGACGCTGCGTCCTCGCGAGGTGCAAATTCTTCGTCGCACTGTCCTAGACATCTTCACCTTTGTGCCCTTCGTGATCATCCTCATCACCCCGATCACGCCGGTCGGACACGTACTCGTGTTCGGTTTCATTCAAAAGTATTTCCCGCAGCTCTTCCCTTCGCAGTTTACCACGCGAAGACAGGAATTGATGCAAAAGTACGAAGAACTCAAGGAGCAACTCGCCATCGCCGAAGAGGAAGCCGACGTGGCGAACGAGAGCGCCGCACTTCGCAAAGCCGTCGAGGCGGTGAGTTCCGTCCGCGGCTTCATCTCAGGTGCGGTACAAGACGCCGCCGAGTCCATAACCTCGGACCGGGGCGCGGATGTGTCGGAGGAACGCATGCAAGCGCTCCGCGCCGAGTTGGACGAAACCGAGTTACGATTGAGTGAATCCATCGACGACTCCGCGTCGGGCAAAGACGGCGACAAGAAGACAAGCTAAAGCACTCAATACCGCTTTACGGCTTTACAGCTTAATATTACTTTTATAGTAGTCTTTTCCGCGCCGGCGCTTCTCCTCGCGCCTTCCCGTCGGCAACCGCCGCGCGCGACGTCACACCGCGGTGCATGCCCGCGCTCGCGCCCGTCGCGTCCGCGTGTGCGTCGGTCGCGTGGACACGCACCTCACGCATCGCGTGCGCGCGTCGCCGGTCGCCTCGCGCGTCGTCGATCGCCTCGCGCGCGACGATGACGAAGGAGGACGCCGCGCACTCCTGGTCGTGGCCTTCCGAGACGCCCGCCGGCGCACACGTCGTCGGCGAGAGTTTTCGAGTCAAAGGGTTACACCTGACGAACCACGAGATTGCGGTGCGTCGACCGGCGCCGTTGAACGCGCGCGCGCGCGCGCGTCGTCACCGTCGTCGTCGTCATCACCGATCGAGCCACTGACCTCTGTTTCGTCTTCGCGCAGGCGCCGCTGACGACGGATGCCGATTCACCGCTCATTCGCGTGTTTATCAGAGAGGTGGTCGCCGCGTCGCGAGGAAAGATGACGCAAACCGAGCGTCGCGCGTTACCGGCGGTGTTGTTTCTGCAGGGTGGTCCGGGCTTCGAGTGCGCGCGTCCGTTTGAGGAGGGCGGTTGGCTCGCAGAGTTGGTCAAGGAGCACCGCGTGTTTTTGATGGATCAGCGAGGGACCGGGATGAGTTCGGCCGAGCTCACGCGCGCGCGGTTCGACGAGGGTGACGGTGAGACGTTGGTGGAACCGGACGTGAACGTGGCGTCGGGGAGCGACGCGAGCGCGGCGATTCGGTGGGCCTCACTGCTCAAGTGTTTTCGAGCGGACGCCATCGTTCGCGACGCCGAGTTGTTCCGAAAGCGCGCGCTCGGAGAAGACGTGAAGTGGACGCTCTTGGGTCAATCGTTTGGTGGGTTTTGTATCACGACGTATCTGTCTTTCGCCCCCGAGGGCGTCAAGGAGGCGCTGTACACGGGCGGTTTGCCTCCGTTGATTGACGAAGAGGCGTCGGCGTTGGGCGCGTACACCAAGCTTTTGAATCGCGTCAAGACGCAAAATGAAAAGTTCCACGCGCGGTTTCCGGGAGATAACGAGCGCATACACTACCTCGCGCGTCACATTCAGGAGGTGGACACACCTTTGCCGGGAGGAGGCTCGTTATCCGCGACGCATTTGAGGGCGCTCGGATTTTCCAATCTCGGCACCGCGCAAGGGATGGAGCGTTTGCACTACATACTCGAGAACGTCCGCGTCGAGCCCACCGGCAAGGCGCCGCTGAGCAAAAAGCTTTTGATCGAGATTGAAAACGCGTACAGACACTTCGAGACGAATGCGCTCTACGCGATTCTTCATGAGAGTATTTACTGCAGCGGTGGAAACGCGTACGGCGCCGCCGACGAGGCGTTGCGAAATCGCACAGAATTCGACACCGTCGCCGGTTTCGCCGCCGATCCGAGCAAGCAATTCCTATTCACCGGCGAGATGGTGTACGAGAGCTTCTTCGAAGACATTCACTCTCTTCGCCCCTACCGCGAAATCTGGAGAGCGCTCGCCCGCGAAGAAGAGTGGACGACATTATACGACGTCGAGCGTCTCGGCGCCAACGAAAACATCCCCGTAGCGTGCGCGAGCTACGTTGAAGACATGTTCGTCGATTTCGATCTCGCCGCGGACACGGCGGCGAAAATTTCCGGCGCCAGAGTGTGGTCGACGTCCGAATACATGCACTCCGGCATTCGAGAAAACGGCGCCCTCATCGTCAGCAAACTCCTCTCGTACACTCGAGACGAGGATCCGATTCGTTGATCACCCGCCCGTCTACGACGTGTCTACGACGTGTCTACGACGTGTCTACCACGCGTCTACCACGCGTCGTGTAAATGATTACATGTTCTAGATTACCGTCGCCCGCCCCCTCTCGCGCGGCTCACCTCTTTCGCGCCTCCGCCTCTACCTCGCGTCGCTTCATCGCCTCGTGCTGCGCGCTGTAATGCGTGAATCCCTTGACCGTCGTCGCCAGGAACCACGCCCCCGAGACGACCGTCACGGTGAACAACCCGAGGCTCGTCGCTCGAAAGGCGACGTCGACGAGCGACGTCGTCTTCCCGCGCATCTCGCGCCGCGGTCTCGCCGCGACGCGTCGTTCCGCCGCGCGCGGTCGGTGCGCGACGGAGGATGCGTTCTCGCGCGTCCGCCGACGGAGGACGGCCGCGGTCGCCGCGCGCGGGTGTGCGGAGGGGAGGGTGGGAAGAGCGCCCACTCGGGCTGCGCGCGTCGTCGAGGGAGGGGAGGCGCGAAGAAAGACGTATTAAAGTGCTCTTCACGACAAACTTAATGGACATTGTCGCGACGCTTTGGACTAGAACTCGAAAAACTAAACAAAACACGGTTTCCTTTGTCGTCGGGTGCGGGAGAATGGTGTCGATCACCATCCGTCGTCGTCGTCGTCGCTGCCCCACGCGTCGTCGGCGGCTCCGGCGGCGGGAGCCGCGGCGGCTCCGGCAGCCGCGGGAGCGCTCACCATCATGTGCTTGAACTTGTCGTCGACGGCGATGGTGACTCCGCTTTCGGTCTCCACGACGGAAGGTTCGTCGGTGCGACCTTCGCGCCAGGCTTTGGCTTCCTCGCGCTCCTTGGCGCGCGCCTCTCGGCCGGTGGCAAAGGCGAACATGTTACCGGCTTCGAGCTCCATCAAAGCGCGCTTGATTTGCGCGACGATGAAGGAGTCACGATCGGTGTAGAAGGACGTTGATCGACCAGTCATGCCGGCGCGACCGGTACGACCGATGCGGTGGACGTAATCTTCAAAGTTGCGCGGAAGATCAAGGTTGACGACGTGCGCCACGCCCTTGACGTCCAAACCGCGAGCGGCGACGTCGGTAGCGACGAGCACCGAGCATCTGCCGGTCTTGTAATCGTGAAGCGCCGCTTCACGCTCGCCTTGGGTGCGACCGCCGTGGAGCGCAGCCGCAGAGACGTTCTCCGCGTTTAAGAGCTCGGCGATTTCGTCGGCGCGGTTTTTACGCTCGACGAAAACCACAGTCATGGGCATGTCGTGTCCCATTCGTTGCGCTTCTCTTTGCTCACCGATCAGCGTCGTCACAAGTCTGTTCACCTTTTCAGCGTCCACGACCTTTTCGAGGTGCTGCGAGACGTTCGCCGTCGGAGCGCTCGTTTGACCAACCTTGACCTTGACAGGCTTCTCCAAGTAATCGCTCGCGAGCGCTTCAACTTCGCTCGGCATCGTCGCCGAAAAGAGCAACGTCTGATGAGGCCTGGGCAAGTTCATCAATACTTCACGGATTTGCGGTTCAAAACCCATGTCCAACATTCTGTCAGCCTCGTCCAACACGATCAAGGAGACGCGCGAGAGATTCGTGTTCCCTTGCTGCAAGTGATCAATCAAACGACCCGGGGTGGCGACGATGATTTGCACGCCCCCACGCAACGAGCTTCTCTGCTCGTGCATGTTTGTACCACCGACGATGATGGCCGTTCTGAATCCCTTCGAGCTTCGCGTGAAGGTTTTCGCCTCTGCTTCAATCTGCTGCGCCAACTCTCGCGTCGGCGCCAAAACGATGGCGTACGGACCGTCTCCGTGTCTCAACGGCGCTTGGTTCAGCGAGTGTTGAACCATGGGAATAGAAAAAGCGGCCGTCTTCCCACTACCCGTCTCAGCGCATCCCAACACGTCCCGCCCACTCAGGATGACTGGAATCGCCTGCGCCTGAATCGGCGACGGTTTATCGTACTCCTTGAATCGAATATCCGCCACGATGTCGCGCGTCAACTGCATGTCCTCGAACGACTCGATCGCGCTCGGCGCTTCCGCCTCACCCTCTGGAACCTCCACGCTCACCCCCAAACGCTCTCGAATCTCCTTCTTTTGTTCCTCCGTCAGCGCCTCCACGCGCGCGCTCGGCGTCCACTTCGCGAACACCGGCGCGACGCTCCCGCCGCCTCGTCCATCCCTCCCACCGCCGTCCCGTCCTCGATCACCGTCTCTCACACCACCACCGTACGACCCTCGATCACCGTACGCGTCTCTCGAGCCACCGCCTCGCGAGGGCGGCGCCCCCGTTCGCCCGTCGTCCCGACCGCCGCGATCGTCCCACGAGGATTGTCGCCCGCCTCGCCCGTCGCGATCGCCGCCACCGTCGCGATCACCGCCACCACCGCGCAGGTGTGGAGGCAGGTATCCCATCGCGCGCGCGAGACCACCTCGAGAGGGCGCTCGCGGTCGCGCGCGTCGCGGTCGCGCGTCGGCGGCGCGCCGAGGTCGCGGGACATCCACCCGCCGGTGTGTGGGGGGGGTGTTTTGACGAGTGATGACTCACGATGTACATAGTGAAGATCCCGTTCGTCCAACAATAGACTGTGAGGAAACACCACGCGAGCGTGATGGTACACGGGGTAAACGATGGCGCACTACGATGATGTGTGCCCTGGAGACAGCGCTGCGGGGGAAATCTGTGTAGGGTTTAGGCGCGCGCATCTCTCGCGGCGGATCGCCTCGTCGTCCGCCTTTCCGAGGCGCGACGACAACGATGGCGAAGGGAGAACCGACGAGGTGCGCGATACGAACGCGAACGCGGTGGTGCGCGTGATTCCTCGATGAGGTCGAGCCGCGGTGGTGGACGCGGCGCGATGGAGGAGGAGGCTGACGAGCGATGGATGATGCGTTTGGGGTTTGGTCTCGCGCGTTCGCGTTCGCGTTCGCGCTCGCGTTCGACGCGGGATCGTTCGAACGGTGATGCGCGCGCGGGGGATGGACGGTGGAATATTCATCGCTCGCGGTGCGCGACTGCGAGGACGATATCGGCGTCGGCCCGCGCGTGGAGAACCGCGCGCGCACGGTCGGAGGATGCGCGCGAAGACCCTAAACCACGCGCGGGGCGCGCGCGTGCGCGAGGGCGCGGACGCCGCGTCGCGGCGCGCGACGACGACGGAGAAGGATGAGACTGTGATGAGACTGTGGGGGTTCGCATGAACGCGCGTTCGCGCGGACGCGACGCGAGATGCGCGTGAGAGACCACGGAAAGACTGACCGCTCGGTGTTCATTCGTCGCTCGCTCGCAGACTGTACGTGCGCGGGTTGATTTTGGGGTACAAGCGCGCGCGCACCAACCAATACAACCACACGTCGTTGATCAAGCTGGAGGGCGTCAGCGATGCTTCGTCGACGGCCTTCTACGCCGGTAAGAAGTTGTGCTACGTCTACAAGGCGAAGACGAAGAAGCAGGGTACGAATTACCGTACGATTTGGGGCAAGGTGACGCGCGCGCACGGGACGAGCGGCGTCGTGCGGGCGAAGTTCAAGAGCCACTTGCCGTCCAACTCTATCGGTGGTAAGGTTCGATGCATGTTGTACCCGTCCAACATTTAAACGAGATAGATCTGGTCGGAACGGCAACTGGATCGGGTGAGACGCTAGAGTCGAAACTCGGTCGCACTAGACAAAATTGACTTGCTGTAATCGTTGAAACGAGCGCGGTCGTCACCATTTTAATCGTCGTCTCGCACTGCTCGCTGCTGCCGCTGCGTGTGGATCACATACATCGGTTTGCTACTAGGTTCGCGCTACAATGAATCAATACGTGCCTCGGAAGGCGTTCCAGGCGATGGCGCCCTGCGTCGCGAGCGGCGCGCCGCCCTTGGCGACGCCTTCGTCGAAGACGTCGAAATCTCTCGCCTCGAGCGCGTCTAAATACCGTCCAACGGGCACCGCCTGGAGCATGAACGGCTTCGCCTCGTCCGGAATTCTCGACACCATCGCCCTGGCGCTGTCTAAGTGCGTCTTGGCCACGCTCGCCACCTCGTGCGCGACGTTTCTCACGCCTTCGCTCGGTTCCATGCGATAGACGCTCTCCGTGCTCACGCCGTGCCGAGCGCACGCGTCGGTCGGCAAGTAACACCTTCGCTGTCTCGCGTGCGCCACCGTCCCACGCAACAATGCGCTCAATCCGACAGCCTTACCTAAATGACTCGCCGCGTGATCCGCATCCGCGTCGCGTATCCCGCACGCGTCGAGCGCCAACGTCAACGCCGAACCGTGCGCGTCGCTCGCGTACCGCTCCAATTCCTTCACATCCCTCGGAGGTCCCTCCGTCTCCGCGTCCCTGATGCGCGCATCTATCATATTCTTCATCCACCGTCTCGCTCGCGCGCTCGGCGCTCCTCTGAACGACGCCGATATCGCCGTCGCCACCGGGTGCGTCGCCGCGCCGCTCGCGCCGTCCCCGATCGTCTCTCGCCACCACATCAATCGCGCCAGCGCCGCGCGCGCGCTCTCGGCGTTCCCGACGATCGAACCCGTCTCTGCGTTCAGCGCGCGCACGGCGAACGCCACGGGCGCGCTCTCGCGCGGGAGCGAGAGCGTGCAGAGATACGTTTCGTAATCTCTCGCGCGCACGAGTTGGACGCAGTGTCGAAACGCGGCGCGTAAATCATCGTCGTCGACGCCTCGCGCGGCCGCGGTGAACGCGCGCGCGGCGACGTAAACGCTCGACGCGCGCGTCGACGCCTCGCGCGCGAGACGGCGACGCATGCGCGTCGAGGACTGGAGAGGGAGGCGCGCGCTCGCTCGGAGGCGCCGTCGTTACAGTTGGCTCTAGTCTTCGCGAAAGGCGTCGTCCGCGTCCAGGGAGGCCAAAACGTCGCGAATCGCGCCCACGTCGGGGTGTTCGGGACCTAAGATGTTCGTCTGCAGTTCGAGCGCGCGCTCGAGGAGCGGACGACCCAGAGTGCTGTCCTCGCGGTCGAGGTGGCAAATGGCGAGGTCGGTGAGCGTCTGCACCGTCTCGGGATGTTCGGCGCCGAGGGTGGTTTCTTGAATCGCGAGCGCGCGTTCAAAGAGGGTCTGGGCGCGAGCGAAGTTTTCGCTCTCGCTGAAGAGGGTGGCGAGGTCGTTCATGGCGGCGGCAACCTCGGGATGGTCCTCGCCGCGAGTCTCGATGCGACGGGTGATTTCGCGTTCGAGCGCCGTGGCGCTTGCCGACAATTCCGGGGAAATGTCGTCGCGGTCCGTCGTTGACGAGCGCCAATCGTCGCCACTCGCGTCGGCACGAGGCGTCACGGCGCGCGCGTGCGGAGATTTCGGACTCGTGGCCGCCCACATCGTGCCGCTCGCCGTGGGCGATTTTGCCGCGCCGCCGCCTCGGCCGCGAATGTCGTACGGGTCTTCGTTTTCATCGATCGCCGTCTCTATCACGTCTTTGATCGCGTGCTTGAGCGTTCGCGGCAGATACTTGCGAACGCGTGAACCGACGATGTCCACGCACGCCAGGACCACCTTGACCGCCATCCCTCTCGCCTCTCCGTTGGCGCTGTCGAAGCACGTCGTCGCGAATTTCATCACCTGGTCCAGGGCGAATGAATTTTCCTTCTCCGGCGCGTCTAAACCGTACGTCGGCACGAGCTCGACGAGCAGAGTGAGACGTCCCGTCAACACGCGCCACACACTGAGCTTTTGTACGGGTTTACACAGCGCGTGCGCGAGGATGGAGACGCCTCCCGGCGCGTCGCTCGCGAAGGCGTGCAACGCCTCTCGAATGCTCTCGCGAAGTCTCGGATTCGTGTCCCCGAGTTTATCCACCAAGAGCGAGATCGAGTCTCCCACGGTCTCTCGCACGTCTCTCGCGGAGATGAACTCGGCGTACGCCTTGGCCGCCGACGCGAGCGTGACGGCGGCCGCGCACGTGACGTTGGCCACCTTGTCGTTAAATAATCGATCGCCGAGCGTCTTGCACAGCGCGTGAAACGTCTCTCTCGGTTCCTCTCCCAGCACCTCGGCGCCGTCTTCGCTCTCCCACGCGTCGATCAAACACTTGTTGATCGTCTGCAGCGCGCTCTCGCGATGCACCCACGCCTGACTGTACAGTCTGACGACGACATCTTCGCCGAACGCGCGAACGATTGGCGCGGCGGTGACTTGTTCCGACGGCGACAACGGCGGCGGCGGCGGAAGTTCCTGTTCCTCTCGAGGCGACGGTTTCTTCGCGCTCGACGCGCGCTCGAGCTCGGCTGCTTCCTCTTCTTCGAAGAACGCCTTGGCCTCCGCCTCAAGTTCCGGCGGTACGCGTCGTCCAGACGCCACGGCGGGAACCTCGTCGTTGCTCATGCCGACGGCGCTCGAGTCGTCCGCTCTAAACGCGCTCGGCTCATTCTTCGGCACCTCGATCGGTTTCGGTCGAGGCGATTCCACCGTCGTCGTCGACGCGGTGCGATCGATCTCGCTCGCGAATGACGAACGAGCGGAGAGTCGTTCCGTCGTCGGGACCGTCGCGCCGCTCTCCGCCAACTCTCGCATGGCGTCTGCGTGTCGCGATCGAATCGGCGCCTCGTCAAAGGAAGACGTCGCCCGCGTCTGCGTCTGCGTTCGCTCCGCGAAAGAAGGCGGCGACGGGCGCGTCGTCTCCGGAGACAACGTCGTTGCGCGCGGCGAAGACGCCTCCGCGAACGCCGCGTCGTACCCATTCGACCGCATCTTGTCGATTTCAATCTTTAACCGTTTCGCCTCGTCGTAATCCTCCGCCTCGACCGCGCGCATCTTCTCCTCTTGTAAAACCTTCACCCTCACCCCGAACGTCCTCAATCTCGCGATGACGTCGCGTAAACGTTTCGCCTCATCGTAATCCTCCGCATCCACCGCGTGTTCCTTACGCGCCGCGACTTCTCTAATCTTTTCCGCCGTCAGCGCGTCCACGCCGTCCTCGACGCCGCCCGCCCGCGCCGTCGCGCGCGCCGCCCCGTCCACCGCCCCACGCGTCGTCGGCACCGACACCGACGCCACCTCACCCCCTCTCACCTCACTCGGCTCTCCGATGATCGTCAGCGCCATCAGGCCGATCTGTCGATCCACATTTCTCGCGTTTTCGTGACATCCCGCGAATTCCAATCGAATCTCCGTCGCGGCCTTCACGTTGACGTGCACCGTCTTCAATTCCCTCGCCCCGTACCCGCACTCCACCCCGCTCTCGAACCGAAGCGTCCCGAGCTTTTTCACCGTCTGCGCACCGCGAGCGCCTCGACACGCGACGTACACGTCGCACGAGGTGGCGATTTTACACTCGTGCGACAACAACCTCAACCGACGCACGTCGCTCGGGACGCGAAGTCTCGCCGAGACGCGCGCGGGAAACGGCGCTCGAGGCGCCGTCATCCACCCGCGCGACGAGCCGGCGTCCGCGACGTGTAATTCAGTCGCCGCGCGTCCGGGCGCCTGCGACGCGGAACGAGCCGAGGAGGGGCGTCCGTCGTCAGTCAATGGATGCATCTGATGTTTTTGAAAAAGATGGGCGGGGACATTCGTCGTGCGCCTTCTCGCGCGCGCGCGTCGAGCGACGAGGGATGGGAACGCACCTCAGAGGACGCATCCGTGATGACGTACTCGAGCGCGCGAGCCGCGGTCGAGGACGCGGGCGCGGGCGCGCGCGCGCGGGGCATGATTGTGACGAATGCGATGGAACGTGGCTGCGGGCGCGTTGACTTTGAGGGACTCGATGAGGGTTCATGATTGGTCACATTGACATTGGGACACGAATCGTACGAATCGCGCGCGCTCGAATCGACGTCTATTCGCGCGCACGTCGGTTGAGCCAGTTCCAAGCCTTGGCGAAGGGATTGTTTTCGTCGTTGGCGTCGTCGTCGTCGTCTCGGACGGCGGTGAACGGTTTCGGGACGTCGCGCGGGCGGCGACGTCGACGGCGCGGCGCGCGCTCGGCGTCACCGTAGTAATCCGGAACGTCGCTGTCGGAGGATGAGGCAGAGAACGACGCGGTGGACGCGTGCGATGGTTTCGCGTGCGCGTCGTCGTCGTCGTCGGCGGAGGTGGCGGAGGAGGAGTCGGAGTCGTCGGAGTCTTCGTCCATGCCGAGAAAGTCGCGCACGGAGCGCCACCCGCGTTTGGCGCTCGAGCGCACGTCCTCGGCGTGCACGAACACGTTCGCCGCTTCCTCGTCGTTCTCATCGCCGGAATCGTCGTCAACTGGGTCGTGTTTCACCCACGCTGAACCACCTGATTTGACGCGATCGTGTATCGTTCTCACCGCGGCTTGGTAGTTGCCCGGAATGTGGTCGAGCATCATGTACGGATCGAGAAGAATATCCGTAAACGCGGTGGGGTGCTTGTACGTCGCCGTCGGCGCGTTCGAGCGCACGTGCTCGAGGTGAATGACGCGACCGGGTTGAACCATGAAATCGCTCGCGGAGTGATCTCGGAGTTCGAGTCCGTCGACTCCCTCAACGTCTCCCCACGAGTCTTGACATTTGCGTTCGTCCTCGCCGCGCGTCTTCGACGGAGACGAAGTCACCGAGCGCCCCCCGCGCGCGTCTTCGTGTGCGCAAGGTTTCGGCGCATCGTTCGCGTCGTTATTTCTATTCGCTGGCGTCGACGCGTCGTCGTCGTCGTCATCGCCGTCGTCATCGTCGTCGACGCGTCGGTTCGTCGGATTGGCGGGCCGATCCCTGCCGCCGAGCGCCGCCGACACCGCTCGAAGCATCGCGTGCGAAGGAGCGGCGTGATTCAGACGACGCAAGAGTCGACGCACCGATGCGTGGCACACGCGCGGAATGACATCCGCGCCGGCGACGACGCACGTGACGTAATCGCTCGCCGCTTCGCTCAGATTCATGCTAGTCACACTCGGGGAGGCGATGCACACGCACCGGCACGCCGCCATGCGTCTCAGTACGTCTTCGCGCGTGGACTCGTCCAGGCCTTTGAGATCTCGCATCACGAGCGATTCTAAGTCTCTATCCGCGCTGTGCATGAGCATGGTCACGCACGCCGCGACGCCACCGCCGAGGCTGTGTCCGGTGACCATGAACTCGAATCCCGCGCGCTCCGCCATCGCCGCCGCCGCCGCCGGAAGCATTCGCTTCACCACCTGCCACGCCGACACAACTATGCCACCGTGCGCCCAACCGTTTAAAAATTTAACGCTCGCACTGCTCACATCCGTCAGCGCGTCGTGAATCTCCCACGTTCCTCGAATCGAGAGTATCACTCGCTTTTTCCTACTGTCGACGGCGACAAACGAACTCGGCGAAAACTCCGTCCCTCTCCACTCCGCGTCCACTACGTCGCCCACATCGATCCCACAACTCTTCGCGCACGCTTCGGTCGCCTGCGCGTGCATCTTCTCGTACTGATCTCCCGACATTGACCCGCCCCGAGCGTTTAGTTTTAAACTCTTCAACTTGTCCCCGAACGACGCGTCCCCCACCATCGACGCCGCGGTCCCGTACGCCCCCACCGCGTACCTCACCGCGAGCGCCAACTCTCCCAATTCCTTTTCCCCCGGACACATCGGCGCTGACTTCGCCTCGTTCGGGTACAGCTCTCGCGTCGTCCTCGCCCGGTCTCTCGCCGCCGCACGCTGCTCCCGCCAGAGCACGAAACCAGCCATCGGGTCGAACGTCGCCATCCCGACAACCCCGAGCGGTTTCAACTCCGCCATCACCCCGCCGTACACCACTCGCAGCGCGCGCTCGAGCTCGAGCCACCCCGCCGCGCGCGCGCGAAGCGTGTCCCGAGGCTGTCCCGAGGCGTTCGACCGTCCCGAGCCCGAGCTCGTCGCTCGCGACGACTCGCGCGCGCGATCCATGACGAACGCGCGCGCGCGCACGGGCGCGAACCGATCGACGAGTCGACACGCGTCGCACGCGTCCGCGCGCGCGCGTCGGTGTGCGGTGTGCGGTGACTTTCTAATTTCAATCGATTATGCGCGCGCGCGCTCACGCGGCGAAACCGACGGCGACGAAGGCGTCCGGCGCTCGCTCGGCCTTCCCTCGTCGCGGCGTCTCGCCGGCGAACAGCGCGCACGGTGCCTTCACGCCCGCGCGAAGCTCGAGCCGACGATCGAGAAATCTACACCTGAAGTCGGCCACGCACTCGTCGCGCGCGAGCGCCACGGCGAAGAGCGCGCACCCGTCGGCGCGTTCGCGAGACAGTTTCGCTGAACATTTGCCGAGCGGTATCGACGCGCGCAGGGTGGTTTTTCTGGTGATGCCGCGTTCGGCGTCGGCGCGCGCGTGGGCGAGCTCGACGTCGAGAGCGACGGAGCGAGGGAACATTTCGCCGCGAGCGACGAGCTTGGCTCGAACGTCGGGACTCGGCGACGCGCGCGCGACGACGCGCGCGGCTATGGGCTTTCGAGCGTCAGACGTCGCGCGAAACTGAACGTCCAACGTGCGACCGATGGAGTCAAACGCTCCTTCGGGCGGTTCGGACGTCTTCGAGGGTGGTTTCGATCGCGCGGTGACGACGGCTCGAGACGCGCGCTCTTCGGCGTCGTACGTCCACCGAAACTTCCCCGACGCCTCTCGCGTCGTCGCGCGCTCTCTCTCGCGCTCTCTCGCCGTCTTCACGCTCGAACCATCGTCGTCATCCTCACCGTGTAACGCCCGAAACGCATCGTACGCGCGCGAGGGCGTGCCCACGGACCACGACGTCGCCTTTGCCGAGATGCGTCCCGCGCCGACGCGCGCCGTCGTGTCTTGTCGCACCTCGCACCGTCCCCCGAACTCCTCGTGCGCGCTCCCCAACTCGACCATCACCTCTCTCGTCACCGTGTGCGCGTTCACCGTCGCGTGAAACGTCGTCCCCACCTCGTCCTCGTCTCCCGTTCGCCGCTCCGCGTCCCAGCGCGCGTCCCAGCGCGCGTCTCTCGGATCATTGCCGTCCTCAACATCGCTCCACGTCTGCGTCACGCACCGTCGCCCGCGTCCGAGATCGTGCGTTGTCGTCACCGTCAACGCCGCGCGAGATTTCCTCGATTTCCCACCGCGAGATTCACCCTCTCGCGCGTCGTCGTCGTCGTCGTCGCCGCCGCCGCCGCCGCCGCTCGCCCATTTCGGCACCCCACGATCCGCGCGTCCCGGTCCGCGATCCCACGGCCCCGCGCGCGCGTGCGAAGGCGTCTCGCGCGTCTCGTCGCGCGTCGACACGCGCGCGCGATGACGCCCGAGTCTCGCGCTAGGCGTGTCCTCGTCTTCGAGCCGGAGCGTCATCGTCTCCCCCGCGGGCACGAATCGTCCTCCTTCGCGCGTCTCCACCGTCGCGCGCGATCGAAACCGCGCCTCGACCGACGCGGAATCGCTCGCGGATGTCTCACCGCGGCGCATGGCGTCGTCGAGCGCGCGACACCGCGCGCGCGCGCGCTCTGTCGGCCGTCGTCCCCGCGCGTCCCGAGACGGTTACACCACATATACATCACACTCGGACACACGAACCATACAGTAACATTAAAGTGTTCATGAATACTAAAACATACCATATTGATTATCTATTGACTTCAATACATACTGAATACCCGAATAGTAAAAAACTCGATAAAAAAGTGCACGACGTCTGTACCGCGCGTTTCTCTCGGCGGCGCCATTTCGCGACGTTTTCGCGGTCGACTCGCGCGCGCGCGTTCCCGGCGCGCGTCTTCGCGCCCGGGACGTCGAAAAAAGTCCCCCGCGTCACCACCCACCGTCGGCCGCCGCCTCGCGCGCGTCCGCGGCGCGCGAGCGCCCGACGGAAGATGACTCCCTCGACCGCGCGCGTCGCGCGCGTCGCGGTGACGACGTGCGCGCTCGCCGCGGCGTGCGTCGCGGCGGTGACCCTGACGAGACGGGCGGGACGACTTCGTCGCGATCGTCGCGCGCGAGACGCGGAACGGGAGACGAGAAAGGGGACGACGCGAGCGAACGAGGAGGACGCGGAGACGCGGACGCGCGCGCGCCGACGAGACGCGGCGGCGAGCGGCGGCCCGAGCTCGTCCCGATCGAGTGAGGACGCGACGACGTTCGAGGACGTTCGAGGGATGTACGCGGACGCCATGCGCGCGCTGAGCACGTGGAACGATGAGCGAGGGTACGAACCGGCGACCCGGGCGTTTCGACGCGTGGCGGCGCTCGCGCGAGACGGCGGGGACGCGCACTTGGAGTGCGAGGCGACGCTCATCGTCGCTGAGATCGAGATCAACGCGCTTCGACGAATGTACGCGGTGATGGAGAGCGGGGATGTGGAAGAATCCATCGATGCGTCGCAGTTTGAACGCATCACGAGTAAGACGTTGCGTTTGGCGGTGGAGAACGGGGATCGGATCTCCGAGGCGCGCGCGCACGTCGTCGTCGGCGATTACTATTCCATGGCGCGCGGGAATCACGCGGCGGCGTTGGAACACTACGGCGTCGCGCGAGAATTCGCGCGTGAGGAAGGGTTATTACCTCTGGAGATGGAGGCGTGTCGACGGATGCAGTGGACGCAGAGCATACGCGGCGACGTCGGCGGCGCAGGGACGCTCTCGCGCGAGGTTGTGCGATTGACGCGTCTGTACGCGGCGGGCGAACGGGAAAAGAAGGCGTCGAACGAGGGAGGCGATGGGGACGACGGTGATTGTCTCATGGGTCGTGAGCACTGGTACCTGGGTGGATACGAAAATCAAGAGGTGCACGCGCTCAAAGAGCTCGGATGCGCGTTGCGCGGAGAGACGCGCCGCCTGTCTCGACCCGTCGTGGACGGGACGCATCAACGAGATGCCGTCGACGCGTTTGAAGAGGCGCTCGACGTCTTGGAGGCGCACTGGCGCGACACGGGATCGTCATTCGACGCGGACGCCGAGGGAGCGTCGATTAAACTGAGCATACTGGGACATCTCGGCGATATTTTCGACGCGTATCTCGAACCGGATGCCGCGAATCGCGCGCGCGCCGTCGATTACCGTCGACGCTACGAGACGCTCGCGCCGGGAAGTTTCGGCCGGAACGTCGCGTGTCCACTCTGCGATGCCCCGCTCGGTGGTCTCGACGTCGACGACGCCCCGGTCAAGATGACGTTCGCGTGGGACGCGTGCGCGTCCAAGCACCACTTTCACGCCGCGTGCCTCGACGCGCGCTTCGACGACTCGCGACCCGCCTGTCTGGGATGCGTCGCCGAGCGTCTCGGCGCTCGTCGCGAGTCCACGAGCGGGTGAACGCGCGCGCGTCTCACGACACCGCATATTTTTTCACGCCACGCAACCGGTCGGCGGGCGGTATTTGTTTTTCTTTATTATTTTCTTTCGGATTGTTTCGCGCTCGACGCTCGCTTTGTAATACGCCAAATTTAGGAGACTAACGCGTTACTTTCCAACGCGCGACATGACGACGGAGACGGAGACGACGGAAACGACGACGAGAAACGACGACGCGCTCGAATCGGTGCGTCACCTTCTTTCGGACGAGGGACGAGAGACATCGCGTCGCGTCGAGCGGCTCTCCGCGTTCGGTTGACTGACGGAGGCGTTCTCTCGCGCGCAGCGCGTTGGGAAGCGCGCGACGACTCGAGCGACGCGGCGGTGGTCTCGTCGCCGTCCCGCACGTCGTCAAAAAGACGGGGTTTAAAGCGCCCGACGCGTACGGCGCTCGGCCCGTGTTTCAATCGGAGACGACGACGGGCTATTTTCAGAAGGCGGTGCTCGGCGCGGCGACGTCCACGCGCGTCGACGGCGGTAAGGCGCTCATGCCCTACCACCCGGACGCGCCGAGAAATCGACCGAGAGAGAGCGTGCGTAACACGATAGGTCGTCGATTCGGTCCCTCGTGCGCGGCGACGCTCCGACGCGGTGAAAGATACCGAGGCGCGTCTTCGATTTCGTTCGCGCCGCCGCCGCGCCGCCGCGTCGACGCGCGCGCGTGGCGAACCACCAATCAAGCCATGCGTCCTCGCGCCTCGGTCGTCGCCACGACCGGGTTGGATAATCCCGGGATCTCTTCCTCACTCGCTAAGCGCGTGCACGCGTTCCAGCGCGCGTGAAGTGTATCGTGTCAAACCTCCCGCGAAAAAGTGCTCTTCGTGTGTCCCCGTCCCCAGCCGTCCCCGTCACACGCGCGCGCGCCATGCTCGGCGACGGCATCGACGACGAGAGCGACGCGCGCGAGCGAGAGATTCGCGACGAGTTCCGCGGCGGTTTAGAGCGTCGCGCGCCGCCGAACTGGGCGCCGAGCGCGGCGGCGGGAAGATCGTCGACGCTCGGATTGCAAGCGCTCGCGGCGAAGAAACGCGCCGAGAAACGGGCGAGAGAGACGCGGTCGTTCGATGAGAGGGATGAAGACGAGGACGGTGGACGGAGTCGCGACGGTGAAAGCGAGCGAGGGTACTCGCGAGGCTCGGGAGATGGGTCGGGAGGGACGCGGAAGAAGTTCAGACCGAGGCGCGATGAGACGCCGTCGCACCCGGGTGGATTGAACGCGCACGCCAAGGAGGCGATCGATCGACGACGGAAAGAGGCGAGATACGGTCGTGGGATCGAATCGAGGCGAGAGGCGCCGAGAGAGCGAGAGGAGGAGGAGACGTGGGGGAGACGGTATCGCGGTCGGGACGGCGAGTGGGAGGCGACGCCGAGACGCGAACGAGACGGACGGATGATGACGCCGAGATTCGACGGTCACGGGTCGTGGGACGAAGGGTCGATGCCGTCTGGATCGGGCAGAGGCGGGTCGTCGAGGGGTGGGCGCGCGTCGAGTCAGCGGTCGCAATCGACGAGGTACGACGGCGCGGCGGCGACGCCGGCGGCGACGCCGTCGTGGAAATCGAACGCGTGGGCGACGGGCGCGATGGCGAACGCGAATAAATTCGTTTCGGAGGGGACGGTCGTGGAGGCGGAGGACGAAGGTGGGGCGCTGGCCCCGGACGAGGACGCGGAGAAGCGTTTGGATCGCGCGTGGTACGACGACGACGAGGGCGGCGGCGCGCACGGCGACGCGCACAATCCATTCAACACGAGCGCTCGCGACGAGGCGCGATACGCGAAGAAGGAACAAGAGTACGCCAAGCGTCTCACGCGTCGGGATGGGAGTTTAATGTCCATGGCGGCGTCGAGACGGGTGAGTCAACTCAACGCGGATTCCAACCAATGGGAAGAAAACCGGATGATGACATCCGGGGTGATTCGTACGAAGGAGATTGATTTAGATTTCGACGACACGGAGGAGAATCGCGCCATCTTACTCGTGCACGACACTAAACCTCCCTTTTTGGACGGTCGCATGGTGTTCACAAAGCAGCAATCGACCGTTTTACCGGTGAAGGATGTCACGAGCGACATGGCGCAAATCGCGCGAAAAGGAAGCGCGCTGGTGAAGGAAGTCAGGGCGAAGCGCGAAGAGAATAAAGGTCGCGACCGGTTCTGGGAGATGAAGGGATCGAAGATGGGTTCGATCACCGGAACGACGCAGGCGGAAAATCAAGAGGCGGCGGCGAACGCGGCGGCGAAGAAGGATCGCGACGACGATAGACCGGACGTCGTCGGCGCCGACGGCGAAATCGACTTCAAGGCTGGCGCGAAATTCGCCGAGCACATGAAGGCGTCCAAGTCAAGCGCGCAAAGCGACTTCGCCAAGACGAAAACCATCAAGCAGCAGCGCGAGTTTTTGCCCGTGTACGGCTGTCGCGAGGATTTGATGCACGTCATTCGCGAAAACCAAATAGTAGTCGTCGTCGGCGAGACGGGGAGTGGGAAGACGACGCAGATGACGCAATACATGCACGAGGAGGGGTACTCCACGTTCGGCATGGTTGGATGCACGCAACCGCGTCGTGTCGCCGCTATGAGCGTGGCCAAGCGCGTGAGCGAAGAGATGGGATGCGAACTGGGCAAAGAGGTGGGCTACGCCATTCGCTTCGAAGATTGCACCGGACCAGACACCCTCATCAAATACATGACGGACGGCGTCCTCCTTCGCGAGACGCTGCGAGAACCCGATCTCGACATGTACAGCTGCATCATCATGGACGAAGCGCACGAGCGTTCGCTGCACACGGATGTTCTTTTCGGTATTTTGAAAAAAGTCGTCGCGCGGCGACGAGACTTCAAGCTCATCGTCACCTCGGCGACGTTGAACGCGGACAAGTTTAGCAACTTTTTCGGTTCGGTGCCAATCTTCCACATCCCCGGGCGCACGTTTCCGGTCGAGGTGCTCTACGCGAAGACCCCGGTTGAGGATTACGTCGAGGGCGCGGTGAAACAAGCGCTCACCGTGCACCTCTCCTCCGGGCCGGGCGACATTCTCATCTTCATGACGGGTCAAGAAGAAATCGAAACCGTGACATACACGCTCGAAGAGCGCGTCGTGCAGCTCATGGACGAAGGATCCTGTCCACCGCTCAACGTTCTTCCGATTTATTCGCAGCTCCCGAGCGATTTACAGGCAAAGATTTTCCAAGACGCCGAGGACGGTAACCGCAAGTGCATCGTCAGTACGAACATCGCCGAGACGTCGCTCACCCTCGACGGCGTCATGTACGTCATCGACAGCGGGTATTGTAAGCTGTCCGTGTTCAATCCGCGCATGGGCATGAACGCATTGCAAGTGTTTCCGTGCGCGCAGGCGGCGGTGAATCAGCGTTCCGGTCGCGCCGGGCGCACGGGTCCGGGGACGTGTTACCGCCTGTACACGGAGATGGCGTACAAGCACGAAATGCTCGTGTCCACCGTTCCGGAGATTCAACGAACCAACCTCGGGAACGTCGTGTTGCTGCTGAAATCACTCAACGTGGACAACTTGCTCGACTTCGATTTCATGGATCCGCCGCCGCAGGAGAACATTTTGAATAGCATGTACTCGCTGTGGATCTTGGGCGCGCTCGACAACACGGGCGGTTTGACAAAGCTCGGTTCGAAGATGGTCGAGTTTCCCGTCGATCCGCCGCTCGCGCAGATGTTGATCAAGGCTGAAGAGACCAAGTGTTCGAACGAAATGCTCACCGTCGTCGCCATGCTCTCGGTGCCGTCGATTTGGTTCAGACCGAAGGACCGCGAGGAGGAATCGGACGCGGCGCGCGAAAAGTTCTTCGTCCCGGAGAGCGATCACTTGACATTGCTCAACGTGTATCAACAGTGGAAGAATAACGGATACAGAAACGATTGGTGCAACAAGCACTTCATTCAGGGCAAGGGCTTGAAGAAGGGCAGAGAGGTTCGCGCGCAATTGATGGACATCATGAAGCAGCAGAAAATCGAGCTCATCAGTTGCGGACAAGACTGGGACGTCTGTCGACGATCGATCGCCGCCGCGTACTTTTATCAAGCCGCCCGTCTCAAGGGCGTGGGTGAGTACATCAACGCTCGCAACGGTATGCCTTGTCACCTTCACCCGAGCTCCGCGTTGTACGGCTTGGGTTACACGCCCGATTACGTCGTGTATCACGAGCTCATCATGACGGCTAAGGAGTACATGCAGTGCGTCACGGCGGTCGAGCCTCAGTGGCTCGCCGAGTTCGGTCCCATGTTTTTCACGCTTAAAGAGAGTCACTCGAGCATGTTGAAGTCGAAAGCGAAGCGCAAGGAGGACAAGATGAAGATGGACGCGGAGATGCAAGCGAAGCGCGACGAAGAGGAACAAGCGCTCGCGTCGCGTCGCATGCGCGAAGAGGAACGGCGAGCGAAACAACGGAGTCAAATAGTGACTCCCGGCCAGCGTTCCACAGCCGCCACGCCCAGAATCGACGCTGGATCTTCGTCCCGTCCGTCGAGTGTTCGTCGAGGCGCCGGAGGCCGAACGCCAGGAAGGAGACGTTTCGGACTGTAATTCTAGAGTGTAATGTTTTTACACGTGCGCTAGTTGTTGAAACCTAGATGAAAGTTTGTTTCTATCAATTCGATTGAACCGCGAGTCGTTTCAAGTGATCCATAAACACCTCTAAAGACACGTCATCCGTGAAGATGATGTCGCTCCCCCCACCCATCGAAGCGCTGCTATTGTATGTCGCGCTCGGGTTCAACTTTGCCAACAAGAATCGCGCCTGTGAGCCGTGCTGGTCGCAATCCACCAAACGCGGCACCGGGAACCTACTTGCGATGATATGTTCCGCCTCCGCCTTGGGCGCGGCGAGCAATTCTTTGAAAGCCACGTGCTCCGGTTGGTCCTGGTAGTTCGCTTTTCTCCACTGCGCGATGGTCATGCCGTGGAACACGACGACGCTGAAGTACGCATCGAGAACTAAGATACGATCGGCCGCGATCGAACACACGTCCAACAACACGGGCTCTGGAGGACCGTTAAAGCTGTACGCGGTGAGCGTGGGCTGAATCATCACCAAGGAATTGAAGACATTTTCGCGCTGCAAAATCATGCGGAAATACGCCGTCTCGTCCGGCGAGTTGTTGAAAACTTGCACGAACTGCGAGCGACGCAGATTGAACATGAATTGCGGGTAAATGCTAAATTGCGGCATGAGTTGGAAAGAGTGCGGGTCGTCTTTCCTGTAGTCGCCGAAGCGTTGGCACAGCTGGATGAGCTTGCGATCGAGCCATCTCGTCGCTGCGGGACAATCTGTCTCCTCCTCCGTCTCCATCTTCCAGGACAATTGTCTGGCGACGAGGACAGCGGCAGCCTCTTGATCGAAACCGGCGGCAATGTCGTTCAAGTTCTGACCTTCGGTCCAGCGGCGACTCGTCGTGATGACGCGCATGCGCGTCTCCCCCGTCGGCAGCGAGAACGTGCACAAAAACTGCAGGAAGAATTGTTGCGATTGCTGACCTTGCATCGCCATCGGTTGTTGATCTTTGCCGCCCGGATTCGCCACTTCAAAGTACACGGCCAATGACGTCTCGTTGTTGAGCGTGCACAATTTCCACGCGGTGGTGCCGCCGCTTCCGATGGGCGAGTCGCTCGTCGCCCCCGGCAACCCCTTGCGATCCAACGCAGCGCACGGGCCGATCACGCCCGCCGTCTTGACGTCCCGACTCGTGATGACTTCAAACTGACCATTGTACGCGATGCCTAAACCGCCCTGCGCGTCTTGAGCGAAAAGTTTCTGGAACGACGTCTTGAAGACGGTGTGCGAGAAAGACTCGGCCAACACGACGTTACCTCCCGTCTTCTCCACGCACACTTTCATTTCCGCCAAGCCAACCTGATCCAACGCGCACGCGAACACATCCAACACGTGCCCATTCGCACACAAATTGATGGCGATCTGCTCGTAGTACTTTTTAGCCTTTGCGTAAAACGTCGCCGCGCCCTTGACTATATCCTTGTGCGATCGCACCGCTTGCTCCATATCCTTCGCCACGATGGTTCCACCGCCGTCCGTCGCCGCACCGCCCGTAAATAACATCGCCCTCGCGCTCATACCTATCGCCCCGGTGGATAAAAGGCACGACGCCACCATGAGCGCCGTCCCCGTGCATCTCGCGCGTCGACACGCCGGCAACGGCGTAAACGCGTCCCTGTTCAGCTCTTCCAAAATAGCCGACAACTGAAACTCACACTCGCTCAGCGGCACTAAAAACTTTGACTCCGGCGGTCCCATCATCATCCCATTCGGTCCCGGCGCGCCGCGCTGCGGCGCCTGCGCACCCGGATGTCGTCCGTTCGCCTGTCGATTCCCCCCGCCGAGCGTCAACTGATCCTTAATCTGCTGTTGCGTAAACTCTTTATTCCCTCGAAACACGTACGACTTCGGGCAATCCGTGAACCCAAGCTCATGCACGTGCACGTGCGTCCCGTACGTGACCAACCCGACGCGCGACTCCTCCGGCAACAGACTCAACGCCTGCGTGAGCGCTCGCGTCAGCGCGCGCAACTCCTCCTCCTCCGCGCACGCGTCGACGACAAACAGATACACCGGCGCCCCGCCCCCACCTCGCGTCGGCACCGCGTACTCCACCGTCGTATAACTCGGAAACAATTCCGCCGGTAAATTCGTCTCGCTCAGCGCGCCGTAATGCGGCGGGAAGTGATTTCGCGCGTGGCACATGCAACACACCCAGATCTTGCTCGCGAAATCCACCCTCGCGTACGGATTCAGCGCCCCTCCGCACCCCTTACACCGCACGGGTTCGTACGGCACGCGCGGGACGACCTCCTGCGGGATTTCCCTCGTCGGCGTCACCACGCACCCGAACGGCACGACGCATTTCGACATCTCGGCGCGCGAATTCGCCACCACGTTCCATGAAAATCGAACCCCATCGTTCGCTTCGAGCGCGCCCCAATCCACCCCCGACGGCGCTTGCGAGGCGTGTGCGTGCGCGTGTGCGTGCGATTGATCCTGTGCGTGCGCGCCGTGCGCGACGTGGGTCGTCATCGCGGAGGCGCGCGTCGATCTCTGACGACGGGGCCGATCGGCCTCAACGGGCCGCGCGAGGGAGACGGCGCGAGAGGCGCGAGAGATCGTCGCTCGGGACGCGCGATGGGCGCGATGGGCGGTGGACGGTGAGGGTGAGGGCGAGGGTGCGCGCGGTGGCGGCGCGCGGGGTGGACATGCGCGCGGTGTCGCGGGAACGCGGGCGCGGCGCGCGATGGGTGAGAGGGGCGACGAGCGTGCGGGAGGTTCTGGACGCGTGCGCGCGCGTGGACGAGGCGCAGACGCGCGCGGTGGACGCGCTGGAGAGGACGAGGGAGGCGGTGACGAGCGCGCGAGGCGAGAGAGGGCGCGATGGCGTCGGGGAGCGACGCGGGGCGTATCTCCACGGGACGGTCGGTCGAGGAAAGACGATGTTGATGGACGCGCTGTACGAGTCTCTGCGCTTCGACGACGCGAGAGAGAGAACGACGCGGACGCACTTTCATGCCTTTATGTCCCAGACGCACGCCGAGTTGTTTCGAGCGTCCGTGGGGTCGAGGGACGCCGGGACGCCGAGCCGCGACCCGCTCGTCGACGTCGGGAAGCGTCTGCGAGCGACGACGGATCTGTTGCTGTTGGATGAGATTGAAATCTCGGACGTGGGCGACGCCATGGTGTTTAAACGGTTGATGGAGTCGTATCTCGACGAGGGCGGCGCGCTCGTCGCGACGTCCAATTTCGCGCCGGACGAGTTGTACAGAGGAGGCGTCAATAGGTCATCCTTCGTGAGTTTTATCGACACGCTCGGGGAATACTGCGAGGTGATCGATCTGTTCACGCCTGAAAACATCGATTATCGTCGTCTCGAGTCGTCGAGCGGGAGCGCCGACGCGACGGAGACGGTGATCGTCGGCGCGGACGCCGACGCGCGAGAGCGTTTGGAGCGCTCGTGGGCGCGTCTCGCGTCGTCCTCTTCGACGTCAGAGGACGACGAGGAACTCGTCGTCGGAAATAATCGCGCGATCCGTGCGAAAAAGCGCCGAGGCGACGCGGTTTGGTTCACCTTTGACGACCTCTGCGGTCAAGCGTCACGAACGCACCCGACGGATTTCATAGAGCTCGCCCGACGTTTCAAGGTGATTTGCGTCCAGGACGTGCCGAGACTTCCCATCTCGACCGCAGAGAACGAAGCGAGACGATTCATCAATCTCATCGACGTCCTCTACGAGCACCGAACCGTTCTCTTGACGAATCTCCACGCGTCGCCGGACGCGCTCTTCGCCGAAGACCGATCCGCCGCCGCCGAAGACCGCGACCTCCCCCTTCGCGAGCGCACTCGAATCGAAAACGATCGACGCTCCGAACTTCACGTCACCTCCACGGGCGGAAGCAGCGGTCGTTCGACCACCATGCTCGCCCCCGAGCTCGAATGGTCCGCCACCGGTCGCGTCGGCGCGTCTCTCGCCGACGTCTCCTCCGTCAATTTTGTCGCCGCCGCGAGTCCTCGCGCGCGATCTCGTCTACACCACATGTCCACTCCCGCCTACCACGACCACACACGTTCTCTCACGCACGATTCATCGACGACATCCTAGATTCATAGCGCACTCACCGGTCGAAACCATTGAAATCCTCGCCGTCGGCGGCGGTTGTCCCCAGAGCTGACTGACGATGCGATGTCACCCCCGACCCCTCACACACTCACGCTCGCGCGCCATGCTCGCCATCACGCAGGCCAAGACGCTCGTTAACACGCCCGTGCGCGCGTCCGCGCCGCAAAAGCGCGCGTCCCGCGCGTGCGCGCGCGTCATCGCGCGTGCGAACGCGGATGACGTCAACCGCAGATCCTTCATTCGACGCGCCGGGTTCGCCGCGCTCTCCCTCACCGTCGCGACGCCCGAGGAGGTGCGCGAGCGCAACGACGCGCGATCGTGATTTGTGCCGCGCGGGACGACGAAACGAAAGACTGACCGCGTGCGCGCGCGCAGGCGAAAGCGTTCCTCGGTTTCGGCGGGGATAAGGATGCGAAGTACCAAGAGGAGACGACGGCCATCATCGCGCAGGTTCGATCCACGCTGGAGATGGCGCCCGGTGACGAGGGTCGGGAGGAGTCCATCAATACCACGCGCCAGATGACCAACGCCTGGGTCGCGAGGTACCGGAGAGATAACAAGACGACGGGGAAGCCGTCCTACGGTTTGGTGTACAGCGCGTTGAACGCGGTGAGCGGCCACTTTAATAACTTTGGTACCAAGTACCCGTTCCCGGCGAAGAGAAAGGACCGCGTGTTCACGGAGTTTGAGCAAGCGGAGATCTTGCTCGAGCGCGGACGATGATCGTGGACGCGTTGCAATGAAACAGGCTCAAATCTGTCTTTTTTATACCCGCGTCCCGAGTCTCGTTCGATCGAGCGACTTCGCGCGCGCGTGGATCGAGGGTGACGTTTTCGTGCGGCAAAATGTTCGTCGTCTTTCATATTAAAATTTACGCCGACGCGCGCTGTTGTAGCTCGCCGTCGATCTGTCGCGCGGCGTCCACGAGGAAACTCTCGACGCGCTTTTTCAGCGCCGCGAAGCACGCGTCCTCGCGCGTCCTTAATTCGGACTTTCGAGAGTTGAACTGAATCTCGTAACCGCACTCCTCGTCTTCCGCGCAGTCTCTCGAAAATTCAGGGATAGAAATCGTTCCGCATACCTCGACCGAGCCGTCGTCATCATCGTCGTCGTCTTCGGCGTCGCTCTTTTCTCGCTCGGCCTCAAACGTCGCTCGCCACTCGAGCGTGGTTTCGAAATCGAACCCGTGTCTCGGCTTACCCCGAATCATCACCACGCTCGCGTCGCCCTCGCACTTTTTCACCCCAACGATCTCCACCTTTCGTCCCTCGAACGCGCCGTCGAGGTCAAACGTCCCTCGCTCGACGACGAGCGCCTCCAGTCGCGCCTTGGCCCAATCCGTGTGTCCGCGCTCCTCCCACGTCCCCGCCGAGTTCCACGCCGAAATTTGCGTCGAAGACACCTGTCTAGAGAGCGCCTCCGCCTCCTCGCTCGTTATTTTCTGCGCGAGACGCGTCGAGATCGTCCTCCGTCGTCAGTCTTCGCTCGGGTCGCGCAGTCGTCGCCGCGAGCCTCGATCGAATCTCCTTTGCCGTCGCCGTACCTTTGCCGTCGCCGCCGGCGCGTCCCCGGCGTTCGCGCGCGCGTGCCAATAGTGATACGACAGATCGCCCTTGGCCGATTCGCTCGCCTCGGCGGGCGTCTCGACGCGTTCGTCCTCGGTCTCGCCCATCTTTTATAGAAACTTCTAAACTTCTTCGCGCGCGCCGCGCCGCGCCTCTCGCGCGCGTCGACGTCTCCGCCGGCGTCTCGACGTCGATCGACGCGTCGACGTCGTCTTCGTCCTCGCGCGTCGTCGACGGTTCGATCGCGCGCGGTGGACCGGCGACCGAAGTGCCGAGCGCGCCACGAACTGGCGACAAATCGACGCGTTCGGTCGCGACCGCGCGCGCGACGTCGGCGACGGACGCGCGCGACGGCGGAGGTCGGAGAGAAGATGTCGAACGACGCGGCGGGCGCGTCGACGACGCGCGCGGACGGTGAGGCGCGCGCGGAGGGCGTCCCGAGCTCGTCTTCAACGGATGTGGGAACGGTCGCGGGAACGACCGTCGCGACGTCGCGTCAGAGGGTACACGGCGCGGATTACGGATCAAAGCACGGCTACGCGTGGCCGCGTCGCGGACGGGAGAAACGGCCGGGCGACGTGTTGTTTTGGCACCGCATCGCTCGACAGTACTTTGATGTGAGCTTTACGCATTGGGCGGTGTACGTCGGTCGAGTGGGCGTGTTCGACGAGAATCTCGGCATTTGGCGATGGATTCGCGAGGGCGATGATTTTGAACGCGCGGTCGAGTGCGTGGCGCATCTGTGGGGGGCGCCCGACGCGGATGAGGATGAGGGGCGTAATCGGGACATGGATGAAAACGCGGCGTGCGTGTTGACGCCGCTCGCGGACGTCGGCCCAGACCCTCGATGTGGGAACGCCAAGTACGACACGATGTTTCCGCCGTTGAGAATATCAGAGATCGTCGATCGGTGTCGCTTGGCGGTGGATCAGGCGTTTTACGAGGGGAGATACGGCGAGTATTGCGTGCGCGCGAACAACTGCGAGCACTTCGCCACGTGGGCGCGATACGGGAAGCGCATCAGCGAACAAATCGAGACGCAGGTGGATAGAGGAGTCAATGTTGGGTTTCAGGTCATCGAAGCGGCGGCATCGGCTCTCTGGAACGCACAAGTTCGTGCAGATCAAAACACAAGATACTTGATGAAACATTTTCTGATGGGAACTCGCATCAATCCAAACGATGAATCAGAAATAGCTGAAGCGGTGAAAGATATGTACGGCGGTGAGGCACCGAGGCACACAGCGGCTGAAGATGTTTCTTATGTGCTTGATTACCTAATAGACCGAGTCGATGTCGAAGATGAGAGACGCAAAGAGCAGGAGAGAAATGTTGCTCCGCAGCGAGACCGGCAATGGCACTTTCAGTCAAACCAAAGTAATGAGTTCACGATCTCTTTCGGCCGTTCAGCTCGTGTTCGCGATCCCAGCCCGAGAGAAAATACCGTAAGCTCCGCAGGTGTCGTAGAATTGGCGGTTAATGCGGGAGGTTTCATGCGACAAGCCTCATCGAGCGCGCTGAGTGTGTTGGGAGCCTTGGGCGACGACATTTTATCGGGCGGACGCAATCGGAATAGGTCGAATGACACGCAGCCTTAGCGCGCACGTTGTAAAAATATACTAATCCATGCTAACATTATCATATTCTTTTAAACCAGTGCGCCTGCGAAACGATGTACTGTGCCTTGCGCGCGTGCTCGCGAATGAAACACGGCTCTTCCCACCGCCCGCTCAGACAGAATCCTCGCTCTTCCATCTCGTCTACCAGTGAAAATTCGTCAAGTCTTTCTTCAGCGTCTGGTGTGTACTCATCCAGCCACGACCACGGCGTGAAGATGAATACATGGCCACTAATTGGTGAGACTACCTCGTTCACACCGTCCAAACACGCGCGCGGTTTCGGCAGTCGACACAGGAGGTTCGCCATGATGACGCAGTCGAATTCCCCCAATATTTCTGCATCCCGGACCATCTCGCACGCGTTCCCGACATGGAATCGCACTTTCCGAGCCTCTTTGGCGGAACAAGGTCGTTCACAAAGTACATCCCCGCCGGAAACTCTGGCGCTCACGTTCCCTCGTTCCTGAATGCGCTTGCACGCGTCTATGAACGCCCGCGAGGAATCAAACGCGACCACCTCATCGAACCCCTTCGCGAGATGAAACGCTGAGCCTCCCACGCCGCACCCGATGTCCAGCGCGCGAATCGGCTGCGTAGTCTCGGTCTCATTCCGGTAGTTTCTGTGTTGCATTCTTTCCAGGCCCAGTTCGACCGCTCTTTGCGTGACGCGCTCGGCGAACCCCAACGCGTCCGCGGGCACGAAACTCTTCTTCGCGAAGAGGTCCAGCGTGTTCGCGTAATGAAACTCCAGGTACATGTTCACCGTGTCCTCGCGTTCGTCTGCGCGCGGCGACGAGAGTTGTGCGTCAGTCGAGCGTCGTTCGTTGCGACGGCATCGTGAGGATCGGGAACGTCGCGCGCGCGCTCCGTCGCGTGGCGCGCGTACACGTCGATACTAGGTCTCCGTCTTCATCCGTCCGTCGCGCCGCGCGCGCGCGCTTGGGCGGCATCGCGTCGGCGCGCGCCCGGGACTGGCGTCATGGGCGGTCGGTCGGTCTGGTGAACAACATTTTACTTCCTTAAATATCACGCCTCATTCACGTTTTGCCGTAAAGCCTCTATGCGTGCGAATAATCTATGGATCAACCCTACGACGTGTCGTCGGTGATGACGAACGCGATCGGTGAGCTCCTCGCCGCGCTCGTCAGCTTCGTTGGCGAGTCCGTCCAAAAAGCTCTCCTCTTTCTCCAAATTTTGCTCCAGATCGACGAGCCGGTTTTCATCGATGTACTCGTTATTGAATTCCATGTCGGTGATCTCTGTTTCCGTGTCGTTCACCGCGCTCTTTATCTGAACGATAACGCTCATGTCTCTCGTCTCGAAATCGACGTCCAGCGAATCCGCGCTGTCCTCCTCCACGCGAAACGCAAACTCTTGAACGCGCATCGCCTCCTCCGCGCGCGGTCGAACCTCGGACGACGAATCATCACCGGCCGGCGCGCATCTTTCGGTCGATGTCGACTCGTACGAGACCGTCTCGCACAGTTTCCGCCCGCGAGTCGTCTCCGCCCGCCGCGCGCGCAAGAGCGCCGTCAACTCTGGTCGACGCTCCGCCACGTATTCCTCCAACGTTCGCGGCGTCAGACGCAGCTCAAACTCCCCCGCGATGAGCGTCGCGAACTGTTCCTTGGATTCAAACGCTCGCTTCAGCGCATCCCCGCCCGAATCCACGGGAACGTTCCAGTCGACTCGATAATCGAGCAAGAGCGCTCGCACGAATGCGACCCGACCCGTTCCCAACGCCTCCGACAACAGCGTCAACCCGCGTCCGGACAGGGTCGAAAACCTGATGCTCGGCGCCGCGTCCGAGTAACACCGCACCGCGGACTCGACGTTCCTTCGAAACGCGCGAAGATCCCCGCGCTTCATGTCGGCGACCGCGAGCAAAAGGTTCACCGACGCCGACGTCTTCCTCGGCAAGAGCGCGGCGCTGAGCGTGGAGAGATTGAAGGGATCGGGCGCCATAGGGTCGGAGGAACGCGCGAGGGCGCCGTACGCGCGTTCGGGAGTCGCGTCGCGTCGTCGCGCGGCGCGTCGCGCGACGATCTCGCGTCCGGACTCGCTGTCTCCGGACGCCTCGGTGCCGATATTCCAGCGTTACATACATTACACTAGAAAACCAGATCAAAACCACCCTTTCACATACAGTAACCACGAAACCCCTATCATTCAGAAAGGGGAACGACGACGACGGATGACGGTTCGATTTCCTCGCGCGTCACACGTCGCCGCGCGCGCTCGACCTCGACCTCTCGCGCGTCGCGCTCGACGACATGTTCGAACGACTCTCTCGCCGCGCGTCGCGCTCGGGCGCGTCCGACGACCGCGACGCGTCGGCGTTTCGTCGACGTCCGTTCGCCGACCTCTCGCCGAACGATTCGCGCGCGTCCACGGTCGAGCTCAAGCGCGACGCCTCGCGTTCGCGAGCGGCGCCGACGCGCGCGAGCGATTTCGTCGAGACGCCCGCGGCGCTGCGGCGACGCGTGGAATCGCTCGACGCGTTCGAGACGGTGGTGCGACGGACGGATGACTCGACGCGTCTGGGAGGGGAACTGGACCGGGAAGAGGAACGAGAGACGGAGGAATTCGATCGACGACGGGCGCTGACGCCGTATCTCGGGGGTGGGAAGACGCGATTTGAGACGTCCGTGACGCCGGAGACGTTGGTGACGGAGAGCGTGGAACCGATGGGACGAATGGGAGAGGACGCGACGGCGTACGGGGACGCGTCGACACGATTCGGCTCGCGAGGCGCAGTGATGGAGGTGCTCCTGTGGCGAGACGCGGCGAGATCGGCGATTCATTTTACGATTGGGATGACGATGTTATTGTTTGCGAGATTGGTGCCGAGATCCACGGTGAGCGGGGTGAGCGTGACGGCGTACGCGACGATGGCGTATCTCGCGTACAAGTACGTGTGGGCGGTGATGTTTCCTCGTCTGTCGTACGGTTTAGAGCTCAACGATCGCGCGGTCGGGGACTTGGCGCAGCGATGGGCGTTGTGTTTCAACGCATGGGCGTCGAGACATCGCGGTGTGCTCGCGGGACGGGATAACAAGGGGGTGTTTCGAACGTTTTTGGCTCTGTACGCGGTGAGCGCGCTCGGCCACGTCATGTCGGCGTGGGCAGTGGCGACGACGCTGTGGGTCGGTGCGTTCACTGTGCCGCCGTTTTTCCACGCGTATCGGTACCCGTTGACCAAGGCGTACGTCAGCGCGCACGTCTTCGTGTCGTCTCGCTTCAACGCGCTGAGCGCGCCGAAACGTTGGATTGGAGGCGTGGCGGCGGGCGGCATCGCGTTTTGGTGCGTCAACGTCACAGCGAGATTTTGTCTGTCATTTCTCGCGCTCGTGGCGTTCCGCATGTTTAGGGAAGTTCACATCAAGGAACTCGAAGCGTTCGAGAACATCGTGCGAAGCGCGTCGAGACGAATGTCGAGAAGTTTCAACGAATTCGCCATGGTATTATCGCCGGCGGTTCGTCATCGTCGACGATGAAGGATGACGAATGATGACATTATTTTGTACTCTACGATTACCCACACACGCGCGACTCGACTCGACTCATACATTGTAACGAACACACACGAACTCAACCCACGCACTCGAGTCAACAACTCGGCGTGACGCGCACGCCGACTTGATTCGCGAACATTTTCACCGCGCGTCTCGCGTAAAAGCTCTTGTACGGCTCGGGTACCGCTCGCAACGCGTCGCCCGCGCGAATCGTGAGTTCACACGCCTCCTTCCCCGCGCACATGTCCTTATTCCCGTATATATCCTTCGCGTCGTACGCGCGCTTGTCGTCCAGCGATCGCCAAAACACGTTCACGGCGACAGAGGGCGTGCCCTCGTCCGCCGACACGACGTGATGAAACCAAAACGCCGGAATGTACAACGCGTCTCCCGCGCGAAGCGTCACCGAGATTCCACTCGCGCGCGCGTGATCGTAAAACAGAGGAAACTTGGCGTAATCTTCATCGCTCGGATCGCTCGTGACGTTCTCCACGCGAGAACTCGAACCCTGCGCGTACATGTACGGTTCCGCGTCCGGCGGAAAGAGCGTCACCGTCTTGGCGCCGACGACTTGCGCGAGTAAATTATCGTGCGTGTCGTAATGCGTCCAGAGCGTCGTGTTCGACGAACTGATCCGTAAGACGGAGCTGTGAAACCTATCCTCGGGCCAAATCACCGGTAGATCGAGCGCGCGCGCGAGATCGGGATGCGTACGCCGCAGATCCGTCGCCGTCTTGCCGTCGACGCTTCGGAGATAATACCGCTCGCCCTCCTCCATCACCGGCGCATACGTCGACGTCGACGCCGACGCCGACGCGTCGACGCGCGTTAAAAACTCCCCGAATCGCATCTTTCGAAACTCAAAGTTCCTCAGCGTTCCCGGCGCGCGGTGTCCCGCCAAATCCACCACCTCGTGCGGACACACGTGCACGTCCGCCGTCGCGTCCTCGTCCGCGTGCGCGCGCACGCGATCCAACGTCCACGTCGACGCGTCCAAGTACGACTCAATCTTCACCGGTGACGTCGAAACATCGAGTCGTTCGAGACGTTCGCGCGCGCGCTCGATCGTCGTCGTCGACGCCCGTTCGCCGCCGCCGCCGCTCGCCGCCTCGAGCGCGCGCGGCGGAAACAACCACGTCGCCCCCGACCCCGGATCCCCCCTCACCGTTCGCTCCGCCGCCTCGCGCGCGCGTCGTTCGCCCTCACCACCGCCGTCCTCCCTCCCGCGCGCCTCCCTAGCCGTCGAAGACGCGCACAACGCGAAGACGACGGCGCCGCCGCCGAGTCCGTCCTCCGACTCGAACGCCCTCGCCACCTCCCCGATCGCCTCCGCCCGCACGGGCACCGCCAACACGCGCGACGGATCCCCCTCGCGAAACATCGCCGTCGCGCACGCCTCGTGGTCGAGCGAAGCGCGCGAAACGTCGAACGTGGTCGACAGCGCGTTCGGGCCCATCGGGAGCCACCAACGCTCGAACCCGTGCCGAAGCGCCAACGCCTCGAGCGACCGCGCGCGCGCGCTCGGATCGTCGGCGCCGAGACTTTTCACGACATCCTTCGCGCGCGCACCCGCGGCGCCGCGCGAGGAGACGCACGCGACGACGAGGGAGGTGAAGGACATGAAGCGGCGAGTGACGCACTCGACGACGCGTGCGTCGCGCGTGCGTCGCGCGTCGGCGTCGGCGGCGTCGAGATGACGCTCGACGCGACGGCGCGCGATGCGTTCGATCGCGCGGCGTCGACGGCGACGAAGCGACGACGCGTCGGCGTCGTCGGTGATGATGATGATGATGATTTGAAACCGACGATGAATCTCGCGACGCCGGCGCCGTTCGAGACGCGTCGCGCGCGCGTCAAAGCGTCGACGGCGTCCACGGGCGCGACGCGCTCCGCGCGCGCGCGCGCGGCGACGAAACGCGCGGCGACGACGACGCGGTCGAGCGCGCGGGATTCAAATTTAAATTTCAATCCGCCGCCGACGAAACCGTCGACGCCGACGACGCGCGCGCCGGTCTCGACCGATCGCGCGCGCGGCGTGCGACTGGATGATTTATTCGACGCCGCGGCGGCGATGGATCGCGTTCGCGACGAGGACCAGACCGAGTCGTGGGACGCCGCGCGCCTCGTCGCCGCGCCGAATCGCGGCGTCGTCGTCGAAAACCAACGTCGAGACGTCTCGATCGTCGACGAGGACGCCACCGAGCGCGCGTTGACGTTCGCGGATATCATGGCTCCGTCCACGAGCGCGCGGCCGAGTCGACGCGCGCTGGCGGTGTACGAGAAGACGTTCGTGTGCGGCGTCGACGGATGCGCCAAGAGTTACGGGAGCGCGACGTCTCTGTGCGCGCACCGACGGGCGAGACACCCCGGATGGCGCGGTCGAGCGCCGAGGGACGATGACGACGGGTTCTTGGATGAAGACGGAGTCGAGGACGAGGACGGCGTCGGCGTCGACACGGATGGGACGCGCGACGCGGCGACGCGGTTGGCGAGAAAACGAGGCGCGAGCGGATTGGACGAGAAGAGACGCGGGACGGCGTTGGGTGCGTACGTGGAGATTGCCGCCGCGGACGCGCACGGGCGTCTAAACGTGGGGAATAGAACGAAATCGCGCGTCGTGCGAGCGATGAAGGAGGCGTGCGCGAGCGCGGTGGAGGATGGAGGGGACGCGGCGCGGCGCGCGGCGGCGGCGGCGGCGGCGCGCGTCTTCGCCTCCATGGAGAGCGCCATCGTCGGCGAACAGGAGCGTACGAGCGCGTGGTTACACACGTTGGATGATCTCTCGAGGGCGTGGACGAAGACGACGCGTCGAGGCGTCGACGCGTTCGCGCCGGACGCTCGAGCACACGCGCCCGAGGAAATTCGCGCGTGCGTCGCGCACGGCGTCGCGCGAGACGTTCGCGCCGCCGTCATCGCCGCCGCCGCGCATCGCCACCACCCATCGAATTATTATGTCGCTGTTTCGCCGTTTCTTTTGTAATAATGTGTCATTCTTTCGCGCCGCGTCGCTCCGCGCCTCGAGGACTCCGGTGTTCCCGTCGGCATCCCGCCTCAGACATGCGCGCGCGCGCGTCCCCTCCTCGCGCCCTCTCGCGCGTCATGGGTCGCAAACGCGCGTCCGCGAACGCCACCGCGTCCAAACCGCGCGACGTGACGCTCCCGAGACCGAACGCGGCGTCGTCCCCGACGTGTCGAAAGATTCGTCACCTCGTCGATAATGAAATCATAATCGTCGACGACGCGCTCTCCGCGCGCGCGTGCGCCGCCATCGTGGACGCGGTGGAGCGTCCCGTGGATGCGTTCACCGAGAGCACGTCTCGCGGACCGAGATTCGGCGAGGCGTGGCGAAGAAACGGGCGCTTCGCGGCGGAGGACCCGGCGTTCGCCGACGCGCTCTGGGACGCGAGCGGCGGACGCGAGACGTTCGCGTTTGAATTAGCGGACGCCAAGGGTTTAAATCCAAACATTCGCGTTTACAGGTACAGATCGAGCGAACACTTCGGTCCGCACGTGGACGAGCGAGTGTTCGCGCGAGGGTACGTTTCGGGGTACACGGCGCTGTATTACCTGTCGGACGCGTGCGAGGGCGGTCGAACGATATTTTACGACGAACGAGGCGACGAGCGGTGCTCGGTGACGCCGAAGACGGGTCGAGCGCTGTATTTTAGACACGGCGTGGACACGCCGGAACACGAGGGGGAGGAGGTGCGATCGGGGACCAAGTACGTGTTGCGGAGCGACGTGTTGTTTGGGTGACGCGCTTCGCGAGGCGTCGTCTCGTCTCTATCTTCGATTTTTATAGACTTTATTGTGTAGTACTGTAGACTTCTTCAATTTGATTGTACACTGTGTTTCTACCGAGTAAGAGTAAGAGGCACTAGATTTAGCGTCGTTTGGGTGAGCGCGTTCGCGTTTGCGCGGTGGCACCGAACCGAGGACGCGTCTACGAGAACATCCCCGCGAAACTGGTCGGTCCCTTCGTCGCATCCGTCGCGCGTCGTCTCGAGCGCGTGTCGCCGCCGCCTAAAATCGCGTCGCGGAACAATGAATCGCCCGGATTGATGAGAGAATCGGTGATGACGCCGAGCGCGGGATCGGCTTCGCCGGGCTGTTCGCCCGCGCCGTCGATCCCGTCGAGGACGCGAAGCAAAGATTCGTCCGAGTGCGCGAGAGGTTTGCCCTTTTTCGCCGGCGAGGCGAAGATTCGACTCAGTGGCGGCGGTTTGCTCGGAGAGTTGCCGAGACGCGCGAGCGGTTGACGCGCGTGTGCATCCATCGATGGCGCGAACATGTTCGTGAGTCCCATGCCTTGGAAATCGCTGAGCGTGAGATCGCCGCTCGCGTTCGCCACCGGCGCGCTCGCCTTGACCGCGGGCGTGTCTCCAGGAATGGGATCAAACGCCGACGTCTCGACGCTAAAGCCTCCCAACGTGAACGCGCTCGATGATTTGCGTTTCGTGACGCTCACTGTCTTCTGCTGAGGCGTCTTCAACTTTGGCGCGAGCGCGGTCGTTCTGTCCGCCCACGCGTACCGAACGCGAAAGCACGCCGGTTCGCCGAGAGCGTTGAAGACGTCGAGCGTCGTCGCACCTTCAATCGTCGCGTTCCACGGACCGCAATCGCTCTTTCGTTCAAACGCGTGCAATTGTAAAATGTGATTCGCGCTCGGACTCGCCTCGACCCACTTCTCGCTCAGGTGCGCGATGAGACCGGAGACTGATTTCTTTTGACGAAACGTCAGCTCCATCAAGGGATTGTACCCGCGCGCCTTCATGCGTCCCGACGTCTCGGCGTCGAGCGGGAACAGTTGCAACACAAACTTTGATTTCCCGTCCACCACCGTCCTCGCCGGCGTGCTCTTCATCCCCTCCAGGACCGCATCGACCGCCGTCGTCGTCGTCGCCGCGAGCGCGTCGACATTCTTCGTCGTCTTAGCCGTCATCTTACCCGTCTCGGGCGTCTCCTCGTCCCCCTCCTCCGTCTGCCATTCAGGCCTCCGTATGAACCGTCTCAACTCCCTCCGCAGCGTCCTCGCGCACCGCAGTTTCAACCCATTCTTATCCACGCACAATCTCTGCCCGAACGCCCGCACGCTCTCCCCCTCCTCCGCCTCCGCGCACCGAAACGCCCAATACACGGATAACGCCGCGCACACCTCTTTTGAATTTTTCGCGTCGACGCTCAACCCAAACGTCTTCAACACCGCCTGCAAACGTCTCACCGCGTTCATTCGAAACTTATACACCAACGTCTTGTCCCGATAAAACGGCGCCCCACCGAGCGTCGACGCGACGACGTCCATACGTCCACCGCTTCGCGAGTACGTCTCGTAAAACGCGCGCTCCTCGTCGAGCGACCACGCCCGCTTTTCGCCTCGTCGGCGGCGGTGCCCGCCTCCTCTCCCGCACGCCTCGTCGTCGTCGCCGTCACCCTCGGCGCACGCGCTGCCGAGCGGGGAATCATCGAACTCGAGCGACCCGACGCTGCGATCGCTCCCGCTCGCCTCGCGCGCGTCGTCGCCGTGACGATCGTCCTCATCGTCCGTCGCCTCGGGCGCGGGATTCGTGAGATCGAGTCTTCCGAGCGGGCACGGCGCGGAGACGTCGACAACGGCGGGGTCAACGCGCGCGATGGCGTCCGCGAGGGACATCGTCGTCGTCGCGCGCGCGCGGACGAGACGGACGCGCGGCGTCGTGTGCCGACGCGTCGAGGGGATTTGAATTCGACGGTTCAAATTGTTTGACCGGTCGTGACTCACGTGTACCCCCTTTTTTGAGAAACTACCGGTTTGGTATGAGTCATGAACCGTAGTGTGTACCTACTCGTGATCCACACGGAACGACACCCATCGTCCATCGTCGTCACGACTCTCCCGCGCTCGCGGACGCCACCGTCGCTCGTCGGCGCGCGCTCGTCTCGTCTCGTCTCGTCTCGTTACGTCTCGTTCGTCTCGTTCGTGTCGTCTTTGTCGTCTCGCGCGCGTCGAGTCGCGCGTCGAGGTGGTTCGAGCCGCGATTGTCGCGCGACGGCGTTGACCCGCGCGCGCGAGACATGGAGCCATTCGCGCGCTCGCCGACGTCGATGATGATTCGTGAGCTCGCCGCGGAGGTGTTGGCGACGCCGGACGGGGGCGAGGCGAGAAAGACGCGGGCGAGGGAGTCGGACGAGGACGCGCGCGCGTCGAGCCGGCGGTTGACCGCGGCGGCGGCGGCGGGGACGGAGGACGACGGGGCGTCCAGAACGTTCGAACGACGATTGGCGACTCTGGAGACGGAGGCGGAGACGATCGGGATGAATCTGGCGCGAGAGGAGGACGAGGCGATGGAGATGACTGCGGCGACGTATTCGGCGGAGCGAGACGCGGCGAGACTGGAGGCGACGAGACGCGTCGCCGAGGCGAGCGCGCGGGATGCGAGTCTGCGCGAGGCGTTGCGAGGGAAGGAGCGAGCGATCGAGAGTTTGAGCGCGAGTTTGACGTCGACGCGAGAGTCGTACGAGCGACGGTTGCGAGTGGAGACGGAGGCGAACGCGGCGAACGCGGCGAGGGAGGAGTCGATGCGCGCCGAGTTGCGGTCGCTCGGTGAACGTTTGCGATCGTTAGAAACCAAGGCGGAGGTTCGCGAGCAAAAGATATCGATGCAGGCGGAGACGATTGAGAGTCTCACGCGTCAGGTGGAGGCGAAACGAACGTTTGAAGTGGAGGTGGCGGATCGCGCGAGAGCGTTGGAGATGGATCGTCTCGAGGAGCGCGTCAAGGCGAGCGAGGCGCGCGCCAAGGCGTCGGAAGAAAAGTTAGAAAAGTATTTCGTAGAGAAGGTATCGCTCGAGCGCGAGATTGAGTCGCTTCGTGAGCGTCTCGCGAGCGCGCCGTCGCAGGAATCGCGCGACGCCGAGTTTCGCGCGCGCGTGGAGCGCGAGGCGGAGACAAAAATCGCCACGGAGAGATTGGTCAACGAAGAGATGAAGACACGCTCCGAGTTGAACGAGGTGTTCAAACAAATTCAAGACCTGACGCTTCGAAGCGTCGGGGTGACGTCCGCGCCGGTCGATCCCGCGGACGTAGAGAGAGAGCTTGCGAGAGTCAAACGCGAATCCGAAGAGGAAATCGAGTCGCGCAGACTCGAGTTTCAAACGATTCAAGCCGAAGTCGGACGAGAGAACGCTCGACTTCGACGCGAGCTCTCGGATGTTCGTAAACAATTAGACGCCAAGCTCCGATCGACGCGGAGGAAACCGGATCCGGAGTCCAAGGCGTCGCCTTGGGCGGCGGAATTTTCGTTTCCATCTGCCGGCGGTTTCGGTTCGTCCCCGAACGGAAGCGTCGAATCATTCATCGAGCTCAGTCCGAGGAGTGGAGATCTCCAATGACCCTTCGACGCAGTGCGCTCGCCCGTGTAACAAAACGGCCATCATCAGAACGTCGCTCGTCGCTCGCTTGCCGCGACAGCCGCCGCCAACCCCCGGTCCCCAGAGCGAGGCGCGCCGCCATGCGGCCGTTCTCGACCGACGCCGACGCGCTCGTGTGCCTGAACAACAGAGAATTCGTCGTCAGCGCGCTCCAGGGCGACGACGAGGGCGGTCCGTTCCGCGTCGACGGTCGGGAGCCGCACGAAACGCGCGCGTCCGCCGACAAATTGAGCATCAAACTCGGCCCGGTCGAGGGCGTGTGCGTCGTTCGTCTGGGAAACACGATCGCGTGCGCGAGTACGACGGGTACGTTAGAGAAGCCGACGTCCGGGGGAGCGTCGTCGGAGGGGTCGCTGCGCGTGGATGTGGATTTCTCGAGCGGGGCGTGCGAAGGGTTCGCCAAGGACGGGAGAGCGTCGCAGAAAACTCGACAGCGCGCCCAAGATTTGGGCGCTCTGCTCGAGCGAGGGTTGAAAGAAGCGCGCGCGGTGGACGTGGAGTCGCTGTGCGTGCTGGCGGGGAAGCGAGTGTGGGTGATCACGTGCTCGGTGACGATTTTAGCGCACGACGGCAACTTGGCCGGAGCGGCGAGTTTAGCGGCGTGCGGATCGTTGATGACGTACAGACGACCGGAGTGCGCGGTGGATCCGAACAGTGGGATGGTGACTGTGCACGGGATGGACGATCGCGAGGCGATACCGCTGAACATGCATCACTTTCCCATCGCGTCGACGTATTGCTTTTTCGACGAGGTTCCCGGTTTGGCGGTTGTGGATCCGACATTGGAGGAGGAAATCACCGCCGATTCGTCCGTGGTGGTGGTGGTCAACACGCACGAGGAGGTGTGCGCGATATCCAAGTCCGGCGTAGGCGTGCGTAGCGAGTGCGTGAAGGAGTGCGTGCGCGCGAGCTCGCAGACGGCCAAGGCGTGGACAGAGTTGCTCAAGGAAGCGGCGGCGGAATTCGAGGCGAATCGTCTGGCGAACAAGGTTCGCACGCACTACGAGGGGTACAATGACGCGCCGGACGATGATTACTTGCTCGACGCCTTCTACAAGCCCGGAGACGAACTCAATTTCGAGGCGGACGCCGACGCGGAGGAGGAGGACGAACCGCAGAGCGACAGCGCAGAGGACGAGGAGAGCGACGACGACGACGACGACGGCGTAGACGCCGCCGACGGGGACGAAACCATGCGCGAAGTCGACGATGTCGCCACTAAAAAGGGTAAAACGTCCGCCAAGCCGTCGAAACGTAAAGAGCCCATCGAGGAATCCGACGAGGAGACGAAATTTTGCGAAGATGACGACATCGACGCCCTCTTCGAAAAGGCTGAAAAGAAGAAGAAAAAGACGCTCGCCTCCTGGGACGACCTCCCCGGCGACGCCGACGATCTCTCCAAGGCTCTCAAACCTCGCAAAAAGCTCAAATCCCTCAAAAAGTCCAAAAAGACTGGCAAAAAGTAGTTTCAGGTAGTCTCCGCCGCCGGACCATTCTAGTCAGAATCGCGCCCACCGCGCGATTCACGTAGCACCGAGTCATAGCACACACACACACACACACACCTTTTTCCTCACACCGCGTCCCGAACGAGCACACCGTCGATTCCTCCACCCCGTCGCGATGGTTTCGCGTCTCCCTCGCGAGTCCTCGCCCTTCGCGCGTCTTCGCGAAAAAGCCCCCTTACCCTAAACCCCATCCCGGTGGCGACGGCACTTTCCCGCGCCTTTGTCGCGTCGTCTCGCCCTCGCGAGCGCCGACGAAGTCCAAAACACTCGCCGCCCGTCTTCGCCCGTCGCATCACCGCGCGCGCGCCGTCGTCGACGCCCCGTTTTCGGATACAGCCGCGAGTCGCCATGTTGGCCCAGCGTTCGGTCGCGCCCCGCGCGTTCGTCGCGGTGAAGCGCGCGCGCGCGAGCGGTGTTCGCCGCTCCAGCGTGCGCGTGAACGCCGCCTCGACCATCTACGATTTCACGCTCAAGAAGCTCGGCGGTGGCACCCGAGACGCGCCCACCGAGGGCGCGGACTTGCCGCTGTCCCAGTACAAGGGCAAAGTCGTGCTCGTCAACAACGTGGCGACGATGTGAGGCACGACCGTCAGGGATTTTGTTCAGTTGAACGCCCTGAAGGAAAAGTACGGCGATGACTTGATCATTCTCGGTCTGCCGTGCAATCAATTCGGACACCAGTGCTACGATAAGGATTTCGAGTTGCTCAACACGCTCAAGCACGTGCGACCGGGCGAAGGGTACGAGCCCAAGTTTACCATCACCGGAAAGATGCAAGTGAACGGTGACGATGAACATCCGTTCTGGACCTTCTTGAAGAACTCCATTCCGGCGCCGGCCGACGATAAGGGTGGTCTCGGTTCGGATCACATTTACAAGACGCAACCGAACACGATGCCGATCCAGTGGTCCCCGGTGCGACGCTCCGACGTCACCTGGAACTTTGAAAAGTTCCTCATCGGCAAGGACGGCGTCCCGGCGAAGCGTTACTCGCCAAAGTTTGAAAATGCCGACATGACCGCCGACATCGACGCCCTCATCAAGGCGTAAATCGATCGCCCGAGCGGTCACGACGAAGAGGCGCGAACGAGGGAAGACGCGCGCGCGCGCGCGCCGCGACGTGACGAACGATGAATAAAGACCAGACGCAGGTTTTCATCGTTTCGATTTCTACGCGACGCGCGCGAGGCGACGTCTTCGACGCTCTCGACTCGCCATTTTCCATATTTACTAGTATTACTGTCAATACTCACGGGAGCGATCCGTCATTCATTCGCGCGCGTCCCGCCGGCGCGCGTCCTCCACTTCACACCTCTGTGCGCCCGTTTTCCTTCCGAATGCATTTTCGACACGCGCGCGCGCGCGGTGTCGTCGCCTCCCGCGAGCGAACGCGAGCTCGACGCGCGCGAATAAAATCTCACCGTCGTCTCGACGCGCGTTCGCTCGCGAGCGCGCGTCGGGCGCGACGCCGCGTCGCGTCGCGCGCGTCGGGCGCTCGACACGCGCGCGACGTGCCGGCACATCGACATCGTCACATTACGCCGCGCGCGCGCGCGTCGAGCGTCGCCTCGCGTCGCGCGCGATGCCGCGCGCGCGTCCGAATAAAGTGGCGTACTACGCCGTCGCCGTCGGACGCAAGACGGGGGTGTACACGACGTGGGACGACGCCAAGCGTCAGGTGGATGCTTTCGGAGGCGCCAAGCACAAGGCGCGTTCGCGCGCTCCGCGTCGCGCGCTCGCGTCGCGCGCGCGTCGTGCGATCGGTGACTGACGACGAGTATTTTTTTACAATCGTCACAGAAGTTTACGAGCCTGGACGAGGCGCAGGCGTACCTGCGGGAGCACGAGGGGGACGTTGGGCGCGCGGGCGGCGCAACGGTCGATGATGATGGGAAAGGGGTGGGGAACGCGTCGTCGTCGCGCGCGCAGATGTCGGGCGTCGCGCGCGATGCGAGAATCGGGACCAACGAGACGACGTTTTCGACGACGGTGTCGCTCGCGAGCGGTGCGTCGGCGTCGCGGGCGCGAGGAGCGTCCACGGAGGCGGGAGGCGGAGGCGAGGCGGCGGACGGCGACGAAGACGCGGGCGATCCCTCGGTGGATGAGTACGTGCTCGAATTCGACGGTGCGAGTCGTGGGAATCCCGGCGTCGCGGGTGCGGGGGCGCTGTTGCGTCGGAAACGGGACGATCGAATCGTGGAGGAATTGTTGGAGTATCTCGGTCCCGAGCGCACGGTGAACGAAGCCGAGTACGCGGCGCTGTGTTTGGGATTGAGAAAGGCGGTGGAGCTCGGTATACGGAAGATCGAGGTGCGTGGGGACAGTAAATTGATCGTGAACCAGGTGGATGGGTCGTTCAAGCTGAAATCGGCGAATTTAAAGTCCATGCACGCCGAGGCGTGCGCGCTGAAGAGGGAGTTTGACGAGTTTACGATTTCGCACGTCAAGCGCGAGTTGAATAAACACGCCGATCACTTGGCGAACATGGCGGTGGATTTCGGGACCAATCCGAGTCGAATGACCGGGGAGAATCCGTTTGAGAGCGGCGGTGGCGGTGGATTAGGGGGCGACGGTGGGATGAAACGCCGTAGGATAGATGGGGGCGATCATAGATTCGCGGCGGCGGCGACGCGGCTCGGTCGACGAGGGTACCACGCCGTCTCGCGCGCGGCGTCGGCGTCTAGGGAAGACGCGACGATGACGTCTATACCGTTCGTCTTCGCGAGTTCGGTCGCGAGGGGTGCGTCGAGTTCGAGGCGATCGTGGGCGCCGCTGACGCGGGTCGCCATTGGGTTCGCGCGTCTCAGATTGTGAGAAACGACGGTGGGTTTCGATCAAAACAATCTACGCGCGTCGTCGTCTTCGCTACTACGCTACTCGTGAATGTAATACTGATACTGTTTTGTGTGTTGCGCGAAAGTTCCACAGCCTCTAAGGATCCGTGTCTCGCTCGGACGCGTCCGACGCCTCGGAGACGGATTCCACCGCGACGCTCCTCGTTCGCGACTTCGGCGGCGCCGCCTCCATTTGGTCGAACGCGCGCGCATGCGTTTGAGGAATCTTAATCGGACGCGGGAACCGCTCGACGACGTCCCCGTGCGCGCGCGCGCGCTCGAAACCTTCATCGCGCTCGGACGCGGACGATGCCGAAACCGTCGCGGATGTATCGACGCGCACGCGCGTCTCCGCCTTGGCCGCTGCCAAACGCTCGGCCACGACGTTCGCGCTCGGCACCGGTCTGCGCTGAAGCAGAGGCGCGCGCTCGGGTACAGACGCCGGTTTCGTCGCCACCACGGGCTTCGCGAACGCGTTTCCACCCGTCACCGTCGTCGGCCACTTGGTGGCGATGGTTACGAGCGCCAACGCGAGAAACGCCACAGCGAGTGCGCCGCTCGCCTCGGCCGAAGCGTTGGACATGACTCTCTGTGCGCCCGTGCTCATGTGCGTGTGGTCGTGCTCGTGGAACCTGTGCGCGGCGCGACGCGATGATTGCGGTCGAGAGAGCTTGGACGGTAACGCCGCGTTCGACTCCGGCGCCACCGGTTTGACAAGCACGCGCGAGTGCGTGCACGGCTTGGCGACGAAAGCGCACTTCGCGAATCTTGTCGGTCTGCAATCGAACACGGCGGCTAAGAAGGCCGTCTTCGCCGCGTCCTCCTTGGTGCGCGGGCATCGTCGCACCTGTCGACACTCGAGCTCTTTCGCGGCTAATCCACGTTTCCCGATGACGTCGCCGCACTGCTGCACGATGCCCGTGTGAGGACATCCCAAACCCGCGCGCGAGTGCATGGACGCGCACGCCTCGGCGGCTTGTTCGGTGGAGTCGAGCGCGGTGGCATCGATATCGAAACACGTGGCCTGCGTGGCCTTGGTGTTCGGACATCCGCACACGCACGAACCGCGCATGACGCGTCGGACTGTATGGTCGACGCCGAGTTTTGGTAGAGAAATCGCAACGCCCGACCCCTTGTCGTCGTCGTCGTCGTCGTCGTCGTCGTCTTGATGATGACTGATTCTCTTCATCTTCTCGGACATGCCTTGCATCGTCATATCCAAACGCTCGAGTTCCTTCTTGGCGTGGCGTTTGCGCTCCTCGCTCGTGTGTTCGACGGTTTCGAGATCACCACCGTTCGCGGTGAATTTCTTTTCATCCTCGAGCAACGGTGGAAGCGTCGCCTTGCGCCAAGAATCCAACTGTTGAAGCGCTTGCTTCCCCGTGTCTTCGATGTCGTTCACGGATTCCAAATACTTGGTTGCCGCTTCGTCTTCCCGTCTCGCGCGTTCCGTCGCGTCCTTACTCTTTTGTGCCGCGCGCATACTCTTTTGATACTTTTCGCGCGTCGCCTTGAGCGCCTTGCGATAATCTTTTTGTACGTCCTCTTCAAACTTTTTATACTCGCGCTCTTGCATCTCGTGCGCGTACTCCACCTGACGCTTGTTGTACTCGGCCTCGGCCAATTCGCTTCGCGTCGGTGGTTTCTCTGGAAGCGGCGTGCGAAACGTCGCGGGCGTGGACGCGGCATTGTCGTCGCCAGGAACTTGGTACGTCGCGTGGCCGTCGTGCACCAATCCGTCGTCAGCCTTCGTGAAGCCGCCCATGACTTGCGTGATGGCTTCGCGCACGGCGTCGAGAATGCCGGAACTTTCGCTCAAGCCTTGGTTCGCGACATCGTCGGATCGGCGAGACTTCGATTTCAGTTTATTGGAGGACGACGATGACGTCTTGGCTTTGGAATTCCTTTCCTCCCATCGTCGCCAATCGTGCTCGAGCGCCGCCTTGCGCTGTGTCGATTTCGTCGGCTTTTCCAATTCCATCGGTTTCAACGCTCCGCCCATGGCGCTCCACATCGCGCGCACGAGATACGCGTCGTCTCGTCGACCGCTTCCAGCCTTGGCAACGATGTCGGACGGCGCCGCGGGACACGCGGGCGATCCCGCCGTCGTGCGACCGAGCGTCACCACCACCGTGTCGGTGTGCGGCAACATGTAAATCATCGAACCTTCGTCGCCCAAGCTCACCGCCACCGGCGCGTGCGGGGCGTTTTGACCTAAAATCGGACCGCTGATGGCCTCCGCGCTCTTCCCACACGACATCTTGGTCGCTCTGGGCGAACAGCACTGCGACCCCGTCGCGGTCACCGGCACGTGTAACCACGTCATGAAACCGTGCGCTTGATTCAACTTCGGATAACTCACCGAGAGCGCGGTGACGGCGAACGACGGATCGAACATCTGTCGCGTGCTCCCGTCGGCGCTCATCCATCGCCCTTGATTGACGAACAATTGGCCGAGCTTGGCGGCGTCTCTGCACGTCATCGTCAAGTCGCGCCACAGCGACGCGCCCTCGTTGCCGTCCGCTCGCGACGAACTCTCGTACATGTCCGGCGCGCCGATCTTTTCCCCGACGTTCAATCGCGCCCATTTCCCCAACTCCATCCCGCTTCTAGATTCGATGATGTCGCCGATGATGTCCAAAAATGGCCCCTCGTGCGGATCGTCTCGCTCCCACGACCCGCCCGGCTCTCTCGACCCGCCGCCGTGCGTCTGCGCCAACAACTGCCTCACGCTCACCTGATCTGCGTACGCCCCGAACGCCTCCTCCACCGATCGCAGGTCATACTTGGCCAACGGCGCGTCGAGCTCGAACAATCCCTGCTGCAGCGCCACCCCCGCGGCGACGACGAGCGCCAACGTCCCGACGCTGTCCGCCACGCGTTGGGTGTTGGCGTCGTTCGCGCCGTAGTACGACTCGTGCACGATCGCCCCATCCTTGGCGACGAGAAAACAATCGCGAGAGACGATCGTCTCGACGTTGCTCGACGCCTCCTCGAGCGCGTTCGTGCTCAGGCCGTGCAGTTCGGCGCGCTCGACGATCCACGGTCGCGCGCCCGGGGCGCTCGACTTCGTGCGCGGGGACGACGTCGCCGCTCTCGCGCGCGGAAGCGTCGCCGCCGTCGCCGCGAGGGCGAGGACGACGACCGCGCGCGCGATATCGCCCGCGCGTCGCGCGCGGGTTCGACGCGTCATCGCGGCGCGTGACTGTGACGCGATGGATGGGATGGATTCGCTGCTCGACCCGGTCGGTCGCCGCATTTGGGCTTTGAACGCGCGGTCGCGACGTTTGATCGATCAGAGCGCGGTGTCGGACGTCTATGCTCGCGGGAAGGGACGTGAAGATTACAAATACAAGGCGGCACGCTCGTGTCACAGTCTGGACGCGCGCGGGCGCGCGCGCTCGGTGTCGGATGGATCCCAAGAGATGATTTTGCCGGGATTCATGATGTTGTGAGGATCCAGGGCGCGCTTGATGCGACGTTGAATGTCGATGTGCGCGATGCCGTGCTCCTGGATGATGTACTTTTGTTTACCTATGCCGACGCCGTGTTCGCCGGACGCGGTGCCTCCCATTTGGATGGCGTTGCCGATGACTTTGTCCTCGAGCGCGATGAGCGCGGCGCGTTCGCGCTCTTGAAACGGAATCAAACAGTGGAAATTACCGTCGGCTATGTGCGCGCATATGACGCATGGGAAGCGAGCCTTTTTGAACTCGCGCTCGGTGACGCTGATGCACTCGGCGAGTTTCGACGGCGGCACGCACACGTCGCCGACGTACACTTTTTCCTTCGCCTTTGTCCCCGCCTCCAAGCCTCGGTAACGCATGGCGCCGAGATAACACCCGCGTCTCGCGTCCCAGATTTCGTCCAATTCGGCGCCGTCTTTCGCGAACGTGTGTGATGTGCTCCCGTTTGCGATCGCCCTGGCGAGAAACGCGTCCCAATCCGCGAACATTTCTTCATTTCGATTACCGACAAACTCCAAAAACAACGTCGGTTCGCAAGGCAAATTCGTCTTGAACACCACGTTCGTCACCTTGATTCCCTCGTCATTCATCAATTCGCACCTCAGCAGCGTCGTCAAATTCATCGCCGTCGCCTCCGCCACGGTTTTCCCCGCCGAGCCGACGTCTCGAAACCTCACCACCGCGCCGCACCTCGCTTTCGGCAACGGAACCAACCGCACCGTCAGCTCGGTGATGATCCCGAGGGTGCCCTCCGCTCCCAGATACAACGCGTTCAGCTCGTACCCCGTGCTCGACTTTCTCACCTCGGCGCGCGTGCGCACGACAGAACCGTCCGGCGTCACGACCACCATGGACCGTATATTTTCCTTTGACGTGCCGTATTTCAACGTCGACAACCCGCTCCCGCCCGTGGACGCCATCCCCCCGATGGACGGATTACTCGACGGATCCGGCCCGAACTGAAACCCGTGCGGCTTCAACGCGGCGTTGAGCTCTGACTTTTTCACCCCCGCGCCCACGCGCGCGACGCCGTCGGCGGCGAACACCTCGACGCCTCGCAACGCGCTCGTGTCCCCCACCACCCCACCCGCGTGCGCCACGCACCCGCCCTCCAATCCCGTCCCGGCGCCTCGCGGGACGACGGCGATGCGTCTTCTCGCGCACTCGCGCACGAGAGCCGCCGCCTCGGCCGTCGTCGTCGGCGTCGCCACCGCGTCCGGACGCGCGCGCGCGTGGGCGCCCATGTCCCCGCTCGCGGCGTCGAGCGCGTCGCGAGACGTGGACACGCGAGCGCACGCGCGACGAAGCGCGACGAGGGCGTCGTCGTCGAGCGGCATGTCGCGTCTCGGAGCGCGCGCGCGCGCGCGCGCGTCGTCGTCGAATGTCGCGTAACGACTCGTCATCCGTCGTATTCCTAAACCCTAAACCCTACACACCCACTACTATGGACTACAAAGACGCATCACATTTCAGATAGTACAAAACCACCACCATGTTTTCACGAAATAAGTTCCAAAAAATGTACAGTACACACCAAAAGACCGATACTAGTAGAATAATACTACTCCACACATCCCCCACCCACCACGCCGCCGCGTCGTCGCCCCGGAAAACGCCCCACGGCCCGACGACCGACGACGACGCGAGGCGACGCGACCGATGTTCGGTCGACACCCCGGACGAAAGGTGCGCGCGCGCGATACCCCGTTCGTTCGCGCGACTCGCGCGACTCGCGCGATTCGCGCGAATCGCGCGAGACGCGTTCGATCGACGACGAAAAGAAAGATCTCGCGGGGATTCGAAGCTTCGGCGGCGCGTCGCTCTCGGACGGTCTCCCGCGACGCGCGACGAGGGTGACCGATGACTGACGATGGGATGACGCGCGTGAACGCAGTCCGATGATACCAAGCTCTACGACGCGCTCGGCGTGCCCAAAACGGCGAGCGCGGCGGAGATTAAAAAGGCGTACCGTAAGATGGCGGTGAAGCACCACCCGGATAAAGGCGGCGACGAACACAAGTTTAAGGAGATTTCTGCCGCGTATGAGGTGCTGAGCGACGAGGAAAAACGTTCGTTGTACGATCAGTACGGTGAAGAAGCGCTCAAGGACGGTGGTATGGGTGGCGGTGGAGGATCGCCGTTCGATATCTTTGAAGCCATGTTTGGCGGGAACCCGTTTGGGCCGGGCGGCGGACGAGGCGGCGGACGTCAGAGGGTGCGAAAGGGCGAAGACGTCGTGCACGGACTGAAGCTTGGATTGGACGATTTGTATAACGGGGTGACGAAAAAGTTGAGTCTGTCGAGAAACGTGATTTGTAAAAAGTGCGACGGGAAAGGGAGCAAGTCGGGCGCGAGCGGCACGTGCAACGGATGCAAGGGCGCGGGCGTCAAGGTGGTTGTTCGACAAATCGCGCCGGGTATGGTGCAGCAGATGCAAACGGTGTGCAACACGTGCGGCGGTACGGGTCAGACGATCAGCGAAAAGGATAAGTGCGAGGTGTGCAAGGCGCAAAAGGTTGTCCAGGAGAAGAAGGTGCTCGAGGTTCACATCGAAAAGGGCATGCGACACAACCAAAAGATTGTCTTCCAAGGCGAAGCGGATGAGGCTCCGGACACGATTCCGGGCGACATCGTCTTCGTCGTCCAACAAAAGGACCACAAGACGTTCACCCGCAAGGGAGATGATTTATTCATCGAGAAGGAAATTACCCTCGTCGAGGCGTTGTGCGGGATGAAGATGACCGTCGACCACCTCGACGGTCGTCAACTCGTCGTCTCCACGCAAGAGGGCGAGACCATCAAGCCCGGCTCGTTCAAGGCTGTTGTCGACGAGGGCATGCCCAAGCACGGCATGCCGTTCCAAAAGGGTCGCCTCTTCATTCACTTCACCGTCAAGTTCCCGGGTCCGGGCGACTTGTCTGACGAAGACCTCAAGGCGCTCGAAAACATTTTGCCCGGACGACCGGCGCTTAGCATCGACATGGACAGCGAAAACGTTGAAGAGGTCAACATGTGCGAGGTTGACATGGAGCAAGAGAAGCGCCGACGCGAAGCCGAAGCCCGAAGCCGAAGCCAATACGACGACTCCGATGACGAAGGCGCCGGAGGTCCCGGCGTTCAGTGCGCGCAGCAATAATTTTACCGCGCGCGTTGACATTTCTTCTAGTGAAATATAATGGAAGTTACAAACCAAACTTACAGTACTCTTACAACAGCTCACTCGCGGAAAAAACTCGCGCTCAGACCACCGCCGCTCTTCGCTTTTCTTTTCTTCGGCTCGGCGTCGGCGGGTTCGGTGCCGACTGTCCTCTTCTTTCCCGCGCTGTTCGCGTACACCCAAGACTTGACATCGCGTGGCAAACGTCGCGTACTTCGCCCCCCGCCGAGCGGTGCGTCCGGGTCCCACTTTTCGACCACATCGCGCGTCGAGTCTCTCTTCGGCGGCGCGAAGGCTTCGCGAATCGCTAGGATGTCGTCGTCCGTCACAGGCCATTGACGCTTGCCCGCCTTGTTTTGAAGAAATATCACGCTCGTCGCCGCCGAGCTCGCCGTGAGCTGATCGACGCGCGCGTGTTGCGCACCGCTCACGAAGGCGTGCTCTTTTGCTTCGAGCGTCACATTCTCCGTGCAATACACGCTCTTGGCGAGACGCATCCACGCCTGGCTCTCCGTCCATTTCGGCACGACGACGCAAAAAGACAGTGGGTCTTTGCGACTCGCCAACATGCGCTCGGTATGACCGGCCAACTTGGAGATGATCGCCTCGTCGAAGGGTGGATTACACTCGAACGACCCGGACTCGGGTTCGAAGTCGAATGCTGAACCGAGCGAACCAAACGCCGCGTCCGTCGCGTCGCATGCGCTGCAGTATTCGTCAAAGTACGCGTTGAACGGCGACGCGAACATCTCACACCGCACGTCGAATCGTTCGCGTAAGACGTCGAACACGCGCGGCGGAATAGACGCTTGCATATTCCCAGCCTTGTAGTGCGTTCCCTGCATGGTGGCGTCCCTCGCCAAGACGCAAAACGCCGCCCTTCGAAACCCATCTTCATCGCCCGCGCGAGTGTTTCGGGCGTACATCGCCCGCAACTTTTCGTAATGCCTCTCGTTGATCTCCAACTTGACTTTCCCGCACGCGAGCTCAATCTTTCGCACGCCGTCGCCGACTTCAAACACGTTTTCGCGAACGCGATTCGCCTTGTCGCGCGCGTCCGCCGCGCCCGCCGACAGACAATTCCTCCTCGCCGCCTCGCTCGCCTTGCCCAGGCGCTTACAGATGTATTTCGCCTCCCCGCTCGTCGACCCGGCGGCGCGAAGTTTCCGCATGAGCTCCTTATCGCGTCGAGGATCCTCGCCGCGCGGGAACGGCTCGTCGGGACGCTCGCGGCGACTGTACAACCAAGACTCAAAGTGCGAGTACCACCGCCCACCGAGTCGCTCTTTCGTCGCGCTCGCGAACTCGGCGCACAGAGAAACCATAGCTCTGTGATACGCCGCCTCCGCGCTCGGCGTCGTGGACGCCGTCGTCGTCGACGCGCCGAACTCGTCCCCGGCGGCGGTCTGGGCGTCATCATCGGAGACGTCCTCGACGATGCCCTGCGCCGCGCGCATTTGCGCGAGGATGGCGTCCATGACGACGAACGCGATCGCTCGCACGCGTCGAGCCGTCCGACGGACGCGCGTCGAGCGTCGCGCGCGCGACACCGAGGACTGAGCTCGACAGAGGCTCGAGGCTCGAGCTCGCGAGACGAAGACGAACGCGTGGACGCTCGATGACGATTCGCTACCTCTACTGACTATCACACACACTGTACACCGCGCGTTCGACGCGTCGCGCGTCGCGTCTCGCGCTACAACTGCTGCGTCGTCGCGGAGAGACGCTCCCACGTCGCCGCGCCGAACATCTCTCGCCCACCGAAATAAAACGTCGCCGCCCACGCGACGAGAACGACGTGCGCCGCCCACGCGAGCGCGCGAGACGACCTCGCGCGCGCGGCGACGCGCGCGTCGTACCCGGGGTCGTCGGGAGACGCGCGCAGGTGCGGGGAAAAGGTCCACGCGTTCAACACCCACAGCCACGGGAGACCAAAGAATCCGAGAAAGTATAGCCTGTCGGCGAGCGCGATCGCGGCGTCGCGCGAGATGGCGCGGTCGCCGTCGCACGTGGCGACGTATTCGTCCGCGTCTGGGGCGGACATCGCGCGCGACGCGCGGACGAGTGCGGGCGCGACGACGGCTGTCGCGGCGTTACGGCGAGGCGGTAAAAAGCAATCGTAACGATAAAAAATCAGCGCGTGGCTAGAAACGAAGCGTGAGACACGATTCTTTTCGAATCATCGTCGGGAGGTCGCGTCGATCACGCCGCGTCTTGACCGGCGGCGAGCGACGCGCGGTACGGCGACGCAGTGAGGATTTCGACGCCGTCCTCCGTGACGAGAAGCGTGTGTTCGCACTGCGCCGTCCACTTCCCGTCCGCGGTGACGCTCGTCCAACCGTCCTTCCACATTCTATCCTTCGGCGATCCGATCGTCAACATCGGTTCGATGGTGAACGTCTGACCGAGCTTCAACACGCCCGGGTCGTTGTTGCGATGATGTCGCACCGTCGGTCCGCTGTGAAACAATTTCCCAACCCCGTGCCCGACGAATTTATCCACGACGCCGAATTTCGCCTCATCCGCAATCTTATGAATCGTCGCACCGATCTTCCTCACCGGCATTCCCGGTTTACACACGGCGATGGCGGCGTCCAACGCGCGTTCCGTCGTCTCCACCAATCGCCGCACCTCCTCCGTCACCTCCCCCACCATGATCGTCCTCGACGTGTCCCCGTGATACCCATTCAGGTACACCGTCACGTCCACATTAATGATATCCCCGTTTTGAATCACCGTATCGTCCGGGATCCCGTGACAGATGCACTCATTCAGACTCGTGCACACGCTCTTCGGGAACCCTCCGTAATTCAACGGGCTCGGATACGCCCCGTGTTCAATCGTCATCTCGTGCACAGCCACGTCGATATCGTTCGTCGTCGTCACCCCTCCCACGATCATCTTTTCCGCCATGTCCAACACGCGCGCCGCCAACCCCCCCGCCGCTCGCATGCCCTCGACGTCCGCGTCCGTCGATTGAATCTGCGTCGTCCGCTCGTCGTACGCCGGGAGATGCCCATCATTCGCGTACGGCGGTAACGGCGAGATCTCTTTCGGCACCCTCGCGCGCGGCGCGTACGTCCCCGGTCTCAAAGGTTCTCGTCCGTTGTACCACGTCGACGGATCTCGCGCCGCGTCCTCGCGTCGTCTGACGTTGAGTAATTCGGCAAAGCCCTTCTTTTTGCCTCGACACGGCGTCGCCGCGCTCCCGCGTCTCGTCTCGGGAGAGGACGACGTCGCGGAGGAGGACGGGGCGGACGTCATCGCGCGTCGCGCGAGGGACGCGCGAGAGATCGCGTGCGACGACGCGACCCGCATGATGATGACGACGGTCGGGGTCGCGCGCGTGGGAATGACGAGGCATGACTCGTGACGAGTCATGACTCACCGAGTTTGAGTCATCCTCATGACGAGTCATGACTCGTTGCGTCGGAGGTATACTCGTGACGAGTCATGACTCATTGCGTCGGAGGTATACTCATGACGAGTCATGACTCGTCGAGGGCCAGCACCGTGCCGACGCGGACGACGCGTCGACGCGTCAGCGCGCGTCGCGCGCGCGTCGCCCGAACGCGCGTCCGCGCGATGGACGACGCGCGTCCTCGTCCTCGTCCTCGTCGTCTCGACGACGACGACGATGGATGGAACGACGATGGATGGAACGACGACGAGGACGCGACCGCGACCGATGCGTCGTCATCGTACGGCGAACGCGCGCGCGAGAGAGACGCGGAGGCGGATCGAGACGCGGTGGTGATGCTCGTGGACGCGTCGCCGTCGATGTTCGCGCGAGACGGGACGCGAGCGGGAGGAGGAGCGGCGTTTTCGGCGGCGGCGCGCGCGTGTTTTGAATTCGTGCGCGCGCGCGTCGTCGTCGCGCCGGACGACGTCGTGGGCGTGTGCGCGTACAACGCGAGGAAATCGGTGGGAGGGTTGGGACATCCGCGCGTGTGTGAGGTGCTGGAGGCGGAGGCGCCGAGCGCGGCGAGCGCGTTGGCGCTGCGGGAGTACGCGGACGGCGAGGAGGGGGCGCGAAAGTTTCGAGAGAGATTCGGAGTGTTGTCGAGAGAGGAGGACGGGGAGGACGTCGATTTTAATCAAGAGGAGGCGCTCACGGCGGGGTTGTGGGCGGCGTCGCACATGCTCGAGAATGGGCCGAGAGGAGCGGGGAGGAAGAGCGTGTATTTGTTCACCAACGAGCCGGCGCCGTTGAAATCCGGAAGCGCGGGGACGAAACTCATCGCGCGGGCGAAGGAGATGGCGGCGTTGGGGCAACGCATCGAGGTGTTGAGTCTCACTCGAGATGGGAAGTTTGATTCGTCGGTGTTTTACGACGCGTTCACGAAGGAACACTGCGGCGCGCGCGAGGGCGATAACGCGCTCGTCGTCGTCGAGGACGGGTCGGAATTGCAGAAAGAGTTTTTGAAAAAGTCGCGAAAGCGACGTCGGTTGAAACAGACCAAACTCTGGCTCGTGCCGGGGAAGATAGGCATTCCCGTCGGCGTCTACGCCTTGGTGAGCGAGGCGAAGAAATCGGCGAGCATACTCGTCGACGGGAAAGATTTAGGAGAAATTCGTAGAGAACAAATTTACGTGGACGCCGATTCCGGCGCACAGATAGAAAAGCCGACGAAGAGTTTCGTCGAGATTGATGGGAAACAACTCGTCTTCACGAATAAAGAGTTGGCCAAGGCGAAAATGATGAATATCGCCGGGGTGGAGGATAAGAAGGACGCGGTGGGATTTCATCTCGTCGGTTTCGTCTCGGCGGAGAAAATCACCCGCGACTTGTCGTTGAAGAAATCGCACTTCATCACCGCAGAAGACAAAGGGTGCGCGGCGTTCCAAGGACTCCTGCGCGCGTGCGCGGACGACGGCAAGGTGATCATATGCGCGTTTTCGAGATCGACGCGAACGGCGTTTCGGTACGTCGCCCTCTTGCCGCAGCTCGCGCCCGCGCTCGGCGCTTTGGAAGACGCCGTCTCGCGTCTCGATCCGCCCGAGGGATTCCACGTCTTTTACCTCCCCTTTCGTGACGACAGGCGTCGTCCGGAGATCGCGGTGGCGTCCGCGCGCGCCCCATTACCGCGCGCGAATGAGGAACAAATCGCCGCGGCGAGAGCCGTCGTCGATTCCATTCGTCTCATTGGTTGGCATCCGAAACAGACGCCCAACCCCGCGATTCAGACGCACTACCGCGTCTTGGAGATGTGCGCGCTCGAGCACAACGTCATGGAACCCGTGAACGACGACACCGAGCCCGCGCTCGACGAATGGCAAAAAGTCGGCGTCCCCGCGCTTCTCGCCGACTACGACGAAAAATGCTTCGGCCGTGCGCGCGCCATCGACGACCACCACGGCCGCGCCCAACCCATCGACACAGCCGCCAAACGTCCACGCACGAGCGATGACACCCCCTCGCACCAACGCGCGCGTCGTCCCGATCCAATCACCACCGTGCTTCCACCGTACGCCGACGTCGTCGAGCGCGTCCGCGACGACTCGCTCAAATCCTGCGTCGTCGACGTCCTCAAACAATTCTGCGCCGCCCACAATCTCTCCACGAGCGGGTCCAAGGCGACGCTCCTCGATCGTGTCGACGCACACGTTCGCCTTTTCGCCGCCGAAGCCCTCGATTGAACCGACGAACGCATTCGCGTCGTAACCGTCGTAACCGCGTAAAAAGTGTACCGAAAGAAAACCGCCATTCCTCGCCATGCCCCCGCCCGCGCGCGCCCCCGCGGACCCCCACCCCGCGTCCGCGGACGCCGACTCCGCGGAACTCATCCCCGGGCACATCCCCTTCCCCCCGCCCGACCTCACCGAGACCTCCGACGGCGTCGACGCGCGCGCGCCGCCTCGTCTCTACCCAGCGCTCCCGCGCGGACTCAAGCCCTTCGAGCCGCCGACGCGCGAGGAGCGTCGTCTCTGTCGCGTGCAAAACGCCGTGCGTGAATTTTGTCGCGCGACGTCGCGCGATCGCGGCGGCGAGGACGACGCGCGCGAGCGGAGAGTGCGAGAGGGAGACGTGAAGAGATGGGGCGACGACGCCGGCGACGCCGCCGCCGGCGGAGGCGGCGAAGACGACGCCACGCGGGACGACGGTGAGACGAGCGATTCGAGCGAGGGGGCGACGGAGCGATGGATCGAACGGTTTCGAAAGTCGAGAGCGTGGGAGACGTGTCGAGTGACGGATGAATCCATCGTGCCGAGAGAAATTTTGGAGTGCGCGTTTCCGGAGACGCGCGCGCGCGAGGACGAGGACGAGGACGAGGACGAGGGACGGCGAGGGAAGAAACGCGCGGCGTCTCGTTCGAACGGTGTGACCGCGAGATCGTCGAAACGTGGACGCGCGACGGCGAGCGGGAGCGAGAGACTCGAGGACGGAGGGACGAAGACGAAGATGAAGGATGGATTTTCGCGTCTCGAGCGTTTGGTGCAGTTGGAGTCGCGCGCCGAGGCGGAGGGCGCGGGACGAGGAGGTCGCGACGACGACGAGGAAGGATACGACGACGGGCGCGGACAGACGAGAAGTGGACGCGCGTCCGGAAGACGATCGACGAGGGATCGATCGCGGTCTTTATCGAGGAATCCGAGACGCGGCGGCGCGAACGACGACGGCGGCGACGACGACGATAAATTCGGCGACGACGACGACGAGCTCCAATCCGACGACGATTACGGACAGGGCGCGAATTTCGACGACGACGAGGGATACGACGACGACGTCGGTGATGGGAACGCCGAGGCTTACTTCTAATAGATTTTTGATGAATGATGACGCGCGTACCTTTCCCTCGCGTCACGGCTGCCCCATGTGTTGCAAACGCTCGAGCACAACCTGCCCGCTCTGCAGGTACACCAGCGCGCAGTTGGTGAGACACGACGACTCGCTCGAGCTAAACTTGTTCCCCGGCGCGTACGTCACGCACTTATCGAAACACTTCTCCGTGAGTTTCGCCACCACCTCGTTGAAGACGGCTTTGCGCTTCTCCTCCTGAGGACGCGAAGAGATGGGAACGGGCGTCAGTGACGCGCGAATGCGGCGCGACGGGCGAGGCGAGAGGCGAGGCGAGGGGTGAGGAGACGCGCGATGACGCACTTCGAGGAACTGTTGCATCTGCGCGTCGTTGGCGGACATGACGACGGAACGCGACGCGCGAGGCGAGGCGCGGTGTGAGGTGGGGAGAGAGGGCGGAGCGGGGACGGGGACGGGGACGGGGACGGGGACGGGGACGGGGACGGACGCGGACGCGGGAACGCGTCGATTCAATTCGATGGAATAATATTCTGGTTATACATTCGACGTCGACGACTCGCGGCGCCACCGTTCGAGCGAGGTTCCCGCCGGCGGCGCGACGAAGACGCCGAACGCGTCCGCGTCGCGTTCGCGCGGAACGTTCACAATTTTGATTACATGACCAAGCGCATCGCCGCGAGCGACAGCGCCCCCAGAGACACCAGCGTACCCACCGAGTACCGAATGATCTCCGTCTTCCCCGCCTCGATTTGCGTGCGCATCTGATGCAACTCTCGATCGACCCGTCCCTCGATTTCCTTCAACTGCGACTCTTGAATCGCGTGCAACTCCCTCAACCGCCCCTTCTCCAGGTTCAGATCCAACTTTTGCGACTGCGTGATGCGATCGATGTTATACTTCAAATCTTGCCGCAATTTATCCGTCTCCCCGACCAAGGACTCGTTCGCGTGTCTCATCGCCGCGCTCGCCTCTCGCAGCGACGCGTTCATCTCCACCTTGAGCGCGTGCGTATCCGCGCGCGCGGACATGAGCTCTCGCTCGAACGCATCCCTCGATATAAAGTGCGCGCGAGTCATCGCGTCCACGGTGGCGCGCACGACGCCCTCCGCTTGCGGCTCGGTAAACTGCGCCGAGCGCAACTGTTTAATCAACGAATGGGAATCAAATCTGTCCACCGCGCTCGAGCTCCCACCGCCGTACGCGCTCGTCGCGGACGCGGTCTCGGCGTTCGCGGACGTCGTCGCGCGCGCTTCCTGCCTCGCGCGCGCGGTGGAGGCGACGCATCGACGGATGGGCGCGCGATTCATCATCATTCGGTGTGACAATTCAATGTGGGCGTCGACGTGTGAGGGACGTCGTCGCGCGCGTCGTCACACGCGCGCGGTCGCGCCGTCGTCGCGATCGAGCGAGCGATGCCGACGCGCGCGTCGCGCGCCGTCGTCGTCGTCGCCGGCGCGCGCGCGGGAGGCGACCGACGACGAAGAGGGAGGGGCGACGGCGCGGCGGCGGCGAGGAAAAAGCAGCGCGCGAGGGACCGCGTCGCGATCGATGACGCCGGCGCGTGGCGCGTGTACGACGTGCACGTCTCCGTGGACGATGATCTCGGGAAGGATTCCTCGGAGGCGTCGCCCGCGGTGCTCGCGGCGGTGCAGAAGATTTTGGGCACGGAGCGCGCGCCGGCGGCGGCGGGGACGCGCGTGCGAAGAAAGACGTGCGACGCGCGAACGAAACCGCCGGGGTTCTCGTACGTCGTCGACGTGAGCGATGAGGCGATCGAGGGGGCGGGAGGGACGAAACGGCCGATTCGGGAGCGGGCGAAAAAGGTGGAGCGGTGCGCGCGCGAGGCGGCGAGCGCGTTGGCGGCGGGCGCGGAACGGTCGGCGAGGGAGGCGACGGCGCGAGGCGCGAGCGATGCGTTCGGTGACGACGATGACGATCGAGTCGTCGTCGTGGGACTCGGACCGGCGGGATTGTTCGCGGCGTTGGCGCTCGCGGAGGCGGGCGAACGCGTGACGGTGTTCGAGCGGGGACAACCGGTGGAATCGAGAGGAAGGGACATCGGCGCTCTGTTCGCGCGTCGACGATTGAACGAGGAGAGCAATCTGTGTTACGGCGAGGGTGGTGCGGGGACGTGGTCGGATGGGAAATTGACGACGCGAATCGGAAGGAACAGCGAACGCGTGCGCGCGGTGTTGCAGGCGTTGGTGCGATTCGGCGCGCCCGATGACATCCTCGTCAACGGCAAGCCGCATCTCGGCACCGATCGGTTGGTGCGGATTTTGCGCGCGGCGCGGTTGTATTTGCAGACGCTGGGGGTGGAATTTCGATTCGGCGAGCGGTGCGCGCGAGTGAATCGCGACTCGCGCTCGGGCGAGGCGAACGGGGTGACGCTCGCCGACGGCGACGTCGTTCGCGCCAAGGCTGTCGTGCTCGCCGTGGGGCACTCCTCTCGCGGTCTCATGGAGGCGCTGCACGACGAAGGTGTGAAACTATCGTATCAATCCTTCGCCGCCGGCTTCCGCATCGAACATCCGCA
>MDTD01064548.1_pt1 | contig 59986 bp, 60 predicted proteins | sample 811221 | NCBI WGS metagenome assembly MDTD01 (sample SAMN05326646, study PRJNA326480) | marine metagenome | isolation source: seawater | place: Pacific Ocean: South West | collected 2011
GCTTTCTGACGGAGCAGCACAAAGCGCTTGCTCAGGTTCTCCACACTGATCATCGCCTCAGACACACCAGCCCCCAATCACAGCACGTCCGTCACGGTCTGCTCGAGCTTCATGAAGGTCACCAATCCAAAGACGAACATCCCCAGGGCCACGGTGCATGAAATGAGCGCCATCTCGGGCGTCACCGGCGAGGCCTCGCCCAGCATGCACCCGCGCACACCCTCGCAAGCGGTCACCATCGGGTTGAGCGAGTACAACAGCCAGTACTTCTCGGGCACCAGATCGGTCGTGCTGTAGAGCACAGGCGAGCAGAAGAACCAGAGGTGGAGCATGACGGGCAGGAAGTGCGTCACGTCGCGGAAGTGCGAGTTGAGCACGCTCAACCCCATCCCCATCCCCGCGGCTGCGACGATCGCAATCATGAGATACGCCGGCATCATGAGCATCGCCGCCGTCGGCGGGTGCTGGTAGATCGCCAGGATCACCGCGAGAATCACGAGCCCGAAGAGGAAGTCGACCAGCGGGCTGGTGATGCTCGCCAAGGGGAGCACCAGCCGCGGGAAATAGACCTTCGCCAGGATCGCCGAGTCCTGCTTGAGCGAGTTCGAGGCCCGGCCGGTCGCCGAGTTGAAATACTGGAACACGATCATCGCCGGGAACAGGAACAGCGGGTAGGGCATCCCGTCAGGCCCCATCCGGCCCAGCTTGTCGAAGACCACCCAGTAGACCGCCATCGTCATCAGCGGCACCATGACCGCCCAGATGATCCCGAACGCCGTCTGCCGGTAGCGCACCTTGATATCGCGCTGGACCAGCATGAACAGCAGATCCCGCCACTGGAAGGCTTCGCGGATCCGCTGGAACATGCTGTCGCTCTTGCGATCGACCACCCGGACAAAGCGCGAGGGCAGCTCGAGCGTGGAGCCGGGCTGCTCGTTCCCGTCGATCTCCCCGTCCCTGGGCTCGATTTGCGATGGATCGTTGCTGGTCGTGGCTGTCGTCAAAGGGCTCTCCGCGTCTTGCGGGGAGATCCTATTCACCCCACCCAACGGACTCTTTCCGACCCCCGCGCTAGACTCATCCCCACGCAGACGCGGCCGGAGCACACTGGCATATGACCGCTACCAACACCCCACCACGCATCGCAGCACTCGTTCCCATGCGCCACAGCAGCGAACGAGTCCCAAACAAAAACTTCCGCCCCTTTCACGGCAAGCCCCTTTATCACTGGATCGTCGCCGCCCTTCTTGATGCCCCGAGCGTGGGCGAGGTCGTGATCGATACCGACAGCCCCACCATCAGGGATGATGCCGCCAAGCACTTCCCGGGCGTCCGGGTCATCGAACGCCCCGAGCACCTCCGCGATGGCTCGATCCCGATGAACGAGGTCCTGCTCAACACCGTCAAACAGATCGACGCCGACTACTACCTCCAGACGCACAGCACCAACCCCCTGCTCCGCGCCGAAACCATCGAACGAGCCGTCCGCGCCTTTCATGAAGCCCTGCCCGAGAAGGACTCGCTCTTTGGCGTCACCCGCTGGCAGACCCGGTTCTACGACGCCGACGGCCGAGCCATGAACCACGACCCGAGCGTCCTGCTCCGCACGCAGGACCTCCCGCCCGTCTACGAAGAGAATTCCAACGTCTACATTTTCAGCAGACAGACCCTCGAAGAACGCGGCAACCGCATCGGGCACCGGCCAGTTCTCTTCGAGATTGATCGACTCGAATCCACCGACATCGACGACGAGGAAGCGTTCCGGCTCGCTGAGGCGATCGCCCAGACCGGACTCGTTCAAGGAGAAAGAGCGTGAGCCGAGGCAAGCTCCTGGTCACCGGTCCCCGCATCCTGCGCGACTTCGAGATGGTCCGCCCCGAGCTCGAGAGACTCGGGTTCGAGATCGTCAAAGCCAATGTCAGCCAGCAGCTCAGCGAGGACGAACTCATCGCGCTCGTGGGCGACATCGACGCCACCATCTGCGGCGGCGACAGATGGACCGCCCGCGCGATGGACGCGGCCCCCAAGCTCAAAGCCATCTGCAAATGGGGCACGGGCACCGACGCCATCGACTTCGACGCCGCCCGTGAACGCGGCATCCTCGTCCGCAACGTGCCCGACGCCTTCAGCGTGCCCGTGGCCGACTCGACAATGTGCTTCATCCTCAACTTCGCGCGGCGCATCCCCTGGCTCGACAAGGAGATCAAGGCCGGCCGCTGGACGCCCCTCGACGGCACCTCGCTCGCCGAGTGCACGCTGGGCGTCATCGGCATGGGCAACATCGGCAGCACCGTCCTCCGCCGGGCACGCGCCTTCGGGATGAAGCTCCTCGGCTGCGACACACGCAAGGACCTCCCGCTCCAGCTCCTTGACGACACGGGCGTCGAGGTCGTGCCGATGGACGAACTCCTCAAACGCGCCGACTTCGTCAGTCTGCACTGCGACCTCAACCCGAGCACCCGAGGCCTGATCGGTCAGCGCGAACTCAAACTCATGAAACCATCGGCCGTGCTCATCAACACCTCGCGCGGCCCGGTCGTGCAACAGGCCGCCATCGAGAAGGCCCTGATGGAGGGCACCATCGCGGGCGCGGGGCTCGACGTCTTCGAGGTCGAGCCGATCCCGGCGACCTCCCCCCTGCTCAAGATGGACAACGTGCTGCTGACGCCCCACCTCTCGCAGAGCTCCGAACGCGCAGCACACCGCACGCACTGGCAGGTCATCCGCAATGTCGTCGAACTGCTCGACGAATGGGAAAGCAGGAACACAAGCCCGCAAGGGGTCCGCCGGTGACCAAGCACGTCGCACTCATCACCGGGGCCGCCGGCGGGATAGGGAGCGCCACCTGCCGCGTGTTTCACGAGGCAGGCTGGACCGTTGTGGGCGTCGACCGCCGACACGAGGTCGTCGTGGGCGTCGACCACTTCATCGAGGCGGACATCTCCGACCCCGAATCGCCGACGCGCATCTTCGAGGAGCTGACCTCGCACACCGGTCGGCTCGACGCGCTCGTCAACAACGCCGCCATGCAGGTCTGCAAGCCCATCCTCGAGACGACCGCTGAGGAGTGGGATCAGGTGATGGCCTCGAACATCCGCTCGGTGTTCCTGTCGGCCAAGGCCGCCTACCCGATGCTGCGTCAGAGCAAGGGCTCGATCATCAACGTCTCGAGCGTGCACGCGATGGCAACCAGCAGGAACATCGCCGCCTACGCCGCGAGCAAGGGCGCGCTCTCGGCTTTCACCCGCTCGATGGCGCTCGAGTTCGGAGACGACGAGATCCGCGTCAATGCCGTCCTCCCCGGAGCCGTGGACACCCCCATGCTCCACGCGGGTCTGGAGCGAGGCCACGTCGAGCCTGGAAGTCTCGATGAACTCGTCCGGGGCCTTGGCGAAAGGCACGTCCTGGGCCGCGTGGGCCTGCCCGAAGAGATCGGCAAGGTCATCCATTTTCTGGCCGACGCGAGGCAGTCGTCGTTCATCACGGGGCAGTCCATCGTTGTCGACGGCGGCGCCCTAGCCAGGCTCAGCACCGAATGATCGCCGACGTTCCAAGCATCCTCGTCGACCGCACCTTCAGACTGGGCGAGAACCCGCTCTGGGACACACAGCGCGGTCTGCTCTTCTGGACCGACATCGACGCGGGCGAACTCTGGAGATACGACCCCGACGCCGACAAGGCCGAGTGCTTCTACTCGGGCCCGAAGGTCGGGGGCTTTACGCTCCAGCAGGACGGCGACCTGGCTCTCTTTCGAGTCAACGACATCGCGCTTCTCGATCCTGAGAACCCCGGCAGCGTGCGCACGATCGCGGCGTTCGATGACCCGGACGCCGAGCGATTCAACGACGTCCAGGCCCTGCCGGACGGGAGCGTCTACGCGGGCACCATCGCCGCCAGGCCCGGCTCTGGCGGGCTCTACCACGTCGCGAAGGACCTTGCCATTCGCCCACTGTTTAATGGCACCGACGTCTCCAACGGGATGGCTGTCTTCGACGACGGACGCTCGCTGCTCTGGACCTGCTCGACCAGCGGCCGGATTGTTCGTTTCAACAGAGACATACAAACCAACGAACTCACCGACCCATACGATCTCTACAAAGCGACCCCGGAAGAGGGCACACCCGACGGCCTCACGCGAGATATCGAGGGGCGAGTCTGGTCGGCCCGCTGGGATGGCTCCTCGGTCATCGTGCACGATGCGGACGGCAACGTGATCGAACGCCTGCCCGTCCCCACGGCCCGCGTGACCTCGGTCTGCTTCGGGGGGCCTGATCTGTCAACGCTTTACATCACGACCTCAGAGGGGCCGATCTACCAAGCCCGAACAAAAACCTTCGGTCTGGAAGAGCCAAGGTCAGGCCTTGGAACCTGAGATGGGGTGGTGTTGCGTCATCCGGACCCCGCAGCTGTGTTGCTGCGCCTGTCGGCTGGCCGAGGTATAGTTCGCACCGTCTTCACAGAAGGAGCCGAATGTTGTCGAGCACCAGGCCCCCGACCATCGCGGTCCTCATGCCCGTTTACAACGCTGAGCCGTACGTCGCCGAAGCGATCGAGAGTATCAGGGCGCAGTCCTTCGAGGACTTCGAGCTGATCCTCTTGGACGACGGATCGACCGACGGCTCGCTGGCAGAGATGCGGCGTCAGGCCAGGCAGGACTCACGCATCACCCTGATCAGCCGGGCCAACACCGGGATCGTGGGCGCACTCAACGAGATGCTGGCCCACGCCAAGTCGCCCCTGTTGGCCCGCATGGACGCCGATGACATCGCCCTGCCCGATCGCTTCAAGGTGCAGGTCGAGTTCATGGAGCAGAACCCAGAGGTGGTATGCCTCGGGGGCGGGATCGAGCTGATCGACAGCCGGGACAGGCATCTTTTGACACCCCCGCCTGTTCGTGGGAACGAGCAGGTGCAGGCCGAGGCCCTCTGCGGGCGGACGCCGATCTCGCACCCGGCCGCGATGATGCGGGCCGACGCTGTGCGGGCCGTGGGTGGGTATCACACGGACAGCTACCCGGCCGAGGATCTGGACCTGTTCCTGCGGCTCGGCGAGATGGGTCAGATCGACAACGTGCCGGATCTGGTGCTGCGGTACCGCGTGCACTCGGGCTCGATCAGCGTGCGTCTGAGCGACCGCCAGATCGCCAAGATGCGCCAGGCGTGTCAGAAAGCCTGGGGGCGTCGTGGTGTCAAGGGTCAGTTCCGGGGCACGATCGAGGCCAAGCCGAGCGGGGCGTACGAGGTGGTCACCCCGATCCACCCGCCGATCCTGCACGCGAACCCGACGGCTCACGCGCTATCGAGCCAGATCACTTCGTCGCCCGCGGATTGACGCGGGGCCGGGCGGGCCAGGTTGATCAGCCAAACCAGACCGACAAAGTCAGATCAACGAAGTCAGGGCGACTGGAGTTGAACCAGCGACCTCGTGTACCCAAAACACGTGCTCTACCAAGCTGAGCTACGCCCTGAAAGTCGACCGAGCCCCTGCGTGGCGAGGGCCCGACCGGTGGCACAATCCTATCCGGCTCAGTCCCCCGCGGTGGACGCGGGGAGCATCGGCAGCTGAACGAATGCGAGCACGTTGGGGCGGTCGCCCTTCTCGGTGACGTTCGAGCGATCCAGGATCATCAGGTACCTGGCCTTGAAGCTGGGCTCGAGCGGGTCTGTGGGTTCAAGGTCCTCGGCGTCGGACTCCTTGAAGCCCTGGACGATGAACCAGACGGCGAAGTAGTCGCTCCGGACGCTCATGGAATTCAGGACCGCGTTGAGCTGGACGAGCTGCTCGTCGTAGCTGTCGGGGATCTGGTCCGGCATGATGGGCAGGAGATCCCCCAGACCCGGGAAGGCGTTGAGTGCAGCGGGCGGAGGAGCCGCGCCGTAGTTCGCGGCCAAGCCGAGCTGGTCGCCGGTGAGCTGGTTGCCGAAGGTGGCGATCTCGATCTCGCCGTTGCGGAGCTGGTTGATCTTGGTGGAGGTGATCGAGTTGTAGAAGTCGATACCTCTGCCGTAGTTGTTGTTCGAGGCGGGTGTGCCCGTGCGATCGATGAAGCCGACACCGAGCGAGCGGGTGTCGCGTGCGAAGCCGCCCATCTGGTGCTGGACCGCGTCGTCGGTCAGGTCGCGGACGGCAAAGAGTTCACCGATGGAGCCGAAACCGGGCAGCGGGCGGATGGCCTCGACCTCGGCGTTGCTGCGGTTGATGCCGAGCCCGAACTCTGGGCGGTTTGTGACGCGTTCGACGCGCATGAAGTTGTCGACCTCGGCCAGGCCCCCGCCGCCGAACGGGTTGCCCATGCTGAGCCGGGTGTAACGCGCCGGGTCTCGGTAGGCGGCGATGGTGCTGCCGACGTCGGCGAAGGTGATCTCGTTGCTGACGTCCGTCGTATCCTCGAAGAGGTTGAGGCGGTAGGCCTGCTGGTTCTCGGTGGTCTGCCAGAGCGTGCGGGGCCACCAGAGGCTGTTGGCGGGCGTGGCGCCGCTGGCGCGGAACATATCCATCGCGAGGGCGGGGTGGAGGCGGAGAACCTCCGGCTCGGCGGTGTTGGCGTTGATCGTGCCCATAACGGGGCGTTCGATGCTGCCGAGGGCGGCGATGCCGTTGTCGATGCCCGCCTGCGCGATATCGAAGATGTTGAGGGCCATCGGGATGCCGAGCCCCCGGCGGATGTCCTCGTTCTCGAGGAAGCTGTCGATGCCATCGACGAGGTTGTTGCCCGGGATCCGGTCGAGGAAGGGCACGAAGGCGTCGAGGCGGAGCTGTCCCCGGTCGAGGACATACTTCTCGGTCTTGGGCAACCCAACGGGAGAGCTCATTTGGTGGTGAAACGACAATGAGCGGAATGGGTCCTTGGGTCCGAGGCTGTTGACGCCTCCGCCGGGGCCGACGGAGTCGGAGTAGCCGCAGGCGGCGGCGAGGGCTTCGCCGAGCGTGGTCCACTGGGCCTCGTACTGCTCGAGTCGCTGGACGACGTTCTGGCTGTACTGGCCGTCGGGCGTGGCGGGGGCACCGGTGTAGCCCGGCTCGAGCGGCGTGCGGTAAGCGCCGACCGCCAAGGGCAGGAGCATGTCACCCACGCGGAGCGTGCGCCGACCCGTGAGCAGATCGCGGAACTCGGTCTGGTTGACCGTCACCTTGATGAAATTCTCGCCCTCGTAGTTTCCGATCTCCGTGTTGAGGTTGGGGGGCATGTTGGTCACGAGTTGCACAGCGCTGTCGCGTCCGAATACCGGCGTACCGAGGCTGGCAAAGAACTCCGGATTTCGCAGGCCGTTCTGGAGATCCTGCCAGAATCCAGGAAAGTCAATTGTCGTAATATTTGGATAGGGAGTATCTCCCGACGGACTGAAATCCGCCATGAGATCGAGCGCCTCGGGGAATACATCGTTGTCATCGCCCGCGACGTTCATGTCGTGGTCGAGAAAGGTCGAACCCGCGTACGGATCAAAGCTGCCCGTGCCGGCGTGGGCGCTGGGTTCAAAGACCTTGGCAGGCAATGCGCCGACGGGTGTGCCCGCGACGTACACCCGGCCCGCGTGGTTGACGCTCGAGGGCGAGGTCATGAGGTTGTCGGTGTAGTACTCTGTCGGAGTATTCGCGGATTCGTACGACGCATCGTCCCGGCGAGAGATACTGCCCCACATGGCGACACCGAGTTGGCGACCGAAGTTGTAGTTGAAGCCGCCGTTATCAGGCCACACATCAGGAGCCGCACGGTGCATGTCGTTACCACGCAGCGCATCAACAATCGTGTGCTCGCCATTCGGCCCGAGCCGGTCCGGGAGATCAAGTCTCCGGTCGAGAGCCGCACGGATCGGTGCCCCGGACACTGCAGCTCTCGCTGCCTTAAAGTTGGATGAATCACGGAGACGGTCCACAAGCTGGTCTGTTGCCCGGTTCGCGACATTGAGTGTTGACGAAGTCCAATCGATCAGACCGGTGAGGCTCGGTGATCCGGTGGGGACCTCGTAGTCCGCGGCATCACGCCAGAGCAGAGCGACGCGATTCACATCGCTCGCGACGCTGGGATCTGCATAGAAGAGATCGTTCACATCGCCGGGAAGCACCTCGGGGATATTGCCCGGTGTCGTCAGGCTGCCCGGACTGAACCGCTTGGGGAGCGCGAGCACATCGACCTCGGTCCCGAGTTGATTGGCGAGCATCTGCTCGAAGGCGGAACCACTTCCCGAGCCAAAGGGCGGGAACGAGACGCCGGCGTTGGTCAGACGAAGGTCGATCTCCGCGGGATCGCCCGGGTTGCTCGCCCAGACGACGAGCGTCGAGCGGGGCTGAAGGATCACCGGGCCGGAAGTGCCATCCGTGAACGGATAGAACGAGTTCGCAAACTCGATGTAATAGTTATCCAGAACCACGGGCACATCGAACGGATTGAAGAGCTGGAAGAAGATGGCCTGAAAGATGAAATCATCGTTTGATGCGTCAATTTCACCTTTGATGTTAGGAAGGCCATCGAAGTCATCCATATCACCGGTGGCATCGTTGGGGCCGCGTCCACTGTTGATAGCTGACACATCCCATTCACCTTCCGGATTTGAGCCGAGTTGGTCGGCGAAATCACCCGGCTTATCGGTGTAGACCACCATCGACGAAACCTGGCTCAGGAAGGGCTGGGGTTCGACGCCGTAGAGGATCATGGCGTGGTGTGAAACGTTCTGTCCGTCGTCGGCGATGAAGTCGCCCGGGTTGCCGCCGTAGAGGTCGTCGACATCGAGCCTGAGGCCGGCCTCCCAGAGTTCTTCCATGATGCCGTTGGGGGTCGGGGCGTTGATGGGATCCCAATCGGTGGCGAGCCGCATGACGGCAACGCTGGGCTCGTCGACTCGGCGGTTGTAGGCGTCGAGCTCGGTGGTGTTGGAGAGATCGAGGTCGAGGACGCTGGCGACGTCGGGGATGCCGTCGGGAGTCGCGGTGCCGAGGACGCCGTCGACGAAGGGGGCGTCGGCCATGTCGCGGAAGTTGAGCGCGAGGTGTCCGGCGATGCGGACGGCCAGTTCCGGGCCCATGTGGCCGTAGTACTGGGTCTTGGTCTGGTCGTAGCGGGCGGTGTCGGACTGGTCCCAGTCCTCGGCCTGGAGATCGGGCGCGAGAGTGCTGAGGTAGATGCCGAACGCGTTCCGGATGAGTCGGCTCTGATCTTCGCGGAGTTCCTGCCGGACTTCGTCAAGCGTGCCGGTGACGCCGACATCGTCATTGCTCGGGTACTGGCCGCTGCCCAGGACGAGCGATTCGAGGATGAGCTTGCGGTCGACGTTCTCGGAGAGCTTGGAGTAGTCGCCCAGGTCGAGGATGGAGCTGCGGAGGGGTCGGCTGCCGCTGACGGTGGTCAGCATGCGCCGGATGTCGACGGCCGATCGCATGTACTTCATCTCGGCGGCGTCCTGCGGCGCGAAGCCTGTGGGCGCCCAAGCGTCCTTGGTGGTCGGGCTTGCCGAGCGGAGCAGCGAGTACGAGGTCTGCGGGATGGTCGGCGTGTTGACGGCCGAGAGCGCCTGCTCGAGCTTGCTGAAGTTACGGTCGTCGTTGATGCCGTGGAAGGTAAGCAGTTCGACGAGGTCGTCGATGCTGTAGGGCGCGGTGCGTGAGTTGCCGCCGGCCGAGACGCCCGGGTAGACGCTTCCGACCGCGGCGGTGTAATCGACGCGCATCTCGGGTTCGGGGTAGAGGGTGTAGTCTCGGATGTCGTTGCTGAGGGCGAGGTCGGGGTTGGGCTCGAGGTCGTAGTCGCCGCTGGCGTTGAGCGCGGGGACTTCGCCGAAGGGGCGGACGCTGCCCTGGTTTCGGCCGTCGGCGAGGCGGAGGTAGGACTTGCGTCCCAGTGCCTGTGCGTGCTGGAGATTGAAGATCTGGTAATCACTCGCGTTGCCTTCGGTCGTAGCGAAAGCTTCGTCGTAATCGATGCCGCCGTTGACGGCGTCGATCTCGCCCGGGAGGGAGTTGACGAGCGTGTGCTCGGAGAGGTTGAGGAGCTTGAAGAGGCTGATGTCCTCGGGCCCCGAGCCGACGCGGTAGCCGGTCGTGGAGGGCGCGAGGAAGTCGGTCGCGGTGGCGACGTTGACGAGGCTTGAGAGATCGATCGCGCGGGCGGCGACGAAGAAACGCATGTCGGACTCGCCCACGAGCGAGACGGGGCGCGTGGGGTTGGTGTAGTCGACGAGCTCGAACCAGCGGGAGTCGAGGATGCCGTCACCGTCGGCGTCGGCGTACTGGTAGGCCCAGTAGTCCTCGGTGGACGGGTCGCCCATCGGCAAAGAGCTATCAAAGGCGGGGTCATTGGTGGGACGGAACAGGCGGCGCTGGTACATGGTCCAGTGCATGGGCTTGTTCCAGTCGGCTTCTTCGCGACGGGCGCCGAGTGTGCCGCCCGCGGACAGCATGTCGCTGAAGGGGAGGTACTCGGTGGGGTTGCCGTCGCGGTCGAAGAGCGTGAGCCTGGCGTTGTTTGAGCCGGGGTCGCGGGTCAGGTCGAGCGAGGGTGCGCCGAAGTTGTCGCGGAGGTAGTAGAGGTTCACGAACCGCCCGTCGGGGGCGAAGTTGGAGATCTGTGCCCAGTCGAGGTTGCGCAGGTAGGGCGGCGTATCGAGCGGGAGGTTGTTGCCGCCGAGGTCAACAGGGCGCGTCGAAGCGAGGAAGGGATCGCTCGCGGTGCGCGGGTCGACGTTGAAGATGTCGAATTCATTGACGTCGCTGATGAGATCATCCCAGATCACGTCCGCGCTGTGGCCGCCGTCGGGGGTAAAGCGGAGGAGGTTGATGAGGTTCTGATTGGTGTCGACGCCGTCGAGTTCGCTGGGCACACTGGTGAAGAAGTAGTCCGTGACGGGCATGTCGACGGCTTCGCGGCGCATGATGGGCGTGTTTGTGTTGTAGATATCGCCCAGAACGTTCGAGTCGGTGATCTCGGGGACCACGTTGAAGACATCGGTCGCGAAGACGCCGGCGATGTGATCGGCGATGGCTTCGATGTTGTCGACGGCGCTCTTGCGTTCCTGCGTGGTGCGCGCGGTGCGGCGGTCGCCCTTGCCGAGAGCTGCGTACACGACGGCCAGGATCAGCACGAGCGCGAGCGAGCCGAGCACGAGCAGGAGCACGGTGCCTCGACGGCTGCCGGGATCCGCGGCCTTGCGGAGAAGCTTTTGAATTGGTGCGAGCATGGTGCGCACTCCGTTTCTTCGTTCTGGGGTGGGTTTGAACCGACCCCGGTTGCCGGCTGGTCATCGCCGGCGTCTCAATCCGGGCAGGGCACACAAGCCCGCCCGGGTTCGTCTGTCAGATTCCTTCGCCGCTGGGGATATCGATCACGAACTGGAAGGTCTCTTCCGTGGACTGATCGATGGGGTCGGCAAAGGACATGGTGATCCTGACCAGTGTGGGCCAGGGCCATTGGTCGGTGGAGCGTCCGTCGCCGTCGATGTCGTCGGGGACGCCGTCGTCGTTCATGTCGTACCCGTCGATGATGCCGTCGTTGTCGGTATCGAGCGGGACGGCCCTCGGGTCGGCGTAGCCGAAGTAGTGCGTGAGCGGGTAGCGCAGGGGCTGGTTCTGGAGGAGTCGCAGATCGCGCGAGCCGTTCTCGGTGTGGAGCCCGTTGATGAGATCCGCGAGCAGGTGCCGTTCAATCAGTCTCTGCGTTTCACGGTTAGCCTGAATGTCCGGGTCATAGTCATTTGGAGTCGCGAATCCATTGGGGCGTAGTTCTGTCGGCCTGAGCCAGCTTGTTTTGCCGACGCGTTGGTCGCGGGTCTGGTTGCGGTAGGCCGCGCCCTCGGGGTCGTGGCCGTACCAGATCACTTTCCCTGTGCTCGAGTCGATCTCACCGAAGCTGTACTCGACGATGAACTCGGTGCAGCGCGGGATGAACTGCGAGGCGCCGATGACCTGCTGGTCGGCGCGGTAGGAGGCCTGGAGCACGGCGCTGGTGCCGGTGGCCGCGTCGGGACCGAACACATCGGCGTTGTACCCGGGAGGGGATTTCTCGAATCGCACGCGCGTGCGGGCGGTGCGGGTCTCGTACTCGCTCCGGCCGTAGGGGTTGGCGGTGGGCACGCCGGGGATCACGCGCGGGTCGGAGCCCCGCCAGTCATAGGCGATTTTCGGGTTGATCTCCCAGGAGGACTCGCCGAAGAAGCGGAGTTCGTTCGAGCGTCCGGGCAGGGCGTCGGACATCCAGGCGTGCTGCATATCGACGAGCGTTTGCAGCCCGGTGACGTTGGAGTCGATGCCGAGCGTTTCTTCGAAGGGGATCTGCGGGCTGCCGGAGAGGTTCTGCGCCCGGCGGGCTTCGCGATAGTTGACGACTTCGCGCGGGCTCAGGATGAAGATCCGGTCGCCAGTCGCGGGCGGCACCGCGGGTACGCGGTTGCTGAAATTGAACGTCGAGTCGGGTGTGGGCGCGAAGAACTGCAGCGGCGTGGTGGGCAGCGAGGGCTGGGGCTGGCGTGCGTAGACCTGCGTGATGCGCTGCTTGATGTCGACGAGCGACGCGGTCGCGACGTCGACGATGCCCGACTCGAAGAGCGGCGAAACAACCTCGCCCCGCATGTTGTAACGGGCGAACTCGTCGTCGGTACCGGGCGTGAAGTTCGTGTCGAGGAAGGGCATGCCCGTGATGGTTTCGACACGGAAGATGCCCGCGGCCGCGGGCTGGCCGGCGATCTGCAGCTCGTTGTCCTGGAACCGGCGGACGTTGGTCACGGTCGGGCCGAGGCCGAGCGGTCCTGTCTCGCCATCCGGGTGGATCCGCGGGTTCTTGAGAAGTGTGGCCTTGCGGAGCAGCGTCCAGTCGCCCGCGTAGAAGTTGGGGTTGATCTCACCGATGTTGCTGTCGAGGTCGGAGATGCCGTGACGCAGGAAGGGGTCCTCGTTGGTTTCGTCGAGGAAGGGTGTGGCAAAGCCGACGGTACCTTCGAGCTTCTGCTGGCCGTGGCCGTAGTAGATGCTCGCCGCGCTTGAGCGTGCGACGAAGTCGGGGTCGATCGGTGAGCGGGCGGACTCGAACTGTCCGCGAGCGAAGAACATGATCTCGTCGATGCGGCGCACGCGGCGTGAGTCGAGCTGGTCGGGCGAGAGCGGGATGCCGGAGGGATTCAGGGCGTACTCGTTGCGGATGACGAGGAAGCCGTCGCGGGACATCTTGGCGAAGTCATCGCGGAGCACGCGTTCGACGACCGAAGCGTAGTTGTTGATCGCGCTGACGCGCCGGCCTGTGGTGACTGTTTTTGAGATCGCCGAGAAGATCGTCGACAGACCGACCGCCAGGATCGAGACACCGATGACGGCCACGAGGGCCTCCATCAGCGTGAAGCCTCGACGCATCCTTCCGAGTTGTGGCTTGCGCGGGGTCATGGGTCTTCCTTATCGCGTGGTCAGCACCCGGATATCGACGGGAACCTGCGGCGTGAAAACGATCTGGCGGTATTCGTCGGTCGAGTTGCTCGAGAAGGGCGGGTCGACGACCAGAACGTCGCGGTCGCCGCCGTCGACCTGTCGCTGGACGATGGCCGTCACCTTGCGGACGGTGCCCGTGTTGTCGACGAACATCTGCCCGACCTGCGTGAGACGCTCGGCCGCGGACGTGGCGTTCGTGCCGTTGCCAACGTGGCGCAGAGAAACGGGGTCGAAGAGATCCCAGACGTCGGGCCTGGAGTCGTCGCTCTGGAGAATGGTGGTGTCACGGAGCAGAGCCGCGACCGGCGTGGAGTAGCTGTGATCACCCGGCTTGCCGTTCTGCACGAGCCTGCATGCATCACCCGGATCCACGGCCAGCGGCAGGCGGCGGTTGCGATCGGGGACCCGGCCGTCCTGCTCGGGATCGTCGTACTCGCCCGAAAGGGCCTCGCGGATCGAGACACCCAGCGGCACGCGGATGTTGCGATCGACGCGACGGACGAAGACCGCGATCTGGAGCGGGAGCTCTTCGAGACGATCGGCGGGGACGCGCCGCTCGTAGGTGCGGCGACCCGAATCGCCACGCGGCACATAGCCGATGCCCGCGTCGACGCGGCGGACGACCATGTCATAGATGTAACGAGGATCAGCGCCTGAGGCCGCGTCGGGCATGAGGCGGTCGGCAAGCGAGAGCGTCACCGTCGGAAGCGTGATCTGGACGGTCTGCAGGTTTCCGTTCGTGTCTTGCTTCTGGATTCGGCCACGCCCGCCCCCGATGACCAGGTCGCCGGTCGCGGTCAGCACTTCGAACGCATCGTCGTTCTCGGGGCGTTCCCAGTCCCAGTTGGTTTCCCAGAGGAAGTTGTACACATAGTCCGAAGCCCCAACGGGGATACGGCTGTCGCGGACCGAAATGGTGACGTCCCGCTTGAGTGTGTCGAAGACGGGGAATCGGGGGATCAGTGAGAGGTCGCTCTCGTTGAACACATCAGACCAGTCCGTCCAATCCAGCCAGTTGAGCGAGGGGTTCTCGATGAACGTGCCGACGAGCTGCGCCTCGGCGGAGGAGGCGGCGTTCTGGCCGATAACCGTGTCCTGGGCGCGGCGCTGGAGGTCGATGACGGCGGGGAAGATCGCCACGACGCCGACGAGTCCGATCGCGAGCACGACCACGGAGATCAGGATCTCAAGAAGCGTGAACGCGCGTTTCATCGGACCACCTCCACCAATTCGCCGAAGTAGGAGCCGACGGTGTACACCGACGATTCCGCTTCGAGCGCTGAGCCTGCGTCATTCTGACTCTCGAGCGCAAGCCGGCCTTCCAGCCATTGTGTAATACGCGTTTCCAGCTCGACCCGATCATCCGCAAGCTGCGAATCACGGAAGAGAGACGAATCGACTTCGGGATCTTCGTCTTTGAGGTAAATGCTGTTGGTGTCGCGGTTCAGATTGCGGACCTGGAGCATCTGCCCGAGGCGACGCTCGCGATAAAGCGCGATGTCGGTGATCGGGCGGGCGAGAACGGTGTCACCCGACTCGTTGCCGAGAAGCTGCTGGCGTTCGACATCGGACAGGCCGGTCGAGATCAGCACACGCTTCGCCCAGGTGCGGAGGTCCTCGGCCTGATCGAGCGGCTGGATCGCGGGCAGTGTGGGACGGTCCAGGTTGCTCGGCCTCGGGTCGAGGATGAGGGCTGAGGTCGCGTCCCGGCTGAGCGTGCCCGTGCCGGCGGTGAATCGGACCATGAAGGTCTGGCGGTCGGCGCCGTCGTCCTGTTCGAGCTTGTTGTAGAAGTCGGTCTCCGGGAAGACCCAGGCGCCCGGGCCGCGGTCGCTGCCGGTGTTGCCGCCGGTCTGGAGTCCGGAACCGGGGCTGTAATCGACGAGGTCTTCGTACCAGTCCTCGTCGCGGAGCTGCGTGCCGAGGACGAATCCCCGGACGGCGTAATCGGGCGGGAGCTGGACGGGCTCCATCGAGGTGATCGGGACAAAGACGTCACGCAGGGCCGAGCCCGCGTCGTTGTCGGAGTCATCGCTGAAGGCGCCGATTTTCTCGTAGATACCGACGGTGATGCCGCGGTCGGCGTCGAAGAAGAAGACGGCTGCGGTATCGCCCCCGCCCACGTTCGCCGCGGCGGCGTCGCGTGCTGAGAGGATAGCCTGCTGGAGTGCGTTCTGCGCCAGGCTCTCACGCGAGGATGTCAGGATCGCCTGGAACGCGGGAACCGCGATCCCGACGAGCAGCGCACCGATCACGATCACAACGAGCAGCTCGATCAGTGTGTAGCCGGCGCGTCTCATGAACCCACCTCGATGATGTTGTCCTCGCGGGCGGTTTCAACCGCTTTCTGCGCGTACGCGGCGTCGTTTTCCAGTCGCGTAATGGAGAGCCCCAGGTACTCCGCGTACTTGCGCCGCATCTCGGTCGCCTCGGGCCCGGCGCCAACAAGGAGGTCGTACTCCCCATCATCGCCGAAGAGCTTGTTCGGGCCGGCCGCGACGATGGCGTAGGTCGCGTCACGGAGTTCGACGGGCACTTCGAAGAGCGGCGAGAGCGGGTCGCCGTAGCCGTAGAGCACGGTCTTGGGGATGTTCAAATAGGCGATGAGCCCCTTGACGGATTCCGAGAAGTCGATGGCATCGTCGGTGTACTCGGAGATGCCGCCGGGGATCGTAGTTGGATCGATGTCGTCGGCGTACCAGCGGTAGTACCGCACGGGGATGCTGTTGCGATCGCGGATCTCGGCCCGGTAGACCAGCCGAGTGAGACTGATGACGTTGCCGCTGGACGGCATGAACTTGTTGGCGATGTCGACATACAGCTCGACGCCGCCGCGGTTGGTATCGAAGAGAGGCTCGTATTTCTTCGGCCCCCGGCGCGCCAGTTCGATCGTGCCGCGGTCGCCGCCGTCGATGGTTTTGGGTTCGACGACGGGCGCGAAGTTGCCTGCGCGGCGGACTTCGACGAAGCCCGGGCCGTCGACGCCGTCGACCTCGGCCTCGAGCGCGCCGATGAGGTAGTACGCGAGCGAGTACGTGCTGTAACGCGGGATGCGGGCGGACTGCTCGCCCCGGAGGGCGTTGATGTCGACGGCGATCGCCGGCGAGAAGACGCTGGGAATGATGAGCCCGTCCACCACGACAAGCGGATCTCCGTCGCCGTCGTTGCCGTTGTCTTTCACAAGCGGCGGGATGAACCCGAACTCGCGTTTGAAATCTTCGACGGCGATCTTGAGCCCGTTGACCAGCGCGCGGTCGGAGGCGATGCGGGCCTGATTGGCCGCGACGCGGTAGGAGACCAGCGCGATGCCCATCAGCAGAAAGATGATGAAGATCGCGACGATGATCTCGGCGAGGGTAAAGCCCCCCGCTCTCTTGCCGGATTGTCTCTCGGTGTGCGTCATCGTTGACCTCCGAATCTCGCGGGTGCGCGGGATCAGACCGAACCTCCCTGGAGCGACTCGATCATGGCAACCAGCGGCAGGAACATCGCCACGACGATCGTGCCGACCATGACACCGATCACGATCACCATGATCGGCTCGAGCAGACTGACGAGAGCCGCGACCGCGACGTCGACCTCTTCGTCGTAGTTGTCTGCGATCTTCATGAGCATGGTGTCCATCTCACCGGTCTCTTCGCCGACGTCGATCATGTTCACCACGATCGGGTCGCACGTCTTGGACTCACGCAGCGGGACGGCGAACGTCTCGCCCTCGCGGATCGAGTCGTGCACCTTCATGAGCGCTTTCTGGAACACGGCATTGCCCGACGTCTCGGCGGTGATGGTGACCGCCTCGAGGATGGGCACACCCGCGGAGATCAGCGTGCCCAGCGTCCGGGTGAAGCGGGCGATGACCGTCTTCTTGATCAGCTTGCCCAGCACCGGGATCTTGAGCAGGATCCAGTCCGTCGCGGCGCGGCCCGGGCCGGCCTTGCGGATGAGCTTCCAGAAGATCGGCAGCGTGATGAGCACGCCGAAGATAATGAACGCGCCCGGCACGCTCTGGCCCGGCGTGCTGCCGGCGACCCAGCGGGACGTCTCGATCAGCTTGGTGGTGATCATGGGCAGCGCGACACCGAAGTCGAGGAAGATCTCCTCGAACTTGGGCACGATGAACCACATGATGAACGTCACGATCAGGATCGCAAAGAGCACAACGCCGATCGGGTAGATCATCGCGCCCTTGATGCGGCGCTTCAGGCGTTCGCTCTTCTCCATGAACTCGCTGAGTCGCTGGAGGATGATGTCGAGCACACCACCGATTTCACCGGCGTGCACCATCTTGACGTAGAGCGTGTTGAACGCCCGGGGGTGCTTGCCGAAGGCGTCCGAGAGGCTCGCACCGCCCTCGACATCCTCGACCACCTCGATGAGCACGTTCTTGAGCAGACCGGGCTTCATCTGCGACTCGAGAATCTGGAGCGAACGCAGCAGCGGCAGGCCCGCGTCCTGGAGCGTCGAGAGCTGTCGTGTAAAGAGGGTCAGCAGCTTGGGCTTGACCTTAACGAAGGGCATCGTGAAGCCGCCGGACGACTTCTTGGCCGATTCCTTCTTCTTGCCCTTCTCGCCGCCGCCGGCGCCCTTCTTGACCTTCTGCTCGCGGACAGTGGTCGGGAAGTAGCCCTGGGCCTTGATGCGCTGGATCGCCTCGTCGCTCGAGGCGGCCTCGACGGTGCCCTTCTGCGGCTTGCCCTGCGCGTTGAGTGCTTCGTATGTGAATGTCGCCATCTGAACCTTTCCCTCTCGGTCTTACACCGAGTTCATTCCTCAGCAATCGTCTCGCGGACAACCTCGTCGATGGTGGTGCGGCCGTCGTAGATGCCCCGAAGGCCTGACTCACGCAGCGTGCGCATGCCCTGGGCCTTGGAGTGGTTCCGCAGGGCGGCCGTGGATGCTTCCTTCAGGATCAGCTCGCGCGATTCGTCGTCGAGCATCATGATCTCGAAGATACCCATCCGGCCCTTGTAGCCCGAGCCGTGGCAGTTGTCGCAGCCGCGGCCCCGCATGAACTGTTTGCCCTGCACCATTTCCTGGGTGAGCGCCAGCTCCATCAGTTCCTCGTCGCCCGGCGTGTACGCCTCGCGGCACTTGGGGCAGATGGTCCTCACAAGACGCTGGGCGACCACACCCTCGATCGTCGCAGCCAGGAGGAATCGCTCGAGGCCAAGGTCGATCAGTCGCACGATCGAGCTCGGGGCGTCGTTGGTGTGGAGTGTCGAGAGCACCAAGTGACCCGTCAACGATGCCTGCACCGAGATCTCTGCCGTCGGTTTGTCTCGGATCTCACCCACGAGGATGACGTCCGGGTCCTGACGCAGGAACGATCGCAGCGCCGCCGGGAAGGTCAGACCCACTTCGGGGTTGACCTGCACCTGGCAGAGTCCGTCGATGTCGTACTCGACCGGGTCCTCGGCGGTGAGGATCTTGGTCTCGGAGTCGTTGAGCTCGGCCAGCGCCGCGTAGAGCGTGGTCGTCTTACCCGAACCGGTCGGGCCTGTCACGATCACGATGCCGTTCGGGCGGTTGATCAGGTACCGGACGTCGGCGAGGTCTTTCTCGTCGAGCCCGACCCGGTCGAGGCTGAGTTCCACGTTCGAGCGGTCGAGCAGTCGCATCACGACGCTCTCGCCGTGCATCGTCGGGAGCACCGCGACACGCAGGTCGACGGACGAGTCGCCGATGGTCAGCGCGATTCGGCCGTCCTGCGGCAGGCGACGTTCGGCGATGTCGAGGTTCGCCATGACCTTGACGCGGCTGGTGATGGCCGAGCCCAGGTGCGCCGGTGGCGGCACCATCTCGTAGAGCACGCCGTCGATGCGGTAACGCATCTTGAATTCGTCTTCAAACGGCTCGAAGTGGATGTCCGAGGCTTTGTCCTTGATCGCCTGCATCAGCACAAGGTTGAGCAGCTTGACAATCTTGTTGTCCTCGGCCGCTTCGAGCACGGCTTCGAGGTCGATGGACTGATCGCCAGTCAGCGAGGTGAACTTGTCGTCGGAGGCCAGATCCGAAACGACGTCGGTCATCGACTCCGACTTGGCAAAGTGCTGGTCGATCAGCTTGTCGATGATGTCCGCGTCACCGACCACGGCCTCGACAGTCACGCCCAGCAGGAGCCGGATGTCGTCGACGGCGCGGAAGTTGTTCGCGTTCTTCATCGCGATCTTGAGCCGCTTGGCCCGCTCGTTGTACTCGAGCGGCACCACGCCGAAGACGCGGACGTTCGCCGACGGGATCGCGTCGATCGCGTTTTGCGGAAGCTCGACGCCCTCAAGGTCCACATAAGCCATACCCGCCTGGGCGGCCAGACCCTCGTTCACGTCGCGCTGGGTGATGTGGCCAAGCTCCACGAGCAACTGCCCGATCGGCACCTTCCGACCGGCCTTCTGGATCTCGAGAGCCTCGTGGACCTGTTCCTTCTTGACGGTCCCGAGCTTGCGCAGGATCCGCCCGAGCTTGTGGCCCTTGAGCTGTGCGTAATCGATCTGTCCTGTGCCCGCTTTGGCCATGCCACATCCTCCGCGACTTGGGGTTGCCCCGCATCGCGTTATAACTATCTTCGCATCTCAACGGGTCCGGTTGGCCCCCGAACCCCCGTAAACGGCCTCTGGAGGCCATTCGACAGCCGGATTCTCTACCATGAAAGCCGCAGTGGCGGCCCAGGCAGCCATTGACCAGAACCCGAACTACTCCGCCTTGACGTCTTCCTCGTCCAGCTCGGCCCGGCCCACGGTGTGCCCGAGCTGGTGGACCTTGGCGGTGAGGTCTTGCGGGTTCTTGCCCTTGTCGATCATCTCGTCGGCCGCGATCATGCCGCGCGTGTAGAGCGACCAGAGGTGGTCGTCGAGCAGCTGCATGCCGAACTTCTTACCGGTCTGGATCGCCGAGTCGATGCGGAAGCTCTTGCCGTCGCGGATGAGGTTCGCGATAGCGGGCGTCACGACCAAGAACTCGTACGCCGCGACCATGCCCTTGGTATCGATCCGGCCCAGCAGCACCTGGCTGAGCACGCAGATCAGGGCGGTCGAGAGCTGCACGCGGATCTGGTTCTGCTGGGTCACCGGGAAGGCGTCGACCACACGGTCGATGGTCTTGGCGGCACCGGTCGTGTGGAGCGTTCCGAACACCAAGTGACCCGTCTCGGCCGCTCGCACCGCGGCTTCGATCGTCTCGAGGTCTCGCATTTCACCCACGAGGATGCAGTCGGGGTCCTGACGCAAAGCACGCCTGAGCGCCTCGGCGAACGTCGGCACGTCGGTCCCGACCTCACGCTGATTCACGATCGACTTCTTGTGGTAGTGGTAGTACTCGATCGGGTCTTCCATCGTGACGATGTGCCGCTCGAGGTTCATGTTCACGTGGTCGATCATCGTCGCCAGTGACGTCGTCTTGCCCGAACCCGTCGGCCCCGTCACGAGGAACAGGCCTCGGGGTCTTCGGATCAGATCCTTACAGACATCGGGCAGACCGATCTGGTCGAAAGTGAGCAGCTTGTTGGGAATAAGCCTGAGCACCATGGCAAGGTCGCCGCGCTGGCGGAAGACCGAAACACGGAATCGGGCCTTGTCGCCGTAGGCGAAGCCGAAGTCGGTGCCGCCCTCCTCGGCGAGCTCCTGCTGCTTCTGCTCGGGCGTGATGGACTTCATCAGACCCACCATCGACTCGGAATCGAGCACCTTGGTCTGGAGGTTTCTCAGCGAGCCGTGGAGGCGCAGCGTCGGGGGCCTGCCCACGGTCAGGTGAAGGTCGTTCGCGCCAAGCTTGATCATGGTGTCAAGCAGTCGGTCAATCTGCATCGTCGACATCGAGTCGCTCCGGCTTACATCCCGGCGGCCTCAGCCCCGGTGGTACACATCTATCAGTCGATCACTCCGGTGCCTTCTTCCACCTGCGACACGCGGGCGATCTCGTCCGGGGTGGTGGTGCCCGAGAGCACCTTCAGCTTGCCGTCCTCTACGAGCGGACGCATCCCGTTCTGGAGCGCCAGCCTGCGAAGCTCGGACACGGGCGCGAGCTGGAACGCGGCTTCGCGGATCGTCGCGTCCATCAGCATCATCTCGAAGATCGCCTTTCGGCCCTTGTATCCCGTCGGGGACTGAGCACAGGGCACCGGCTTGTACACGCGGCCCTCGGCCTCCTCGGGCGTCATGCCGATCAGGCGGAGGAACTTGTGATCCAGCTCGTGCGGCTCGGCGAGCTCCTTCGAGCCGTCGTGCAGCACACGAATGAGTCGCTGAGACATGACCGCCTGGATCGAACTGGCCACTAGGAAGGGCTTGATGCCCATGTCGATCAGACGCGTGATGGCGCTGGGCGCGTCGTTCGTGTGAAGGGTCGAGAACACGAGGTGACCCGTCAGAGCGGCCTGGATCGCGATCTCGCCCACTTCCTTATCTCGAATCTCACCGACGAGGATGATGTTGGGCGCCTGGCGCAGCATGGATCGGAGGATCGAACTGAACGTAAAGCCGATCGACTCGCGCACCTGGCACTGGTTGATGCCGTCGAAGTTGTATTCGACGGGGTCCTCGGCGGTGATGATCTTCTTGTCCGGCCGGTTGAGCACGTCGAGCGCGGAGTAGAGCGTGGTTGTCTTACCCGAACCGGTCGGGCCTGTCACGAGGAAGATGCCGTTGGGTCGCCGGATGATCTTGTTGAAGACGTCGAGGTTGTCCTGCTCGAAACCGAGATTGACCAGACCGATGCGGACCGCGTCGGGACGCAGGATACGCATCACGACCGACTCGCCGTGGTAGATCGGACAGGCCGACACACGGAAGTCGATGACGACATCGTCATCCATCGGCAGTTTGATTCGGCCGTCCTGCGGGATGCGCTTCTCGGCGATGTTCATGCCGGACATCAGCTTGATTCGGCTGAGCAGCGCCCGCTGCATGCGCTTGGGCAGGTTGTCGCGCTCGATACACACGCCGTCGATGCGGTACCGCAGACGCACGCGGTCGGACATCGGCTCGAGGTGGACGTCGGAAGCACGCATGTTGACCGCTTCGGTCAGGATGCGGTTCCACAGCTTGACGATCGGCGCGTCGTCGCCCGAGACGTCGATGGACTTGTCCATCGACTTGTCGACGGAGCTGTCGATCGACTTATCGATCGAGTCCGTGACAAGCGACTCGTCGGCGCTGATCTGTTTCGAGTCGACGATGCTCCCGCCCGAGCGGAAGTGGTTCTCGATGAAGACCTTGATGTCGCCCTTGGCGGCGATCCGCGGATCGATCTCAACGTTGAGACGGAACCGCAGCATGTCCATCAGCTCGATATTGACCGGGTCGTGGACGATGAGCTTCATCCGGCTGCCCGACTTGCCCTGGGGCAGGATGAAGTGCTTCTTGATGAGCTCTTCCGGGATCAGGTCGGGCTCGACCGAGGCGACGCCCTCGTTGGTCCCGAGATCCACGAATTCCATCCCGAACTGCTCGGCGAGCGCCTTGGCGACGTCTTTCTCTTTGATGAAGCCGGCCTCAATGAGCGCTTCGCCGATGCGTTTGCCGGAGCCCTTTGCCAGCGCCAGGCCTTTCTCGACCTGCGGGGCCGAGCAGGCCCCCTGCCTGACGAGGATCTCACCGAGTTTCTTTCTGGATCGTGCCATGCGTGATCGTCGTTCCTGGTCGGTTCTGCGGCCTCTCCACCGGGACGCTCTCGCCCCGTGGTGCCGGGTGTTGGTGTTCTCGCAGTCTGCGGCGTCCCGCCCGGCCCTTGCGGACCGACGCCTCCCGGCTGGCGTACCCGCCGGCTGCCGCCCCGTCAGCATACTGTAAGCCGTTGAGGCGGGCAGAGCAGGCGGCCCCCGTCCGAGATGCCCCGGCCGCGGACAACCGCATTCATGACTACGAAGAAACCACCCCACCCGTTCCCTCACGCTCCAGAATCCCCCCGCCTTCTCATCACCGCTGGTCCGACCCACGAACCGATCGATGCAGTCCGGTATCTCGGCAATCGTTCGTCGGGACGCCTCGGGATCGAGCTTGCCAACCACGGCTCCACACTGGGCTGGCCCACGCATCTGCTGCTCGGGCCGACACACCTCGCGCCGGGGGATGACCCGATCCGGGTCACGCGTTTCCGGTCAACCGATAACCTTGCCTCAGCTCTGAACAGCTCCCTTCCAGAGTGCGACATCCTCATCATGGCTGCAGCGGTCGCGGACTACACCCCCGCTGCTCCCGATCTTGGGGGCAAGATCCGGCGATCTGAAAGCGGGACGCTCTCGCTCGAGTTGAAGCCAACACCCGATCTGCTCGCCGCGAGCAGCGGGCACGCCCGGGCCGATCAGCTCCTGGTTGGCTTCGCGCTCGAACCGGCCGAGGGCCTGCATGAGGCCGCGACCGCCAAACTCCGCCGAAAGGGAGTGGACCTGATCGTCGCCAACCCGCTGGAAACGATGGAGGCCGCGGACATCGAGGCAACGCTGATTGCTTCCGAAGCACTCAAGCCGTTCGAGCAGTCTTCGGGGCGACTCTCCAAGAGCGAGTTTGCCCGGTGGCTCCTGCCAATACTCCACGACGCGTGGCTCGCAAAGTGTGCCCGCAAATCCTCCACGAGCACCGACGCATGACCAGCCCCAAGCCCCGCCCACCACGAAAGCCACGCAAACCCCGCAAGCAGGGCAACGATGACCGCCCCGCTTATCGCGGTTCGCCCAAGCGGACGAACAAGGCTCCCGGCAAGCCTTACGGCAGCCGGCGCGAGCGGCTGCCGCGCGAGCTGGACATCATCCACGAGGACGCGGACATCCTCATCGTGAACAAGCCCGCGGGCATCGTCAGCGCGATGCCCAAGCCCGGCTCGCGTCCGACGCTTTACGACATGGTCAAGCAGTACGCTCGCGCCAAGGGGGGCCGCGATGCCCGCGCGTTCGTCGTGCACCGCCTCGACCTCGACGCCTCGGGCCTGCTCATTTTCGCCAAGTCCAAGCCCGCACTCGACTGGCTCAAGGACGACCTCCGCGCCCGGCGCATCGACCGGCATTACATCGCACTCGTTGATGGCGAAGTCGCCGGCGGCAAGGACGCCACGGGCACGGTGCAGTCTCTGCTCCGCGAAGAACCCGGCGGACACGTCGTCGAAGTGCCCGATCAGCGCTACCGCGGCTCTCGCGGCGATGCCTCCGAGGCCCGCCCCGCGGTCACGCACTACCGCGTTCTGGGCGTCGGCAAAGGGCACTCGCTTGTGCAGCTCAAGCTCGAAACCGGACGCAAGCACCAGATCCGCGTCCACATGGCCAGCCTCGGGCACCCGCTCGTGGGCGATGTGCGTTACGGCAAGGGCGCCTCACGCTTCAACCGTCTCGCGCTCCACGCGAGCGAGCTGGCATTCCGCCACCCGGGCTCTGGACAACGGGTGCGGTATTTCTGCCCCGCGCCGGCCGAGTTCTACGAAGCCGCGGGCTTGCAGCCTGCCAAAGCCATCACGCCGTCGCCCGGGGAAACCGCGCCGATCGTGAAGCGCGAATCCCCCAAGAACCGCCCCGCCGGGGACGCCGGGTGGGACGAGGTCAGCGAGTGGTACGGCGAGTACCAGACGAGCGGGCGCAGCGACCACTTCGCCGAGGTCATCGTCCCGGGCACCGTGGGACTGCTCGCGCCCAAGCCGGGCGAACGCGTCCTCGACATCGCCTGCGGCGAGGGACGCCTGGCCGACGCCATCACAAACCTCGGCGCATCCGTCACGGGCGTCGACGCCTCGCCTGCACTCATCGACCTTGCGACCAAGCGCAAACTTGCCTGCTCGCGGTTTGCCGTCGGCGATGCACGCAAGCTCGGCGAACTGCCAGAAGACCTCAGAGCCGAGCCATTCGACGCGGCGACGTGCGTCATGGCGCTCATGAACATCAACCCCATCTCTGACGTCCTTGAAGGTGCGAGCAAGCTGCTGAAGCCCGGCGGGCGTTTCGTCGCGGTGATCCTGCACCCGGCGTTCCGCTCACCCGCGCGTTCGAGCTGGGGCTGGGAGGGCGAGCGAGCCTCAAAGCAGAAGCAGTACCGACGCGTCGATGCGTACCTGTCGGCAGCCGCCGAGCCGATCATCATGAACCCGGGTGAGGTCGCCTCGGGCGGCAAGCCGGTGCAGACACTCACCCACCACCGCCCGCTCGAGCAATACGTCAAGGCGTTCGGGGCCGCGGGGCTGATGATCGACGACCTCGAGGAGTGGCCAAGCCGACGCCGAAGCGAGCCGGGCCCCCGCGCCGACGAAGAGAACCGCGCGAGGCGTGAGATCCCGATGTTCCTGTGCATCCGGGCGGTGAAGGCGTAGAGAGATCACCAGTGGCGGAGGCTTCCAGCCTCCGCGGCCGACCTGATTCAATGCGTCCAACGGAGGGTGGAAGCTTCCGTCACACGAATCAGAGCTGGCTCAAAAACCGCACATCATTCTCGAAGAGCATGCGGATGTCGGGGATGCCGTACTTGCCCATGGCAAGGCGTTCGATGCCGAAGCCCCACGCGAAGCCGGTCCAGACTTCCGGGTCGATGCCGCAGGCGGCGAGCACGTTCGGGTCGACCATGCCGCAGCCGCCAAGCTCGACCCATGACGCAGGCTTGTCCGGGCGCAGGCTGATCTTCATATCGAACTCGGCCGAGGGCTCGGTGAAGGGGAAAAAGCTCGGGCGCAGACGCACCTCCGCGTCTTCACCGAAGTACGCACGGGCGAACTGCAAGAGTGTGGACTTGAGGTCCGACATCGAGACGCCGCGGTCGATGTAGAGACCTTCGAGCTGATGGAACATGAAGCTGTGCGTCGCGTCGACTGTGTCGGGGCGGTACACGCGGCCGGGCGAGATCACCTTGATCGGCGGACCCGAGCCCTCGCGCACGGCCTTCTCCATCGTGCGGATCTGCACCGTCGAGGTCTGGCTCCGCAGCATCCGCGGGCGTTCGGCCTTGGCGGGGTCGTCCACGTAGAAGTTGTCGATCGGGTCACGGGCCGGGTGATCAGCGGGGATGTTGAGTTTGATGAAGTTGTGTTCGTCGTCTTCGAGCTCGGGCCCCTCAGCGACATCGAACCCGAGCCGCGCGCACACCTCGACGAGCTCGTCTCGCACGCGCGTGATGATGTGCTGTCGCCCGAGTGCCTTGGCTTCAATCTGCCCGGGCTCGGTCAGGTCGATCCCGCTGAGACCGACGGACCCGCCCGAGAGCTCGCCCTGCTTGGCCTCGAAGGCGGCTTCCAGTGCTTTCTTGACGGCGTTCGCCTTGGCGCCGGCGGCGGGCTTGTCTTCCTTGGCGACGTCCTTCATGCCGCCCATCGCGGCCTTGAGTTGTCCCTTGGTCCCGAGGTAACTCACACGCCACGCCTCGAGCCCCTCGGCGTCTTTCACAAGACCGAGCAGCGCGAGCCCCGAGCGTTCCAGATCGTCCATTGTCTGCATGAAGTCCGACATCGCGCGGATCATAGCAGACCCGATACGCACGCACAGACCTCCGAAAAACAACGCGGCCGATCGCAAGGATCGGCCGCGTGAAAGATCGAATCAGTTCGGCGATTCGGTTCGGATGGTTCAGCTCTCGGCTTCGCCGCCCTCTTCAGAAGCCTCGGCCTCCGGAGCCGCGGGTGCTGCGTTTGCAGCGACGAGCTCGGTCGGGGACTTCACGTTCGCCTTGACCTTGTCGAAGTACTTCGCGCGGCGGTCGGCCTTCTGGCGACGGCTGCTCGTGCTCGAGCCGATCTCGGGGCCTTCCTCGGCGCCCACGAATTGCAGCAGGACCAGCTCGCCCGCGTCACCGAGACGGTGACGGCCGAGCTTGACGATCCGCGTGTAGCCGCCCTGACGGTCAGCAAAACGCGGCGCCACGTTCTCGAAGATGTGGCGGACCAGCTTCGGAGCCGAACGCAGCTCGCCGTAGCGGTTGCGCTGGGTCTGCTCGGCGGGCGGCAGATCGAAGAACTGCTCGGCCTGCTCGCTGACTTCCTGGTGACGCTGACGCTCCTCTTCGGTGGCGTTGGCGGGCAGGTATCGCCAGGCGAAGGCGTTGCGGTCCCGGCCGAGGGTGGCGATCACCTGGCGGCGGGCGTGCATGTCGCCCCGCTTGGCCTTGGTGACGATCTTCTCGACGAATGGCTGCACGGCCTTGGCCTTCTGCAGCGTGGTCACGACCTGGCCGTGCTCGAAGAGACTCGCGGCGAGGTTGCGGAGCATCGCTGTGCGGTGCGCCGTCGTACGATTCAGTTTAAATCCGGCCTTGCGGTGCCGCATCACTACGCTCCAAACACTCGGGCTTAAGCGCCCGCGGTGACCTGGTAACCCTCGGGAAGCTGCATCCCGAGATCCAGATCGAGGTCCAACAGTTTCCGCTTCACTTCACGCAGCGACGTCCGCCCGAACGCGCGGAGCTTCAGAAGCTCCGGCTCGGTGAAGGTCACCAGCTGCGCCACAGTTTCGATCTTCGCCGATTCGAGGCAGTTGCTCGCACGCACCGAAAGGTCGAGGTCCGCGATGGACATGTCCAGCTTGCGGATCAGGCCCTCGTCCACTCCCGCGGCCGCGGCTGCTTCTTCCGAGACACGGTCGTGGCCCAGCTCGAAGTACTGCACGAACGGGTTGAGGTGCTTGCGGAGAATCTTGGCGGCTTCGACGAGCGCCAGCTCGGGCGTCACGGTGCCGTTGGTCCAGATCTCAAGAATCAGCTTGTCGTAGTTGGTCTTCTGACCGACACGCGTCTCTTCGATCTTGTACCGGACGCGCTGCACGGGCGAGTAGATGGCGTCGACCGGGATGAGGCCGATTTCCTGGTCCTCGTTCGAGTCGTACTGCTCGCTCGCCGGGACGTAGCCCCGGCCCTTGCTGACGGTCAGCTCCATCTCGAAGGGCACCTCGGAGCTCAGCGTCGCGATGACGAGATCCGGGTTCATGATCGTGATGGAGGTATCGGCCTCGATGAGGTCGGCGGTCACCTCGCCCGGGCCCTGAGCGGCAAGGCGCATGACCTTGGGCTCCTCACCCTCGTAGCGGACGACCAGATTCTTGATGTTCAGGATGATGTCGGTGACATCTTCCATCGCGCCGGGCAGCGAGCTGAACTCGTGCTCGACGCCCTTGATCTTGACAGCGCTGACCGAGGCACCCTCGAGCGAACTCAGGAGGATGCGGCGGAGAGCATTGCCGATAGTGGTGCCGAAACCGCGTTCGAACGGCTCGATCGTGAACCGCGCGAACGAATTACCCAGGAACTTGGGGTCAGCGGTGACCTTAGCCGGGAGTTCCAAACCACGCCAGCGAGCTCGAAGCATTCAGTATCCTCGTTCAATCTTCCGGCAGCCGTCGTGATGACGAACACCCACACGGTCACGGAACACCCCCGCCTGCCGGGACGGGGGCCTCCTTCTGCCGAGGGGGCACAGAGCCGCGGTCTTAGACGCGGCGCTTCTTGCGGGGCCGGCAGCCGTTGTGGGGCACCGGGGTGTGATCCTCGATCGCCGTCACGCGGATGCCGGTGGAGACCACGCCGTTGATCGCGGCTTCGCGTCCGGCGCCAGTGCCGGTGATGCGGACCTCGATCTCGTGCATGCCCATCTTGCGGACCTTGGCGCCGACGGTCTCGCCCGCGCGGGTCGCCGCGAACGGGGTCGATTTCCGCGTGCCCTTGAACCCGATGGTGCCGGCCGAGTCCCAGGCGAGTGTTTCGCCGTTGAGATCGGTGATGGTGACCATCGTGTTGTTGTGGGACGCCTTGACGTGAGCGATGCCCTTGGTGACGTTCTTGCGAATCTTCTTCTTTGCCATCGTCTTTGACCTTCAAAGCGGCGTGGGCCGCGAGAATGAATCGTTCTCTTAGCCCTTGACGCCCTTCTTGCCGGCGACCGTCTTCTTGCGTCCCTTGCGGGTGCGAGCGTTGCACTTGGTCCGCTGGCCACGCGTGGGCAGGCCGCGCTTGTGGCGGTCGCCGCGGTAGCTGCGGATGTCGCGCAGACGCTGGATGTTCTGGCCGACCTGGCGACGCAGCGCACCCTCGACGATGAAGTTCGAGTCGATGATCGAGTTGATCATCGCCACCTGCTGATCGTCGAGCTCACGCGCCTTGACGTCGGGCGTGACCTGAGCTTCCACGAGGATGTCGGCCGCGAACTTCGGGCCGATGCCGTGGATGTACTGCAGCGAGTAGTAGATCTTCTTGTTATCCGGGATATCAACACCAGCAATACGTGGCACGGTTCGCTCCTCGTTCAGTTAGCCCTGAACCTGCTTGTGCTTCGGATCCGACTTGCAGATCACACGGACCTTGCCCTTGCGACGGATGACCTGGCATCCGTTGCACAACCTCTTGACACTCGATCGAACCTTCATCACCATGCTCCCGGCCGACGCTTCGGCTCGGCTTGTGTCTCGATGCCCACAGGCCTGGTCCGCGTGAAGCCGCAACCAAACCAACAGCGCCCGGGCAGGGCCTCGGCGCAGGAGAGGACAATAGGCCCGTTATGGCCGCGCAGGCCAGCATTTCCGATGAGTTTTACCCATTCTGCCCGCATTTCTCACCACCACCCCGGGGCAGTGCCCCCGCGGCAGGCCCCGACTGTCAGTGCCTGTAGGTGATCCGGGCCTTCGAGAGGTCGTACGGGCTGATCTCGACCGTCACCTTGTCCCCCGGCAGAATGCGGATGTAGTGCATCCGCATCTTGCCCGACACATAGGCCAAGACCTCGGTTTTTTGCTCGTTGGGCAGCCGGACCTTGAACATGGCGTTCGGAAGGGCCTCGACGACCTCGGCTTCGAATGAAAATTTTTCGTCCTGTTTCGACATATGGTGCCCATACTAGGCCCTTACCAGCCCCCAAAGGCCAGCGGGGTCAATTCAATCGGTCCCTTTTCGTCCACAACAATCGTTCGTTCCTCGAATGCCGACCGCCCGGAGCCCGCCCTGGACCACCCGTCGGCGAGCGTCCTGAGCCTCTCGCCCCCCCGTTCGACGACCACCGGCTCGACCGCCAGGATCTGCCCACGCTCGATCACCCCGCCCGCGGGCTCGACGGATCCCGCGAATACCGCCGGCGGCTGGTGCAACGCCAGGCCCGTTCCGTGAGCCACGCACTCGTCCGCCAGTCCGAAGCCGAGGCGATGGGCCTCGCTCCTGGCCGCCTCGGCGATGACCCCGATCGGCTCACCCGGGCGAATCGAGTCCAGGGCCGCCGCCAGGACAGCCCGAGCCGCGGAGACCAGCTCCGACCCCCCACCACCGACGACGACCGAAACCGCCGCGTCGCAGACCGTACCGTCAAGCTCGCACGCCGAGTCGATCGTCACGACATCGCCACGCACAAGCGGCGTATCGCTCGGGACTCCGTTGACCGCGACCTCGTTGACGCAGATCGCCGCCGCCGCTGGAAACACCGGCGCCCCCTCGATACTCAGTCCTTTCAGGATCGGCGTCGCGCCGAGATTCACGAGTTCCTGCTCGACGGTCGCCGCCAATTCGATCGGCGTCGCACCTGCGCTCGCGTACTTGCCTGCCAGAGCGATAGCCCGGGAAAGCGTGACGCCGCAGCGCTTGAGTGACTCGAGCATCGCCGGGTCATCGCAGAGAGTCGGGTTGTCGAGGGTGTACCTCGGCGTGGGCATCGGGTCAGCTGCGCGGGCCGCGGAGGCGCGGGCCTCGTTCGCCGTCGGAGCCGCCGAGGAAGCCGGCGTAGTTCCGCATGAGCAGGTTCGCCTCGATGCGTTGCACGAAGTCCATGATCACCGAGACGACGATCAGCAGACCGGTGCCGCCTAGGAACTGCGTCACCGAGAAGTCGATCCCGAGAGAGGAGTTGACCACCATCGGCAGGACCGCGATGACCGCGAGGAACGCCGCGCCCACATAAGTGATGCGCTCCATCACGCTCTCGAGATACTCAGCGGTTCGCGGCCCGGGGCGCAGGCCCGGGATGAACGAGCCGTGGTCACGGAGCTGCTTGGACATCTCCTCGGGGTTGAACTGGACCGTAATCCAGAAGTAGCTGAAGAAGTAGACCATCACGATGTAGAGCAGCACGTAGGGGAACTCGCCGAAGTTGAAGCTGGTCGAGAGCCAGGAGGCCACAGCCTTCCACCACGTCCCCTCGGTCGCCGAGCCGTCCAGGGCGCTGAAGAGCACCGACGGGAAGATCATGAGCGAGCTTGCGAAGATAATGGGCATGACGCCGCCGTGGTTCACACGCAGGGGCAGGTAGCTGCGCTGCCCACCGAAGACCTGGCGACCACGTGTGTGCTTGGCCTGCTGGATCGGGATGCGCCGCTGGGCGACGGTCATCACGACCGACCCGGCGACGACGAGCACGAACGCGCCGACGATCATGAGCAGGCCCATGGGCCCGATCTTGCCCGCGGCCGCGTTGCCCGGCTCGTAGTTGTTGACCACCCAGATGATCGCCGAGGGCATACCCGCGAGGATGCCCGCCATGATGATCATCGAGACGCCGTTGCCGATGCCGTACTTATCGATCTGCTCGCCGAGCCACATCAGGAAGACGGTGCCCGCGGTGAGCGCCGAGATCGACATGACCCACCAGAGCGGGTTGCTCGACCACTGTGCATAGACGAGTCCGCCGCCCTGACCGGCGTTGGTGATGAAGCTGAGCCAGGCGATCGCCTGCACGATGCAGAGACCGACCGTGACGTAGCGGGTCCACTCCATGATCTTCTGACGACCCGAGGGGCCGTCGTCCTGGATCTTCTTGAGCGCGGGCGACACCGACGCAAGAAGCTGGAAGATAATGGACGCAGAGATGTAGGGCATGATGCCCAGACCGAAGATCGTCGACTGGCTGAACGAGCCACCCGAGAAGATCGCGACATACTCGGCAGCCCGGCTGGCGGCGTTGCCCTGGCTCTTGGCCAGGTCGAAGTAGCTGGCAAGCTGCTCCTGGTTCACGCCGGGCAGCGGAATCCAGTAGCCGATGCGATACACCAGCAGCATGCCGAGCGTAAAGAGGATCTTCCGACGCAACTCGGGGATGCGGAAGACGTTCGCCAGCGCTTGAAACATGCCTCGGTCAGCTCCAGTCAGAACCTGCGAACCTTAGACCACCCAACCAGGCCGGATCAGTCGCCCTTCTTGCCGCGGCTGAGCTTCTTGGTCAGGTTCTTGGGCGAGCGGTCGTCGCTGTTGCGATCGACACCCCGGACGCGGTCGCGACGGGTGCCCGTTTCGGTGACGCTGCCGCCGGCACTCTCGATGTGCTTGCGGGCACCGTCGGTTACACGGTTGACCTCGACCTCGAGCTTGGTGTTGAAGCCGCCCTCATCGACCGCACCCAGGATTTTGATGTCCCGGCTGTCATCGCGGACCAGGCCCGCCTCGATGAGCGACTCTGCGGTGACCTTGCCGCCCTTGGCGAAGGCCTCGCTCTTGGCGATGTCGCGGAGGTTGACGGTCCAGAACTTGACGGAGAAGTTGGTGTTCGAGAAACCGAACTTCGGCATGCGCCGGAAGTAAGGCATCTGGCCGCCTTCGAACTGGAACAGCGTGCTGTGGCCGCGACGGCTGCCGGCACCCTTGTGCCCGCGACCGGCCTGCTTGCCCCAGCCCGAGCCCTGACCGCGACCGATACGCTTGCGCTTGCGGTTCTTGCCGGCCTGCTCTGTGATCTCGTGAATCATCATGGTCGATCTTCTCCGGCCTGCTGCTCAGGCCCTGCATCAACGCTTGCTTCGAGTCCCGGTCGGACTCAGCTCTCGCTCTTCTCTTCGCCGCCTTCGTTGCCACCCTCGGCCGGTGCTTCGGCTGCCGGTGACTCATCCGCGGGCTTGTCCTCGGCGGGCTTCTCCTCGGCCTTGGGGGCCTCGGGACGCTCGACGCGGACTTCCTCAGCGGTCAGCACGCGGCCGGGGCCCTTGCTGAACGAGGTGCCCTGCGACATGAATCGACCCGCGCGGTCGATACGCTCCTCGATATCCGTCGTGCCCAGGTCCACGCCACGAAGCTCGGCGATGAGCTCCTTCGTGCGGAGACGACCGAGGGCGTCGAACACGGCCTTGATCACGTTGACCTTGTTGGTCGAGCCGTAGACCTTGGTCATGCAGTCGGTGATGCCGACGAGCTCGAGGATCGAACGAACGCTCGAGCCGGCGATTACACCGGTACCGGGCGAGGCCGGCAGCAGGCGAACGGTCGTGGCGAGGAAGCGGCCCTCGATCTCGTGCGGGATCGTGCCACCCGTCAGCGGAACGTTGATCACGTTCTGGCGGGCGTGCTTCTCGGCCTTCTCGATGGCCATCGGCACTTCCTGGCTCTTGGCGTGGGCGTAGCCCACCCGTCCCCGGCGGTCACCGACGACAACCATCGCGCCGAAGCTGAAACGCCGACCACCCTTGACGGTCGCGGCCGTGCGGAAAATACCCGCGGTGTGCGACTCGAGCTGCGACGACTTTTCCATCAACTCTGCCATGCTTATCCCATCCGCGACCTGTGCCGCGTTCGATCAATCCCGTTCCTCAGAACTGCAGTCCGCCCTCGCGAGCACCGTCGGCAAGAGCCTTCACCCGGCCGTGGTACTGGAACCCGCCGCGGTCGAAGACCACCTTCTTGACACCCTTGGCCATCGCCTTCTCGGCGAGCTTCTTGCCGACTTCCTTGGCGGCGTCGGTGTTGCCCGTCTTGCCGAGCGAAACGCCCTTGTCCCGCGTCGAGGCCGACGCGATCGTGTGACCCTCCAGGTCGTCGATGACCTGAGCGTACACGTGGTTCAGCGAGCGGTAGACCGCGAGCCGGGGCTGCTCGGCCGTGCCGCCGAGCGTCTTGCGGGCGTTCTTCCGACGACGCCAGTGCCTCTTCGCTTTGAGCTTGTTCTTGTTCATCGCTTCGATCCATTCGGCCCGAGGCCGATTCAGACACTTCTCTATCCACCGGCTGATTAGCTGCCGAACTGCTTGCCCTGCTTGCGCTTGATGACCTCGTCGGTGTACTTGATGCCCTTGCCGTTGTAAGGCTCGGGCTTGCGTACCGCACGGGCCATCGCGGCAAGCTGTCCAACCGCGTGCTTGTCAGCACCGGTGATCTTGACGAGTTGCTTCTCAACCGTCACGTTCACGCCCTGGGGGATGTCCACCGAGACAGCGTTGGCGTAACCGACCGAGAGCTTCAGCGACTGGCCCGCGACCTGCGCGCCCCAGCCCACGCCGACGATCTCGAGCGACTTCTCGTAGCCGTCCTTCACACCGATGACCATGTTCTGGATCAGTGCGCGGGTCGTGCCCCAGAGTGCCTTGGCCTCACGCGAAGCCTCGCCCTTGATCGAGCAGACCACGGACTTCTCGTCCTCGCTCCAGCCGACGTTGATCAACGGCGAGAACTCGCGGGTGAGCGTGCCCTTGGGGCCCTCGACCGTGACAGACTGGCCGTTGATCGTGACCTTCACCCCGCCGGGGATCTCGATCGGTTTGATTCCTACTCGCGACATCGTGCGCTCCCGTCACCTTTCCTCGAAACCGATCAATCCACCGTGCAAAGCAGCTCGCCGCCGACACGCTTCTCGCGGCAGGCCCGGTCCGAAAGCACGCCGCTGGAGGTCGAAACAATGGCGATGCCCATGCCCTGAAGCGGGCGGGGCAGGTCGTCCACGTTCGAGTACACCCGGCAACCGGGCTTGCTCTTGCGGGTCAGCGTGTTCAGCACGTTCTCGCCACGCGGGCCGTACTTCAGCTTGACGCGGATCAGGCCCTGGCGGCCGTCTTCGATCACGTCGTATCCATTGATGTAGCCTTCGCTCACCAGCACGTCCGCGATACCGCGGCAGACTTTGCTGTTCAGGCAGTCCACAACCTTCGCGCGGTTGTTCACCGCGTTGCGGATCCGGGTAAGCATGTCGGCGATCGGGTCACTCATGGCCATGGTCATCTGCCCTCGACGCTTGTGCGTCTGTTCTTCTTTCGGCCCCTGCTCTCTTTACCAGCTCGACTTCCGCATGCCCGGGATCTTGCCCTCGAGGGCGAGCTTCCGGAGCATGATTCGGCTCACGCGGAACTTGCGGTACACGCCACGGGCGCGACCGGTCAGCTCACAACGACGAACCGTCCTGGACGAGAACTTCGGGGTGCGCTTCGACTTTGCGATCTGTGCTTTACTAGCCATATCAGTTCTTCGCCTCGCTCTTGGCAAAGGGCATCCCGAGACCGTCGAGCACGAAGCGGCTCAGCTCGGGATTCGAATTGCGGAATACAAAGTTGATGTGCATGCCGTGGGTGAAGTTCACCTCCGCCATGTTGATCTCGGGGAACACGCCCTGCTCGGTCAGCCCCATCGAGTAGTTGCCCTGACGATCGAACGACTTCACGGGAAGACCGCGGAAGTCCTTGATACGCGGGGCAGCAAGATGGATGAAGCGGTCCAGGAAGAACCACATCCGGTCACGACGCATCGTCACCATGAACGCGGTGTCGTAGCCCTCGCGGACCTTGAAGTTCGACACGCTCTTCTTGGCCTTAATGTCGATCGGCTTCTGGCCTGAGATCTTTGTCAGCGTGTCGGCGACCGTCTGCTTGATGTTCGCCGGGACCTTCGTGCCGTCGAGGTGACGACCGATGTTCACGTTGACCACGATCTTCTCGAGCCTGGGCTGAGCCATCGGGTTCTTGATGCCGAACTTCTCCGCGACCTGGCCGCGGATGCTCTCCTGGAAGAGCTTGGCGAGCCTCGGCTCGGGCAGGGGCCCGGTCGGCTCCGCATCGGCTTTCTTGTTCTTTGCCATCGCTTACGCTCCGCCGCATGGGTCGCGGCTCTGTGTCCTATCGAATGCTCAGCTCTTCTTTGCCGGTGAAACCTTGCCCAGCACCTTGTCGCCCACCACAGCGACGCGCTCCTTGCTCCCGTCGCTGTTGACACGGAAGCGGACACGGCTCGGCTTGCCGTCAACCACAGGGCTCACGTTGGAGATGTGGATCGAGGCTTCCTTGGTGATGATCGAGCCCTGCGGGTTGACCCGTGTCGGGCGGACGTGCTTGGTCTTGAGGTTGATGCCCTTGACGATCACACGGTCGGACTTGGTCAGAACGCGCGAGATCTCGCCCGTCTGACCCTTGTACGAGCCGGCGGTCACCATGACCTGATCGCCCTTGCGAACGTGCCGAGCTGCCATCACACCACCTCCGGGGCAAGCGAGACGATCTTCATGAAGTTCTTCTCGCGGAGTTCACGGGCGACCGGGCCGAAGATACGCGTGCCCTTCGGGTTGCCCTCATCGTTAATCAGCACCACCGCGTTGGTGTCGAACGCGACATACGAGCCATCGGCGCGGCGGGTGGGCTTCTTCGTGCGGACCACGATCGCCTTGGACTTGTCGCCCGACTTGATGTCCGCGCCGGGCAGAGCCTTCTTCACGGAGATCAGAACCTTGTCACCGACGAAGGCCTGCTTGCGGGTGAAGCTGCCGCGGGCGGTCGATCCGCCGTAGACGCGGATGATGTATGCGATCTTCGCGCCCGAGTTGTCGGCGACCTCGCATCTTGATTCTTGCTGCAACATCTCTTGCGTCCTATCCCGGATAGACCTGAATCAGGCCATCTCCGCGCTTCGTACCACCCGGACCACTTCCCAGCTCTTGGTCTTGCTCTTAGGAGCACACTCACGCACCTCGACGAGATCGCCCTTCTTCGAGACGTTCTCCTCGTCGTGCACCTGCAGGATCGTGCGGCCGCGGACAAACTTGCCGTACTTGGGGTGCTTGGTCATGAAGTTCACGACCACGCGACGGGACTTGTCCCTCTTGTCCGACTCGACCGTGCCCTGCTGGCTCCGGGTCTTTGCATTGCTGGCTTGCTCGCTCACGCGTCGATCCTCATCGCCCAACTGGGCACTGCCTGCCTCTGGCGCCTGCCGCGCCCTCGTTCACTCGTTACGCCGTCGCCGCCGCCGCACTGCGCCGGGTCTGCTCTGTCTTCAGCCTGGCGACGTTGCGACGCAGCGTCCCGAACTGGGAGACATCCTCAACCTTCTCCGTCACCGTCTGGCAGCGGAGCTTGTACATCTGGTCGCGGAACTTGCGGATCGAGACCGAGATCTCCTCGTCGGTCATCTCACGCACCTTCGCGCCGGTCAGTTCTTCCTTCTTCGCCATCGCTCGACTCCTGACCGCCAGACTCAGACGCTCACACGCCTCGTGACAAACCGGCAACGCACCGGCATCTTCATCGCGACACGAACCATCGTCTCGCGGGCGAACGACTCGGACACGCCCGCCATCTCGTAGAGCATGGTGCCCCGCTTCACGCGAGCCGCCCAGTAATCCACGTCAGCCTTGCCCTTACCCATTCGAGTCTCGAGCGGCTTCTTCGACACGGGCTTGTCCGGGAACACGCGGATGAACAGCTTGCCCTGACGCTTCGAGTAGTGCTGAGCCGCGATACGGCCGGCCTCGAGCTGGCGAGCTGTGATCCACGCCGAGTCCAGGCTCTGGAGCCCGTAGTCGCCGTACGCAACGTAGTTGCCCTTCGTCGCGTCCCGGTTCACCCGGCTGGTGCGCCGGAACTCTTTCCGGTGCTTAACTCTCTTTGGCATCAGTGCCATGTGAATGCCTCACTCTGCAAAGCCGCGGAATTCCGCAGCGATTAACGCCTACCCCGTGCCCGGGCCTGTCCGCCCGCCGCGTTCGAAGCCGACTCGTCCTGCTCGGTCGAGTACGGACCCTTGTAGATCCAAACCTTCACGCCGATCACGCCGGCCGTCGTGTTGCTCTCGGCAAAGCCGTAATCGATCTCGGCCTGCAGGGTCGAGAGCGGCAGCGAGCCGTGACGGACATCAACCTTGCGGCTCATCTCGGCACCGCCCAGGCGGCCGCCGATCAGGATGCGGACACCCTTGGCGCCAGCCTGCATGACCGCCTCGCTCCGCATCTTGATCGACCGGCGGAAGCCGCGGCTCTTCTTGAGCTGCTCGGCAACCGACTCGGCAACCAGCTGAGCCGACAGGTCGGGGTTCTTGATCTCGATGATCGAGATGCTCACCTTCCGGCCCGTCATGTACTGCAGTTCCTGCGTGATCCGCTCGACCTCGGCGCCCTTGGGCCCGATGACCAGGCCGGGCCTGGCGGTCTTGACGATGATCTTGAGCTCCTCACGCGTGCGCTCGATCAGGATGTCGCTCACCGCCGCGTACGGGGGCTTACGGTTCAGCCTGTGATCGAGGAACTTGCGGATCTTCTCGTCCTCGACCAGCAGCTCGCCGAACAGCGCCTTGGGCGCGTACCAGCGGCTGCGGTGCGCCTCGGTGATCCCGAGACGGAGTCCGAATGGGTGCGTCTTCTGTCCCATTAGTTACGCTCCTCGATCGAGACGGTGATGTGGCTCGTGCGCTTCAGAATCGGGTGAGCGCGGCCACGGTCTTTCGGGCGGAACCGCTTGATGTGCGGGCCCTGATCGACGCGGCTCTCCGAAACGTAGAGAAGCGAATCGTCGACGTTGTTCTGCTCGGCCTCGGCGTAAGCCGCAGCCAGAGCCTTCTGGATGTTCGTCGCCGCACGCTTCGTGGAGAAGGTCAGCATCTCCATCGCCTCGGCGACCTGCTTGCCGCGGATCATGTCCGCGACCAGGGCGGCCTTCAGCGGGCTGCCGCGGTGATGATCCACCCGGCTCGTGAAGCGGACAATGTCCTTCACCTGTACGCCAAGCACCGACGCCATCGCCTGCAGATCCGCCGCCTTGCAGCGGGGATGATCGCGACCGGCCATCCAGTTGCGGACGGCCTTGACGGCGTCGTCGCCCTTGAGTCCGACACGCTCGACGGCGGCGCCGAGTTGCTCGACGCTCACGCCCTTGTCGGCGGCGGCTGCCTTCAGTTTGTTACTCTGAACCTTCATCGCAGTTCACCTTTGGCCCCAGAGGGCAATCAGCTCTTGATGCCTTCCTTCTTGTTCGTGTGCCCGCGGAACGTGCGGGAGATCGAGAACTCGCCGAGCTTGTGCCCGACCATGTCCTCGGTCACGTACACGTCCAGGAACGCCCGGCCGTTGTGCACCTGAAACGTGTGACCCACAAACTCGGGCACGATCGTGCACGCGCGGGCCCAGGTCTTCAGGGGCGAACGCTTCCCGCTCTCGTTGAGCATCTCAACCTTCCGGTAGAGACGCTCGTCGACATACGGACCTTTCTTCAGGCTACGACCCATTTCGCTTCGCCCCTCTTACTTCACTTGCCCGTAACGCTTGCTCATCCGGCGACGGATAATCAGCTTCGAGCTTGGCTTGTTCTTGTCACGCGTACGGCCGCCCTTCGACGGGGTGCCCTGACGGTTCACCGGAGCGCGGCCGCCCTTCGAACGACCCTCACCACCACCAAGGGGGTGAGCATCGTGGCTCATCGCAACACCGCGAACCTTCGGACGGCGACCCAGGTGCCGGCTCATACCGGCCTTGCCCAGGCGACGGTTCTGGTGGTCGGTGTTGCCGACCTGACCGATCGTCGCACGGCAGTCCAGGTGCACACGACGCGTCTCGCCCGAGGGCAGCACGATCGTCGCGTAATCGCCTTCCTTGTTGGAAAGACGGGCCGATGAACCGGCCGAACGGCACATCTGGCCGCCCTTGCCCGGGTTCAGCTCGACGCAGTGCACGTCCATACCCAGCGGGATGAATCGCAGCGCGGTCGAGTTCCCGACGCTCGGCTCGACAGCTTTCGTCGTGTGGCTCAGCACCTCGTCGCCGTCGGTCAGGCCGACCGGGGCGAGGATGTAGCGCTTCACGCCGTCGGCGTACTCGATAAGCGCGATGTTGCAGGTGCGGTTCGGGTCGTACTCGATCCCGACGACCTTGCCGGCGATGCCGTCACGATCGCGGCGACGGAAATCGATCCGGCGGTACATCTGCTTGGCGCCGCCGCCACGACCACGCACCGTGATCTTGCCAGAGTGGTTGCGGCCACCCTTCTTGTTCTTCGGCTCAAGCAGCGCCTTCTCGGGCGACTTCTTGGTGATCTCTTCGTTCGTCAGAACGCTTGCGTTCCGGCGTCCGGGGCTGGTCGGCTTGTACTTGCGGATACCCATGACGACCCCTTAGAACAGCTCGATCGTCGCGCCGTTTGCGAGCGTGACAACCGCCTTCTTCGTGACCTTGTCCTCGACGTAGCCGAACCGCGTCCGCTTGGTCCCGCCCTTGCGGACCTGCGTGGCGACCTTTGCGACCTTCACGCCGTAGACCTGCTCGACAGCCTTCTTGATGTCATCCTTGCGAGCCTTGCGATCGACGAGGAAGGTGTACTTCGACTCCTCGGTCGCGTGCGTCGACTTCTCGGTGACGATCGGCTTCTTGATGACGTACGCGGAATCCATTACTCAGCACCTCCGCGGGCCTTCGCGCCACGCTTGACCGCGGGACGCTGGGCCTTCTTCTCCTGGCGACCCATCGGCGACAGGCGTGCATCCTTGCCGGTCTGCGAGCTCGGACCGCTCAGCCACGACTCGAGCTCGGACTTGCCGATCACCAGGTAACGGTGGTTCAGCATCTCGAAGCAGGTCATCTGATCGATCGGGCAGAGTGTGACATCGGCAACGTTGCGGGCGCTGAGCCGGACGTTCTCGGCCTTCTCCGCATCGTTCGAGAGCACCACGAGCGCCGAGCGATCCAGCTTGAGCGAATCGACAAAGCTCACGAAGTCCTTGGTCTTCGGGGTGCCCATCGAGAGATCGTCGATCACGCGGATCTCGGAGCCGAAGCCCTCGGAACCGATGATCTTCGAAAGCAGCGCGTTGCGATTCGCCTTGCGACGCATCTTGCGGGGCATGTCCTGCACGAAGCTCTCGCGCGAGGTGTCCTTGGCGAAGGCCCGGCCGCCGCCACGGAACTGTGGGGCTTTCTTCGTCGAGTGACGAGCACGCCCCGTGCCCTTCTGCTTGTACATCTTCTTCGTGGAACCCGAGACCACCGCCCGGCTCAGCGTGCCGACCGTACCCTGACGCCGGTTGGCGTGGTACATGACGTACGCCTGCTTGATCAGTGCGGGGTTCAGTCCGTCGTCGCTGTACGACGCGGCCAGGGTGTTCTCGTCGATCGACATCTTGCCGACCTCGGCACCCTGCATGTTGTAGACGGGCACATCCATCTCGTGTCCTCGCCCAGACGCCTGACTCGGCGGGGCTCGCTGCCCCGCTCTCATTTCGCCTTACCGGCCCTCCCCTATCGCCCTTGCGGGCACCCGCGGTCACGCGAGTGGGTCGGCCCGGATTCGACTCGGCCGTCATGGATCGGCCTAGGCCGCCGATCCACACTGCTCTTGTTTCCGCCCGATGGTTTCGGGGGCTTCTGCCGCCCTCCGACCTTCCGAGCCCCCGGCACGCGACGCTTCACACGCCGGGGTCATTCAAACACACGAAGCCCGACCCATAGGCCGAGCTTCTCATCCATCAACCCGCCGCAGCGGACTTGCTCTTGTACAGACGCGTGGCCGGACGAATCCGGACAAGCGATTTGTTCGCGCCGGGAACCGGGCCCTTGACGAGCATCAGGTTCTTCTCGGCATCAATCTTCACCACATCAAGGCTGCGGACCGTCACGCGCTCGGCACCCATGTGCCCGGCCATCCGCTTGCCCTTCTTGATCCGACCGCTCTTACCGGCGTTGTTGCCGTGACCACCGATCGAACCCGGCGAACGGTGCTTGCGCTCCACACCGTGCGAGGCCTCAAGACCCGCAAAGTTGTGACGCTTCATGCCGCCCTGGAAACCTTTGCCCTTGCTCACGCCGATCACGTCGACGTACTTGACGTCGGCCATGTCCGCGGCGGTCAGCACCTGGCCCTGCTCAAAGCTCGCGTCGCCCTCGGGCGTGCGGAACTCGACATGGTGGCGCTTCGGGGTCGTGCCGGCCTTCGCGTCGTGACCGATCATCGGGATCGTCGCGTTGCGGGCGGGCTTCTCTTCAAAGCCGATCTGGACAGCAGAGTACCCGTCGCGCTCCGGGGTGCGGAGCTGCGTTACGACGCAGGGACCCAGCTCAATAACGGTCACCGGCACAACACGGCCAGCTTCGTCATACACGCGGGTCATGCCCAGTTTTTTGCCCAGCATCGTCGGTGCCATGGCCTGCCTGTCCTTCCATACGCCGCCGCTTTCCCTGCGGCGTCACGACTTACTCAGCCCTACTCAGGCCTTGATCTTCACGAACACGCCCGCGGGCACAACGAGGCGGTTGAGCGCCTCAACGGTCCGAGCGTTCGGCTCGTAGATATCAATGATCCGCTTGTGGGTGCGAATCTCGAACTGCTCCCGGCTCTTCTTGTTCACGAAGGGGCTGCGGAGCACGGTGTACTTCTCGATGCGGGTCGGCAGCGGCACTGGCCCGCTCACCTTCGCGTTCGTCCGCTTGGCATGGTCCACAATCTCTCGTGCCGAGGCATCGAGAGCCAGGTGGTCGTAGGCTTCCATTCGGATACGGATCTTGCCACCGTCCATCGAACGCTCCGCTGACACGCCCTGCACTCGCAGGGCCCTGACTCGCGTGGATCACCACGCCGACCGGACCGAGCACACACCCGCCGGCCATCCGGCATCCCGCGTGAACTCCCAAAGAAGTGAGTGCCGTCTGCTCAATGTGCAGGGGCTTCACGACCCGCCAAAGCCCCCACCGAGGCCCTGACGGACAGCAAGCGTAGGCCCCCACCCTGTCCGGTCAACCGTCAGGGCCCATCCGGTCGAATAAAATCATGGGCAAAGATGCCCCTCTGGGATGAACCATACCCGAAAGGCCCCCTCATGATGCTCCGATCCGCACGCACGCTGGCGATCGCAACTCTTGCTCTGACATGGGGCTCTGCGCACCCCGCCCTCAGCCAGGACCAGACCGAACCCGCCAAACAAACCGTCGAGCTCGCGGAGAAGCCACTCAATCTACCCGGAATCGGGCTGGAAATCCGTCTCCCCCTCGGCTCGACCAGCACCCAGCAGTCCCTCAGCAGGGAGGTTTTCGCTGAGGTCCTCGGCGAGGACAACCTCTGGCGGATCACACTGACCAGCAAGACCAGCTCCAACAAGAACCTCCAGCCCGAGGACGCTGCCAAGCAGATCCGGGAGAACCTCCAGCAGTCTTTCGGCGCCCTGCGACCCCGTGGCATGGACAACGACGAGAGCTTCCAGTCCTTTGCTCCCGTCCTCGATGACGTCGCAGCCGTCCCGTTTTCGGGGGGCGTCGCCTACCGCTTTCTCATCAAACAGCCCGCACCAGCGCCGGGCGTCCCTGACACCGTCAGGGGGGTCGCGGTTATCGGGATCGGCGAGGGCCAGATGCTCGTCTGGGACCTCTCAGCGCCGGCGACCAACTACGAGCTCGCCAAGAGTGTCCTCGACACCACCCTCAAAGGCGTGGTCGCGATCGACGCCAACCTTTCCGTTCCTGACCGGGAAATTGCGCTCAAAACGGGTCATGCGCTGCTGCGCGGAATCGACGCCAAGACCATGCGCGAGATCTTCGATTCCCACGGCGAACGCTGGTACCGCCTCTACCGATCCTCCGACGATTCTTCAGAAGAACGTGAAATCGGGTATCGATACGTCCGCGCCTGGGCCGGGCAGCGCTCAGACGTCGGCGGCAAGGGCTCGATCAGCGCCGCCGAGGGCAATGTCCCGGGATACGTCGTCCAGATCAAGGCCCGCAGCCTCGACGAAAACACCTCCGGCCCCGACCAGCTCGTCTACGACTCCGAGGGCACCTACTTCGTCAGCGAGGACTTCAAGAAGGAAGCCTGGAAGCTGAGGCTCGTGATCAGGCGTGGCAATGAGTCCACCAACTTCACCGAGATCGGCGCCCGTGACGGCTTCGAGGAACTGCTCGTCACCACGTCCTCGCCCAACGGCCGGGACGAGTCCTACCGCCAGAAAATCAAGGAAGAAGGCTACCTCCCGCTCCCGCTGGCCCTCATCCTGCCCTCAATCCTCGCCGAGACCGGGGCGATCGGCGACGTCGCGTTCTACACCTACCGCTCCGACGCCGCGGCTGTGACATTCCGGCACGACGCTATCCGCCACGACACGAGCCACCCGGGTCAATTCATCCACAGCACCAGCGTCTCGATCGACAGCCCGAGAATCACCAAGGAAATCGCGTCCGACGGCGAGGTCCTCCGCGAAGAGCTGCCCGGCGAGCGCTACTGGGAGAAGACCACCATCGACGAACTCGTCCGCATTTGGAAGGCCAAAGGCCTGCCGATGGACTGATCGACGCCCGGTTCACGGATCGGATCTCGGATCAGTTCACGAAGTTCAGTTCGAGGACTGGCAGCAGCTCTGCTTCGGCTCTGGCTTGCTTGAGCAGCACGAGGACGTCAGCGAGACCTCGCCCGACGAGCAGCACGACTTGGCTGCTGCTTTCGGAGCGAACCGCGCCTGAAGCCGGCGCACGGCCGCGTATGTCATCACCCCCAGCAGCACGGCCCCCCAGAGCGCCGAGCCCGCCGAGGCGTGGACGTGCTCGGTCATACTGGGCAGCACGCTCTCGGTCAGCATCCAGTCCAGCGCCAAGCCCGCCGCCAGTGCGACGCCCGCGATACTCGCCAGGTAGACCACCAGCGCCTTTGCGCCCAGATCCTTAAGAATCCACGCCATCGTCGCGGGATTTGTCGCGGGCCCGGTCAGCAGAAAGACCAGCGCCGGGCCAGGCCCGAGCCCCTTGGCGACCAGAGCCGCGGCCATGGGCGTCGACCCCGTCGCACAGACGTACACGACCAGCCCGAAAACCATCGCGGCCAGCATCGCCAGAATGCCCGTGCCCGCCCCACCGGTGAGCCATGTCTCAGGCACGAACGCCGAGACCGCAGCCGAGACCGCAAAGCCGATCACCAGCCAGAAGACCAGATCCGCCGGCAGCGTGACGTACGCGTATTTCACAGCAGACAACAGGCGACGCCCGACCGGAACGCTCTGGCTTTCCAGATCCGCGATGGGTCTGTGCTGTGCGGTCTCGTCCGTTTGGCAGCACGATTTCACCTCAAGCGGCACATCACGCGATTCGTGCGCCGAATCCGGGGACTGCTTGGCGTCCTTGTCCGTCGCATCGATCAGCACGCCCGCGACCACCGCAGAAATGCCAGATGCGATGATCCGGGCGACCGCCATCACCGGTCCGAGCAGCGCCCAGGTCAGGCTCGCGGCTGGCACATCGATTTCGGGTGTCGAGACGGCAAACGCGGCGGATGCGCCCTTTGACGCGCCGCCCTGTCTCAGGGAGTCCGCCGCGGGGATCACACTGCACGAGCACAAGGGCAGCGGCACACCGATCAGCGACGCCTTCATCACAGAACCGACCCCGGGTTTGCCGAGGTGTTTGGTGAGGCGTTCCTTGCTGACAAAGGCGTGCAGCAGGCCCGCAACACCGAAACCGATCAGGAGCCACAGTCCCGCCTCGGCGAAGATGCCGGCAAACGCCTCAAAGAATTTCGTCATCAACTCCACGCGCAGTCACACCTTTCCGCAACCGGCAAGCTCGCCCCCGATTGGTTAGTATCCGCACCGAAGCCGCCCTGTTCTCGGAGAAACCGCATGTACGCCCCGAAGATTCCCCCCGCCCGTCCGATCACCGCCTCGCTCACACTCGCAGCCTCGCTCATGCTCTTTGCGGGCTGCTCGAGTTCGGGCCGGGCAACGACCGTCACCAAGGCCCCCGAGGTGGTGGCTCCCGAGCGCTACGCCGTCCTCGACGGCCAGAAGGTCGACGTCCCCTCCATGAAGCTGGGTGACGAGGCGACCATTCAAGCGATCCTCCGCGAGGGCAAGCGGAACAACAAGGTCATGGACCATCTCCGCCATCTCGCGCTCGAGATCGGCCCGCGTCTGACCGCATCCTCCGCGCTCGAAGAGGCCAACATGTGGTCCGCTGCTCAGTACGAGAATTGGGGCCTCTCGAACGTCGAGAACCGCCAGTGGGGAACCGCGACCGTCCGCTTCGATCGGGGCCCCTCGTCCGGCGCGGTCGTCAGCGTCAACGACGACGGCGAAACCCGCACCGAACGCGAGATCGAGTTCACCACGCTCAGCTTCGCAGCCGGCACCGACGGCCCGGTCCGCGGGCACGTCGTGCGCATGCCCACGACGCTCGAAGAACTCGAAGCCGTCCGTGACAAGCTGGACGGAGCGTGGGTTCTGCACTCTCGCTACCAGGGCGGCCGAGCCGGTATCCGGGGCGTGGGCGGCCAGATGGTCGCCAGGCACAACCTCCGCCTCGAAGCACGCAAGGCGCTCGATGCGGGCGAACGGATCGAGATCCCGACCAGCGCGACATACCCCAACGATCCCATCAGCGGCCTCTGGAAGGGCACCATCACTGGCCCGGCCATCCCGACTGAGACCACGGACATGATGCTCGACGTCACGCTCGACGAGACCGGCACCCCCACCGGCGAGGTCTCGCTGCCCGCGTTCGGGTTCGTCAACGAGATGGTCGAGCCCAGCTTCGCCGACGGCATCCTTGTCTTCACTTGGAACACCCCCGAAGGCCCGAGACCCATGCAGCTCACGCCGCGGGGCGACGAGATCGAGTGGGTCCTGGGCGAGGGTGACGATGCGTACACGATCAAGCTGACCCGTGAAGCCCCCACCGAGTTCGACGCCAGCGAATACATCATGCAGGAAGTGCTCGCAGCCAATCCCGCTGGCTTTCTGTCCAGCTCACGCGACGAACGCGTCTGGACGACCGCGATCAAACGCGGCATGGCTCTGTTTGGGATGGATATCGCCGACGTCGGGCAGGACCCCGAGGTCAGCATCCGCGACTCGGACTACCGCTACATCAACTCCGAACTCGCCGATGGTCAGGAAGTGCTTGTCGAGTTTGACCTCGAGCACAACATCACGGAAGGCCCCTTCCCGATGTACAACACGATCGCCGAGATCCCGGGCAACGTCTGGCCCGATGAGGTCGTGATCGTCTCGGCGCACCTTGATTCCTGGAACGGCCCGGGCAGTCAGGGTGTGGTCGACAACGGCACGGGCTCGGCGGTCACGCTCGAAGCCGCCCGCATCCTCGCCGCCGTCGGCGCCAAGCCCAAGCGGACCATCCGCTTCATCCTCTGGACGGGCGAGGAGCAGGGACTGCTCGGCTCGCGGGCCTACGTCGAGAGCCTGAGCGAGGAAGAACGCGCCAAGATCTCCGCGGTCTTCGTCGATGACGGCGGCACCAACTACGAGGGCGGGCTGGTCTGCCCGCCCTGGATGTTCGAATACCTCGCCCCCGCCACCGCAGCGACCAACGGCCAGTTCTTCAGCGAAATCGACGAGGAACGTCTCCTGAATGACGACGATCCGAACAACGACGATCGCGCCGGGTGGATGGATGTAAACCTCCGCTCGGTCGACAAGATGCCTCAGGGCGGCGGCTCAGACCACGCCTCGTTCAACGCCGTCGGCATTCCGGGTTTCTACTGGGACGAGATCGGGCGGGCCAACTACCGCTACGGCTGGCACACCCAGAACGACCGGATCGACCTGGCGATCGAGGAGTACCTCGTCCAGTCGAGCACGAACGCGGCGCTCACGGCGTACAACCTCGCCTGCGCCCCCTCGCTGCTCCCGCGCGAGCCAAAGGTTGCAGAGAACACCCCCGCAAACACGGGCACGGGCGAGTAAAGGCCGTACACTCTCGGCATGGCCACAGAACGCCTCATGAACCCGGCGACCCTGCCGACGGAAAACGAACAGTCGGTCAACGCGCTGCGCCCCACGCGCATCGACGAGTACATCGGTCAGCGCGATCTGATCGAGCGCCTGTCGATCGCGATCCAGGCGGGACGCCAGCGCGAGGAGCCCATGGAGCACATCCTGCTCCACGGACCGCCCGGCCTCGGCAAGACCACGCTCGCCCACGTCATTGCCAACGAGATGGGCTCCAAGGTCCACGCGACCTCGGGGCCCGCGCTGGCGCGTGGCACCGACCTCGTCGCCACGCTCACCAGGCTCGAGGCCAACGACGTGCTCTTCATCGATGAGATCCACCGATTGCCGGTCGCGGTCGAGGAGTTCATCTACCCCGCGATGGAGGACTTCCGGATCGACGTCACGATCGACTCGGGCCTGCACGCGCAGACGGTGCAGATCAACTGCAAGCCCTTCACGCTCATCGGTGCGACGACGCGGGCCGGGCTGCTCAGCGCCCCGCTGCGCTCACGCTTCGGGCTTGTGCATCATCTGCGGTACTACGACAGCCGGGACCTGCACAAGATCCTGATGCGTTCGAGCGGGATTCTGGGGATGTCTTCGCCGCCCGAGAGCGCGATGACGATCATCGCGGGGCGCAGCCGGGGCACGCCCCGCATCGCCAATCGGCTGCTCCGCCGCGTGCGCGATTTCGCGGATGTCCGGGCCAAGGGCGTGGTCAGCGATGAGATCGTCGAGCGGGCGCTCGAACTCGAGGGGATCGACCACCTCGGGCTGGACGAGCTCGACCGCTCCTACCTCGGCACGATCGCCACGATCTACGAGGGCGGGCCCGTGGGGCTCGAGGCCGTCGCGGCGACCATGAATCAGGACGTCGGCACGCTCGAGGACGTCGTCGAGCCGTTCCTGCTTCAGAGCGGGTTCCTGGCTCGGACGAGGCGTGGGCGCATGCTGACGCGTGCCGCGGCCGATCACCTTGGTGTCAACGCACCGGCAGCCGCCGAGGCGGACGCACTCTTCGATTGAACGTTCCGAGCTTTGTTTAACGCTTCGAGCCGGCCGGCTGAAGAACGGCGGCGGTCTCTTCGTCGAGGTGCAGGAAGCAACCGCAGTTCGAGCAGTTGGTCAGCTTGCCCCGCAGGAGCTGGCTGAGCAACTCGATGGGCAGCGACATCATGCAGCTGGCGCAGTTGATCTCGTGGCGGCGTTTGTCGATGACCTCGACACCCGCCATCGCGTCCTCGTCGCGCTCCTCGAGCAAACGCTCGAGATCCGCGAGGATGCGGGGCTCGACCTCGGACGCGAGCTTGTCGCGCTCGGCCTGAAGCTCCTTGACCCGTTCCTTGATTTCTTCGTTGCGGGTGTCGCGTTCCTGCTGGGCGACATCACGCACGCGGGTGCGCTCGGACTTGTTCGCGCTCGAACGCTCGATCTCCGCTTTGACCGCGTCGGCCTTCTCGAGAAGCCCGATGACTTCCTCTTCCGCCCGGCCCCGCTCGATCTTGAGTGCGTTGATCTCGACAAGGAACGCCTGGTACTCCTTGTTCGTCCGCGCGACGTTCATCTCCTCGCGGAGCTTCTCGATGCGCGAATCGATGCGTGTGACCTCGTCTTCGCTCTCCTTGACGGAGGCTTCGATCTGTCGGAGTTGTGAGGAAAGCGAATCGTGTTGCTGGTCTATGGAGACGAGTTGTCGATCTTGTTCGGCGAGGAACCGCTCGGCGGCAGTCAGTCTGGATTGGAGTCCGCGGAGTTTTCGTTCCGCCTGATACACGGCCCAGAGCTTCTTGGATTCGTTCATCCTCGCGCGGTCTCCTGTGTGCTGCCTCGAGTCATTCTAGCACACACGAACCACGCGTGTCAGCCATGAATCACGAGGTTTCCAGCATTGTGATTGCTCGCAGTGTCCAGAATGCGAACGGACCAACGAGCAAAAGCGAGTCGAGCACGTCGAGCCAGCCACCAAACCCGGGCAGTGAGTTGCTCGAATCCTTCTTGCCCGCATCGCGTTTGAACAGGCTGGCGGTAAGGTCGCCGAGTTGGCCCAAACCGCCCATCACAAGCCCCATCGCGGCCACAAGGGGCCATGCAATCGCCGGGCGATCGGGTGTATACGAGAGCAACCAGTACCCGAGAATCGCGATGAGCATCGAGAAAGCGAGCCCGCCGATCAGACCTTCCCAGGTCTTTCCCGGACTCAGCCAGGGGATGAGCTTGTGCTTTCCGATCGCTCTTCCCGTGAAATACGCGCCGATGTCGCATGATTTCGTGACCAGCACGAGCCAGAGTACGAGCCATGCCGACTGCTCGATGCGCAGCATGAGCCAGAAAGAGCCCTGCACGCCCAGATAGACAAACACGAGCATCACGCCGCCCGCGGCTGCCATCACGCCCTGCACTGTCTTGTGGCGCACATGCACGAGCAGCGACAGGATCATGACGAGGATCGCCAGTGTGCCCAGTGCACGCGGCTCATCGGCCCAGAACGCGGTCCCGAGCAGCCCGACCAGCCCCGCGCAGACCGCGACCGGTGTGATAACCAGCACGCCGTTGCTCCGGAGAATCCGCGCCAGCTCCCAGCAGGCCATCGTGATCAAAGCCGCGATCAATGTCCCGAACGCAACACCGATGCGTCCGGATTGGCGCTCGATGAGCACATCAAGCCAGACCACCAGGACGGCGGCGACGACCATGATCGGGCCCAGGATGAGTCGCTGACGGAGCATGGGCTGAGAGTCTACGGCTTGCTGAGCCCGCCGAAGCGGCGATCCCGGCGGGCGTATGCCCGGACGGCCTCGTGCAGGCTCGTCTCCTCAAACTCTGGCCAGAGCGTATCGGTCACGTACAGCTCCGCGTAGCTGATCTGCCAGAGCAGGTAGTTGCTGACACGGAGTTCGCCCGCTGTGCGGATCAGCAGATCGGGATCGGGCATGCCCGAGGTGTACAGGCTCTTGGCGACATCCTGAGCCGTGATCTCGTCCGGGCTGATTTCGCCGGCCTTTGCCTTGGCCGCGATTGTGCGCACGGCCTCGGTGATCTCTTCGCGCGAGCCGTAGTTGATCGCCAGACAGAGCGTGGGCCCGGGCTTGCCCGGTTTGTGGGTCTCGCTGACGAGTTGATCAAGAGCCGCGAGCACGGAGTCCGGCATGCCTTTCCGGCTGCCGATCACCCGGACACGGATGTTGTTCTCGAGCAACTCCGGGAGCTGTGCCTTGCAGTAGTACTCGCAGAGGGCCATGAGATCATCGATCTCTTCCTTGGGCCGTTTCCAGTTCTCGGTGCTGAACGAGTAGAGCGTGACATACTCGATGCCGAGCCGACCCGCCTCGGAGACGACCTTGCGCACGGACTTGGCGCCCTCTTTGTGTCCCATCTGCCGCGGCAGGCCTCTGGCGGTCGCCCAGCGCCCGTTGCCGTCCATGATGATCGCGATGTGCCTTGGAAGCCTTGCGGGGTGGACATCGGGCAGCTTGGCGAGCGGGTCCGCCTCGGGCAGCACCTTGCGGATCCGCTCGAGCGCCTCGGCGCCGGCTTCATCGATGACAACCGATCCGCTCTCCGTGCGCGTCTCAGCCAATGCTGCTCACCCCCGAGGTCTGGTCGGCCTGAATCGTCTGTTCGCGGTCGGGCCCAACACCAATCATCGTGATCGGCACGCCCACCGCTTCCTCGATCCGTGTGATATACGAGCGGGCGGCTGCGGGCAGTTCGTCCACATGCCGGCAATCACCGAGATCCTCAGCAAAGCCCGGCAGCGTCTCGTACACGGGCTTGACCGCATCGAGCGTGCAGGAATCGGGTGTGAAGTGCGTGACGCGCTGGCCCTCGATCTCGTAGGCGGTGCAGAGCTTGAGCTCGTCGAGCCCGCCCAGGACATCCAGAAGCGTCAGGGCGATCTCGGTCACGCCGTTGAGCTGCGCCGAGTAGCGCAGAGCGACCAGATCGAGCCACCCGATGCGGCGAGGCCTTCCCGTCGTCGTGCCGAACTCGCGTCCTCGTTCGCGGATCTGATCGCCGATGTCGTTTTTGAGCTCGGTGGGCATGGGCCCGGCGCCGACGCGCGTCTGGTAGGCCTTGGCGATCCCGACGAGACGACCAACCCGCTGAGCGGGGACGCCCGAGCCCGAAGCGATGCCAAGGGCGCTGGCGTTGGAACTCGTGACGAACGGATATGTGCCGTGATCGACATCGAGCAGCGTCGCGTTGGCGCCCTCGAAGAGCAGGCGATCGCCCGCGTCCAGGTGCTCGTGCAGGAGCCTGGTCGTATCGACGATGCGTTCTCTGAGCTTCTCACCCCAACCGATCGCGGTCTTGAAGAGCAGTTCCTCGTCGAGCGCGTCCGTGACCTCGGGAGCCCATCGTTCGAGGACGGGTCGTTTGAAGGCCAGAGCCGCCCTGATCCGCTGGCGGAGCCAGTCAGGCCTGAGCAGGTCACCCATGCGGACAGCTGAGCTCCGCTGGACCTTCTCGGCGTACGCAGGACCGATGCCCCGGCCAGTGGTCCCCACCGCTGCGATGCCCAGGCTCTCGGCAAGGGCCCGCTCACGGGCCGCGTCCTCGGCTTTGTGGTAGGGCATGACCACGTGCGCCCGGTCTGAGACCAAGACCTGCGAGCAGTCGATGCCCTGCTCGGTGAGGGTCGTCAGTTCCTTGAGGAGCTGCTCGGGGTCAACGACGACGCCGTTGCCGATGATCGATCGGCAGCCCTGCCGGAGCACGCCAGATGGGACGAGGTGGAGTGCGAAGCGTTTGCCGCCCACGACCACGGAGTGCCCCGCGTTCGCGCCGCCGTTGTATCGGACGATGGCCGCGTTCCCGGGTGCGAGGAGATCGACGATTTTGCCCTTGCCCTCGTCGCCCCATTGGAGACCGACGACGGCCGAGCAGCCTTGCTGTGCCTTTGGTGTGCTCACCGCAGATTGTTGCCGGGCTTTGGGCATGGGCCAGTTCCGTCCGAGAACTTCATCAAGTGAGCTGAAATGCTCTGCCAGGGACCCAGTGTGGTGAAGGCGGGGTTTGTCTCACCCGATATGGCGATCAAGGGGGAGAGACTCGCCATGTCGCAGCCGACTGTCCGCATCATGTGTCCGAACTTGTCGTGCCGGAAGCTGCTGGCTGTGCCTGAGTCGGCCCGCTCGAAGACGGTCCGCTGCAAGGCCTGTCACACCGCGATCCGCGTGCCCGAAGCGCCGTCGCCTCAGGCCCAGAACACATCCGATGAGCAGAAAAAGTCCGCCTGACCGAGCCGGTCAGAGGCCGGGCTGATCGTCGTCCTCGTCCTCATCGAAGTCGAAGTCGAAATCGATCATGCTGCTGTCGTCGGCGGACATGTCCATGTCGAGGTCGGAGTCATCCGCTGCGCCGCCGGCCAGAGCCGCGGCTGCCTTGGCTGCGCCGCCCGACAAACCGGCGTGCTTCTTGGGCTTCACAGCCACGTTCCCGCGGACAAACACTTCTTTCACGTCGAGGTCCGAGGGCTCGCCCTCGATGATCAGCGCAAACACCGCAGGCCCCACGGCGACAAGATCGCCGGCCGAGAGCTCGGCCTCCTCGACCCGCTCCTTGTTGACGTAGGTGCCGTTGCTCGAACCCAAATCACGGACCGTGACCTTGCCGTCCTCGACGACAAACTCGCAGTGCTGGCGTGAGACGCTCGGCAACGGGATACGCAATTCGCAGTCGGACTCGCGGCCGACGACGACGCGGGGCTTACGAAGCAGGATCTCCTGAGAGGAGCCGTCCTCTTTGACGATGAGCAGGGTCGGTTCCACGGGCGGTCTATCCTCGGTGAACAGCCGGCGATGGCGGGGCGCGCGAGCCGCTCGCGCCAGTCGGACAAACCCCCGCTGTGCGTGTCCACCTTGCCTGACGATACCTCAACACACCCCCATCGGCAACGCCCGGGCCTTTCTGCCCGCCAAGTCGTCGCCCCCGCGGCCACGATGAAATCCGGCTCGCCCGCCCGGTCTCTCTACATCCACATCCCCTTCTGCTCGCACAAGTGCCACTACTGCGACTTCTACAGCTTCGTCGACACCCGAGATCGGCAGGCGGTGTTCGCAGACCGTTTGGAGCGCGAACTCGCCGCCCTCAGCGTCGCGGCGGGCACGATTGACACGATTTTCGTAGGCGGAGGCACACCCAGCCTGCTCGAGGTCCCGCTCTGGGAGGGCCTGCTCCGCGCGATGGACGATCGGTTTGACCTTGGTGCGATCAAATCAGGCAAGGGCGAGTTCACTGTCGAGTGCAATCCCGAGAGTGTGACGCCCGAGCTGATGTCGGCGCTCCGCGAGGGGGGCGTGTCACGCATCAGCATGGGTGCGCAGAGCTTCCAGAACGAGCATCTCAAGACCCTCGAACGCCTCCACGACCCCGAACGCGTGCCCAGAGCCGTCGAGATGGCCCGGGCTGCGGGCATCGATCGCGTCTCGCTCGATCTCATTTTCGCGATCCCCGGGCAGACACTGGACGACCTCGCACAGGATCTCGAAGCGGCGTTGTCCCTCCCGATCGAGCACATTTCCTGTTATGAGCTGACCTACGAGCCGAACACCGCGATGACCAAGCGCCTTGAGATGGGACAGTTCGATCGCTGTCCGGAAGAGCTCGAGATCGAGATGTTCGAGTACGTCGGCAAACGCACCAAAGCCGCGGGGTTTGAACGCTACGAGGTGAGCAATTACGCCAGGCCCGGCGCGGAGTGTCGGCACAACCTCGCGTACTGGCGTCAGGAGCAGTGGCTCGCGGCCGGCCCTTCGGCCTCGGCGCACATCGCCGGGCACCGGTACAAGAACATCCCGAGACTGGAAACCTATCTCGACCGCGAGGACGCGGGCTTCTCGGCGATCGTCGACCACGAAGGCCCCGATCCGATTCGGCTGATCCAGGAGAAACTCATGACAGGCCTGCGTCTGCGTGAGGGCGTGGCGGGCGGAGATCTGCTGAGAGAGCTCGGCGAGCTGGACGCCGAGGCCGCCTCGCGTCTGGATCACGAGGCAGCGATGCAGTCGCACCTCGGTCGGCTCGTGCGCACGGAAGACCGGTGGATGCTGACGGAAGAGGGCCTACTCCTCGCCGACGGCGTCGCCAGCAACCTCATGGTCGCCATCCTCGGGTGAGGGCCGCTTCGAGTCGAAAACGCCGGGCTTGGTCATCCCGAGCTGCCGGAGCACCCTTGCGATATCACGCGGGCATCGCGAGGAAACATCGACTTCCTCGCCCGTGATCGGGTGCGTGAGCGCCACGCGGTGGGCGTGGAGCATGAGCCTCGGCGCGGCTCCGCGGCTTGCACGCGGACCGTAAAAGCGGTCGCCCAGGATCGAGCACCCGATGGAATCGAGGTGGACACGGACCTGGTGCAGTCGTCCTGTCATGGCTCGGCATTCGAGGAATGCGCCGTGTTCTGAGTGCTGGAGCACGCGGTAGGCCGTCAGTGAGGGCTTGCCCCGGGCCGCGATCTTGGCGAGCTTGACGCGCGAGTAGTAGGCCTTGGCCCCCTCGACCCACTTGTCGTCGCGTTTGGCGAAGTGCTCCTCGATGGGGCGTTTGATCACGCCTTTGGGCTGGTTGGGGGTCGACCGCGTGACCGCCCAGTAGAACTTGCGGACCTGGCGTTCCTTGAACGCGTCGCGAAGCCCATCCCAGGCGCTCGGCGTGAGCGCGACGATGAGCACCCCGCTCGCGTCACGATCGAGGCGCTGCAGGAGGCCGTAGTCCCGGTCCGCGCCGACGTTCTGGAGGGTGTGCCCGTACCGGGCGAAGAGGCCGTTGAGGAGCGAGTCGTACTCGTGTCCCTTTCCGGGTGTGGTCACAAGTCCTGGTGGCTTTTCGACCACGGCAAGGTGCTCGTCTTCGTAGTGGACCTTGAAGCCGACGCGTTCGTTGGGTTCGTGAGCGAGAGTCATCGCGCGTCCTCGATGCCCGAGCATGCGGGCTCGTCGAGGTACCACCGCAGGACCCCGCCGACTGGATTGATGTGCCCGATGGGCTGCGAGCGGGACCGCTGCATGGCGTGCTCGATGCCCTTCTGTTTCTCGGTCCCGGTCGCGAGGATCGCGATCAGTCGAGCGGCGTTGATCATCCGCATCGAGAGCGAGAGTGTGCGCTCGTGCGCTGAATTCGTGAGATGCGCGAGGCGGTCTTCCGCGTCGGGCACGGGGCTTGCGCTCGCGTAGCCCGCGGTCGAGCCGTCGGCGCCGAGCCCGAGCAGGACGTAATCGAGGCGGTCATGCCCCTTCTCGCGCCAGCCGAGGTGGTCTTGGAGTTCCTTGGAGTACGCGCGTTCCGGGTCGGATCTGGTGAGATCCATCGGGTGGAACTGATCGCGGGGCACGTCGCCGTGAACGACGAGCAGGTCGTGGATGAGCTCGGCCGCCGACTTTTCGGCTGTATCGCTGACGAGCCAGATGTGGGTGCGTTTCCAGGGCATGTCCCGGTAGGCGGGGTCGATCATGAGCGTGTTGTAGAGCGTGACGGGCGACTTGCCCCCGGGCAGGGCGATGTGGAAGTCCCCGAATTGGCGCACGCAATTGGCAGCGTGGAAGTAGAGATCGGACGCGAGCGCGTCGGCGGCCTCGGAATACGAGGGGCGCATGACCACCGTTCCCGGGAGATCGGGTGTGGGCATCTCTGGCTCGAGTTCGTAGATGTCCGCCATCGTGTGCATTGTGTCACAGTCGGACGCCCAAGGCCAGCCGGGACGTAGGATCGTGCAATGCGAAGCCCGCTCAGGATCATCGACGCCAACGCGAACCGCGCCCGCGAAGCGCTCAGGCTGCTGGAAGACCTGGCGCGTTTCTCGCTGGATGATGCGGCGCTCTCGAAGCGGGCCAAGTCGATCAGGCACGGGCTGACCGCCGCGCTCGATTCGGCCATCGGTGCCAAATCGGATCTGGTCGCCGAGCGCGACACACCGGGCGATGTGGGGACCGAGATTTCCGTTTCGTCGGAGGGTGATCGCGCAAGCATGGAGTCGCTCGCCTCGGCTGCGGGGTCGCGACTGGGCGAGGCGATGCGCGCGATCGAAGAGGTGCTGAAGCTCGAGTCCCCCGCTCACGCGGGCGCGATCGAGAAGCTGCGGTATGAGACGTACGAGCTGGAACGCCAGCTTCTGCCGAGGCTTGCCCGGCCCGATCCGTTCGTGCGGGTGTGCGTGCTGCTGACCGAGTCGCTCTGCACGCACCACTCCTGGCAGCGTGTGGCGGAGCTTGCGATCGAAGGGGGAGCCGACGGGATCCAGTTGCGTGAGAAGGCGCTCGACGACCGCGAATTGCTGTTGCGAGCGCGATGGCTCGTTGAGCGAACGCGCGGGACCCGGGTTCGCGTGATCATCAATGATCGCCCGGATATCGCGGCTTTGGCGCAGGCCGACGGCGTTCATCTGGGGCAGAACGACCTCGCGCCCGCCGAGGCGAGGCGCATCGTCGGGCCGCATTCGCTTGTCGGGGTCTCGACATCGGGTGTTGAGCAGGCCAGGCGAGCGTTTGACGAGGGCGCGGACCTGATCGGGGTCGGGCCGATCTTTGCCAGCACGACCAAGCCGAAGCCCGGGCTGGGGGGCGCTCAGCTGATCCGGGCAATCGAATCGGAGCCGACGCTCGCGGGCAGGCCTTACCTTGCGATCAGCGGAATCGGGGCGGCTCAGGCCCGCCAACTGGCCCGGGAGGGCTGCCGGGGCGTGGCGGTCTCGTCGTCGGTCTGCTCGGCTGCGGAGCCCGACAGTGCGGTCCGGGCGATTCTTAAGGCTCTGACTCCCCAAGCGACCGACTAGCATGGGGTCATGTTCAAAGAACGCACACTGGACAACGGTCTAACCATCATCGCCGAGCCGGATGCGAGCGCACACAGCTCCGCGGTCGGGTTCTTCGTCAAGACCGGCGCTCGCGACGAGCCGACGCCGCTGATGGGGGTGAGCCATTTCCTTGAGCACATGATGTTCAAGGGCACGCCCAACAGGTCGGCTGCGGCGCTCAACCAGGCGTTCGACGACATCGGCGCCCGCAACAACGCGTACACGAGCCACGAGGTGACGTGCTTCTACGCGCACGTGCTGCCCGTGTTTGCGGGCACGGCGACGGAGCTCCTCGGCGACATGCTGCGTCCGGCGCTGCGCCAGGACGACTTCGATACCGAGAAGGGCGTGATCCTCGAAGAGATCGCGATGTACAAGGACAACCCCTTCTGGGTGCTGTACGAAGATCTCGCCGAGAAGCACTTTGTCGGGCACACGCTCGGGCACAGGGTGCTCGGGACGAATGATTCGATCAGGGAGCTCCAGCGGGATCAGATGCAGGGCTACTTCGACGAGCGGTACTCGGCGGACAACACGGTCGTGTCGCTCGCGGGTGATATCGACTTCGACAAGGCCTGCGAGCAGATCGAGCGGATCTGCGGCTCGTGGAAGCGCACAGGCGTCACGCGCGACAACACGCCCCCGGCGGCCAAGGACCAGCGGGTCGAGCTGACCGATGATCGTTTCGGGCGGGCGTACATGCTGATGCTCTCGCCCGCGCCCTCGGCGCAGGACGATCGGCGGTACGCGGCGACGCTGCTCACGCAGATCCTCGGGGCGGCCGACAATAGCAGGCTGCACTGGGCGTTGATCGAGAACGGGCTGGCCGAGGAAGCCCAGGCGGCGTTCGAGGCGCACGACGGCGTGGGCGAGTACTACGTCTACGCCTCGGGCGATCCGGACCGGATCGAGGAGATCGAGCGGGTCGTGGACACGGAAATCTCGGGTCTGCTGGATTCGCTGACGCAGGACGATCTAGACCGGCTCTCGGGCAAGTTCGCCACGAGCTTTACGATCGGCGCGGAGAGGCCTGCGGACCGGATGCAGCGGATCGGTCGGCGGTGGACGCTACTGGGCGAATACCGCACGCTGGATGAGGAACTCGAGCGGATCCGGGCTGTGTCTCTGAAGGATCTGCGTGAGGTGTACGAGGCGTACCCGTTCAGCCCTCGGACGGTCGGTGTGCTCAGGCCGCCTTCTTCGGCGTGAAGACCTTGATGCAGTTGCCGCCGCTCTGGGCCGAGGCCTTCATGGCGCGGGCGGCTGCGGCGTTCAGCTGCTCGACACGCTGGTACACGCCTGAGGTCGTGTGGTCGTAGTACGCGATGCCGACAGAGGTCCGGCCCGAGATCTGCCAGTCGCTGCAGGCCTGCTCGAACTCCGTGCGGAATGACTCGGCGGTGCGTGTGACGACAACGCGCGAGCTGCTGGGGACCAGGGCGGCGAACGATTCGGTGTCGAGTCTGGCGATGAAGCCGCCGCTGTCACCGAAGTGCTTGCGCAGCATCGCCGTGGCTCCAGAGACGAGCTTGCGTTGCTCAAGTGGTCGTCGCGGTGTTTCCGATGTTTCACGCTCGAAGCTCACACGGACGAGCGTGAGGGGGTCGTTGGTGGCGACAGCCTGATCGAAGGAGCGGTTGAGGACCGCCTCGAACGCGATGTTGTTGAGCAGCCCCGTATCCTGATCGAACTTCGGCGAATCGAGGATGAGATCATCAAGACCGTCGCTGCCGCTGCTTGCCGAAGGTGATTCGATCGCCAGTCGCATCGCCTGATCGCGTGCGTCCTTGACGAGTTGGTCGGTATCGGGGAGTACACCGGGATCGACGTCGAAGAGTTTGGCCATCTCCTTCGTGCCCGACGTGACTTCCTTGAAGATCGTGTCCGCCTGCTCGTCGGTGAAGTTGAACCACTCTTTGGCGCGCTTGTAGTAGCGCCGCATGATGGCCTGTGAGTCGTCCGAGGTGAGCGCGTCGGCGACGATGTTGCCGAGGCCGACGGCCTTGACGAGCAGCCCCATGTCGCCGCTGGGGCCGGCGCTCGGGCGTTCGTGATACTTGACAGGCTGGATGAGCTCCTCGGGGAGTTTCCAGCGGGTGGCCATCATGGCGCCGATGTCGGTGTGCTGGAGTTCAAACTCGGCGAGCTCGAATCCTGCGAGTTTGCGGTGGTCGCCGCCGGTCTGCTCGAGGATGCGGACGTACCGGTCTCCGAGCGTCTCGAAGAGGGCGACCATGCC